>JAAUYL010012688.1_pt1 | contig 14316 bp, 10 predicted proteins | sample 7278011 | NCBI WGS metagenome assembly JAAUYL01 (sample SAMN14350225, study PRJNA611818) | marine sediment metagenome | isolation source: surface marine sediment (1.8m) | place: French Polynesia: Moorea | collected 2018-08 | reverse complement strand
CTTCTTGAGTGGAAAATTACCAACATTTTCATTTTCTAGAGCTACCTAAAAAAAATCGCGCGTCAAAGGATTTTCAGTTGCATCCTCAAAAAAATTCTGATATTATAAATATTAACTGGGCTCGTTCGTCTATAAACATGACTTTTTGTTCAACCATATTTCCTGACTAAGAGAAAATCAAACATTCAGGAATTTTTCCCTGGAGCCATATCAGAAATATTTTCATCTTCTAGAACTTTTCTAATCTTGCCAAGAAAATTGTATATTTTTCAATGTTTCTAGTTGGCAAGCGATCGCTATCTCTTTAGAGTGGTAGCTGATTTTTGTCTATATTCAAAAAAAATAATTATGTATTCAAACCTCCCTAATAGCTGGTTTCGTGTTGCCAGAACTGAAGATTTATCTGCCAAAGGAGTCATACCACTTCATTACTTCGGAAAAGACTTTGTACTATTTCGTACAGAAGATGGCAAACCTCATATTTTTGATGCTCACTGTCCCCACTTAGGCGCTCATCTTGCTCATGGAGGTAGAATAGAAGGCCAAACCTTGAGATGTCCTTACCACGGTTGGCACTGGGAGACAAATGGACAATGTGCTGCTATTCCCTATCCAGATAAACCCAAACCCAAAGCAAAAATACAGAGTTGGCCTGTACTTGAGGTTAATGGTCTAATAATGATGTACCATCACCATCAAGGAAAACTGCCAGACTGGGAAATACCACAAATACCAGAACTGATTTCTCAAGAATGGACTCCCCTACGTTTAGTCCGTCAGTGGAAAGTACGTACTACCCTTCAAGATTATATGGATAACAGTGTAGATGTCTCTCACTTATATAATTTGCACAGCCGTACTTTTAAAAACGCTCATAGTCATGGCGTACAAATTGACGGACCTATTTTGACTCATAGAATGTCTCAGAAATATAATTTATCTTCTTTAGCAGCAGGAAAATTAGTATTAGAAGATGGCTCAGTTACTACTATTTATTACGGACCTGCTTATGATCTGAGTTTTTATTGGACAGAAGGAAAATTAAAGTTAGGTTTATTGACTATTTTTACAGGAACACCAATAGATAATGAATATCTTGATATTGCCATATTTTATAGTGTGAAAAAAGTTCTACCTTTTCCTTTAAACTTGATTTTAAATAAGATGTTAAAACAGGATGTTTTAGAAACTTTTGAACAAGATGTTAGTATTTTAGAGAATAAAAAAGATATTCATAATCCACCTTTATATCAAGATGATGGTCCTGTACGTCAGTCTCGAAGTTGGGCGAGTCAATTCTACTCAGAAAATTCTCTGACACCAAATACTTCAGTTCAAAAATAACAAGCTATAGCGCTACGGGCAAGTCATAAGTTACCCCTGAATCAGTTTGAGCTTTTATAAATTTCCTAATATATTTGTGTGCTTCTATGTTGGGCGTTCGCGTAGCGGTGCGTAGCACTATCGCCACCCTACCTACTTAATCTAAAATCTAAAAACTATAACGTAATAGTTTAATGAATTCTCAACCTGCAACAGAGCGTTTCGCTGCGCGACATGAAACGTGTAGCGGTGCGTAGCACTATCGCCACCCTACCTACTTAATCTAAAATCTAAAAACTATAACGTAATAGTTTAATGAATTCTCAACCTGCAACAGAGGGATGGCTACCTTACCTACCTAATCTAAAATCTAAAAACTATAACGCAATAGTTTTACAGCAGTTTTCATTTGGGTAAACCACAGTAGGGATGTTTCATGGAACGACCCTACTGTGGTTCTGGTTGTGACGATGTGGTTCATCAATCTCAAAAGCGCTGTAATGAATTCTCAACCTGCAACAGAGGGATAGCTACCCTATCGACTTAATCTAAAATCTAAAAACTATAACGTAATAGTTTTAATGAATTCTCAACCTGTAACAGAGCGATCGCTACCTTACCTACCTAATCTAAAATCTAAAAACTATAACGCAATAGTTTAATTAATTCTCAATCTGCAACAGAGCAATCGCTACCTTACCTACCTAATCTAAAATCTAAAAACTATAACGCAATAGTTTAATTAATTTTCAATCTGCAACAGAGCAATCGTTACCTTACCTACTTAATCTAAAATCTAAAAACTATAACGCAATAGTTTAATTAATTTTCAACCAAAATGGATAGAGGGCACCATACGAAATTCATGCATAGAGAGTTAAATTTTAATTAGCAAGTTAATGTTAATTATTTTTATGTTTACTTCCGTGTACTTCCGTTGCATGGAACGTCCCTACTCCCCTACTCAAGATATGGGTAGAAAAGTTTTTGAGAAATGGTATTAGTATTGTAAAGTATAACTTCTGACTTAACCTATAATTTCCAGACAAAAGAGCCTGTATCTTTGATACAAGCTCTTAAAAAAAGTCTAGAAATATTCTCTAATTTTATAGTGAATATGATTCACTAATATTTTCCCAAAGATAACTACTTAATTTCTACCTTAGCTCCTGCTTCTTCTAATTGTTTCTTGATATCTTCAGCAGCTTCTTTAGCAATACCTTCTTTCAGTGGCTTGGGTACAGATTCTACCAAATCTTTTGCTTCTTTCAGACCTAGACCTGTAATAGCACGAACCACTTTCAGAATAGCAATTTTCTTATCTGATGGAAACTCTGTAAGAATTGCATCAAATTCAGTTTGCTCTTCCTCTGCTTCTGCTGCTGCTGGTGCACCAGGTGCTCCTGGCATAGCCATAGGCATCATCATACCACCACCAGTTGCAGCAGCACTAACACCAAAAGCATCTTCAATTTGTTTAACTAATTCAGATGCTTCTAGCAGAGAAAGAGACTTAAGTTGTTCCAGAATTTCGTCAGTTTTTGCAGACATTATTAATCTCCTATTTGTTGTTAGTTTACAGTTATTTGTTGGGGATAATTTTGACTATTTATTATCTGAACTTTAGTCATAAAATTGATAAAATATCAGCCTATCAGCCAAAAAAATCTTTTTATTTGTATAGCAGTCGAAGCAAAGGGGGCGGACATTCCTAAATGCTCAAACCCAGTCAGAGATTACTTCTGACTTCGCGCCTTGCGCATAATGCTATATTAGGTAGCATCGCCTTGTTGCTCTTTATCTGAGATTGCTTTAATCGCTCTGTTGACAGAAGCTGGAACCTCATTAATACCAGTAGCAAGCTGAGTAGGTACAGCATTGAGACTAATAGCCAACTTAGTAGCTATACTGTTAATAGCACCAGCCACTTGAGCAAGTAACTCTTCCTTAGATGGCAGATCGGCGATCGCTTTGACTTGCTCTTGAGTCAGGAGTCGCCCTTCCATGACGCCACCCTTAAATTCTGTTTTTTTGGTGGATTTTTGGAAATCTTGGTATGCCTTGATGGCACCACCAATATCATCCTTCAAGAAGAGAAAAGCATTAGAACCCGCCAGTAACTGTTCCATAGGTTGCCAGTTACTATCTTCTTTAACAGCAATTCCCATCAAAGTATTTTTAGCAACTGAACAAGCACTACCTGTGGGTATTAGTCTCCTGCGCAGGTCTGTAATCTCAGCAACAGATAGTCCTTGATAATTAATCACTAGAGTTAGCTGACTTTCACTCAAGTTTTGCTTGATATCCGCCAACATCTCCTGTTTTTGTTCTTTAGTTTTGCCCATATTTATCACCTGCCTTATAAAACTGATACAAAGCGTCACATTATGTGACAAATTGATGTTTACGGACGTTGCATGCCACGTCCCTTGCTGTACGGACGTTGCATGCAACCTCCCTACGAGGCCGTCAGCGGTTGCTCATACACAGGCATTTAGGGTCAGCCCACCGCATTTCTCAGATTCAAGCTCCTTGACAAATCAAAAGCCCTAGCAGATTTTGGTATCTGCCAGGGCTAAGAATTATAAAATCCAAATCAAGCAATTAAATTAGGGTCTTTGACAAAACCCTCTATTGTTATCTTTGAATAATTAACTCTTGAACCTCGGCAGGAAATTAAGCTATTAGCACCTGCTGTCTACAGCTCTTCGATTTTGATTTTTTAGTTAAAAAAGTGGTCAGCAGTTAAGCAAAATTTTGACATCTCCAGGGGTTGAAACACCCTGGATTCTGTGGTTAGTCCACCGCTTAGGGGACGGGGCGTAAAAATGTGCGGAATTTACTTCCGCACACAGCCCCTCATAAATCCACATTTGCTTAAAGCCATTATGGCAGACTTCTACACTCCTCGGCGTTTTTCAAAGATTTAGCTGTGAGCTTACTTTTTTATAGCTAAAAGAGTGGTTTGACTCGCACTGGTTGGAGCAATCTTCTCCCTGCTCTAGCTGCCTACTTGCTTTGAGCCGTCGTAGGAAATCAATTCCCCGTCTGGGTGTCCACCGGAATCTCACCGCAAAGTGCGGTCATGTCTAGGCGACAAACCTTGTTCGGTCTTCCTCTAAGTATAGCAGATTTTTACTACGCTTTATTACCCGCGTGTCGTTATTCAACCAGCCGTTAAAACGGGCGCTGCGTACTTCCTCCCGTTATTTTTTAGGTTTTTTTTAGTTGAGAAGGGTATTCAAACTCTTTCTCAACAATTCCTACTTATATAAGTAGGGGAAAAGCTGATAGCTGAATGCTAAAAGCTGATAGCTAGTCAATTAAATTAAGCTGCTTCTGTTAATTTTAGATCCCGCAAACTATTAACTTCAATTTCAATTGAAGGCCCCATTGTTGCCGATACAAATACACTACGCCAGTAGCGACCTTTGGCACCAGAAGGACGGTTGCGGTCAATACACTCTTGTAGAGCCTTTAAGTTTATCAGTAAATCTTCTGCTGAAAAAGAAGCTTTACCAAACATAACATGAACAATACCAGTTCGGTCTGCCCTAAATTCTAACTTACCAGCTTTAAATTCGTCAATTGCCTGTGCCAGATCAAAAGTTACAGTACCGCCTTTGGGGGATGGCATTAAACCTCTCGGTCCTAGTAAACGACCTAGTTTGGCTACTTGAGGCATCACATCAGGTGTAGCGATTAACCTGTCAAATTCCATCATACCTTTACTAATTTGTTCGATCAGCTCTTCTGATCCTGCTAAGTCCGCTCCTGCGGCTAGAGCTTCGTTAACTTTTTCACCTTTGGCAATAACGGCAATTCTAATTGTCTGACCTGTTCCCTTAGGCAAGGCTACTGTAGTTCGTAGTTGTTGGTCTGTATATTTAGGATCTATCCCTAAACGAATATGAGCTTCTGCTGCTTCTGGAAATTTTGCTGTAGCTGTTTCTTTTAAAAGTTGAAGTGCCTCTTCTGGTTCATAAGCTCGCTCTTCTACTTTTTTTCTCAGTTCTTGTAATCTACGAGAGACTTTTTTTGGCATTTAATCCTCCTGGGGTACTTAACGAAGCTCTGCTTCTCCCCCTAATATTTTTTACTTTCAGTTTGTACTCTAATTAGAAATTGGTTAATTCTATAAAATAGACATCTTGGAAAAGTTTTAATTAAATCAATTCAAGATCTGAAATAAACAATTTCATCTCCCTATTCCCTCCATACCTATTCCCTATTCCCTGACTTCTGCAAGAAGTCTAATCAATCAGCGATCGTAATACCCATATTTCTTGCTGTACCTGCCACAATTTTCATTGCAGCTTCAATGTCATTAGCATTGAGGTCTGGCATTTTTGTTTGGGCAATTTCTTGGAGTTGAGCTTGCGTAATAGAGCCTACCTTTGTCTTGTGTGGTTCACTTGACCCCCTATCCACACCTGCTGCTTTTTTGATTAATACTGCTGCTGGTGGGGTCTTTAGAACAAAGGTAAAACTACGGTCTTCATATACTGAGATTTCTACTGGTACTACTGTACCCGCTTGGTCTGCAGTTTTGGCGTTATACTCCTTACAAAACGCCATAATATTCACACCATGCTGACCTAAAGCTGGACCAATAGGTGGAGAAGGGTTAGCCTTTCCCGCCGTAATAGCCAACTTAATCAGCGCCACGACTTTTTTTGCCATTAGTTATGCTTTTCTACCTGATTAAACTCTAATTCTACAGGCGTATCACGTCCAAAAATGGATAATAGCGCCTTCAATTTACTTCTTTCTGGACTTACCTCAATCACATCACCTTCAAAGTCTTTAAATGGCCCAGAAAGCACTGTAATGTGATCTCCTTCTGCCACTGTTACTTTTAGGACTGGCTCTTGCTCTTGAGCTCGCCTAAATATCCTATCTACCTCTGAAGGACTTAGAGGTAATGGTTTAACATGACCGCGACCCCTTCCGTAGCGACGCTTTTGTTCAGCCCCTACAAAGTTAATCACATTTGGGGTACTTTTGACAACTTGCCATGCTTCATCATCAATTCTCCATTCTTTCTGTTCCTCATTCCAATTTAGCTTCATTTGTACTAATACATAGCCAGGAAAAACTTTTTCTTCACTATGTTGGCGACTACCATCTTTACGAAGCTTAATTGCAGGTGTATGAGGAATCTCTATTTTCAATATTTTATCTGCAACATCAAGAGTTTGAATGCGCTGAGTTAAATTAGTTTTAACCCGTTTTTCACAGCCAGAGGCGACTTGTACTGCATACCACCGCAGCTCTCCTCTAGCAAACTCTCTAGTTTTTTCTCCTCCTTCGTTTGATTGTGTTGTCTCTTGTGTTTCTTCTGAATATAAATTCATCCAAACACCACCCCGGCTGCCCAACTAAATAACTCATCTACTAAGTAAATGATTGTTGCTGAGAGAATAACCATCAATAGTACAGCAACAGACTCACTTATAAGTTGCTCTCTGCTTGGCCATACTACTTTATCTAGTTCTTCTTTTGTTTCTTGGAAAAAAGTTACAGGACTAAAACCTTCCTTATTTTCTTGTACTCTTATATCCTCTTTTTTGGCCACAATAATTGATCTCTCCCCTAAGTTTGTGATATTATTCCACCGCTCGGCTTATGCTATAACGGTAGCTCTCTCAAATTCATGGTTCAGGCTGTAGTGCTTCAAAAGCCATCTATCTAGTGACTAAGGCTCTACAGGAAGCAACAATAAGACCCACAGAAGCTCTTTTAGACAGGTTAACGTTTCATTAGATACTGAAGCACGAATGTGCTAGTATTACGTTTTCCGACCCGTCCATTTTAAAGTTTCTGAGTGCCTCCCAGCAACTAAGTTTATTGCTACAAAATCAAAGATGAAAAGTCTCGTTATACTTTAGATAGCAACAGCCTCGAAGGCTGAACCTATTTCCGTTCTTATGGTTGCTTCAAAGACTGCAATTGTCAGACCAGCTACCTTATTTATAATAGCAAATTTCAGGCAGAAATGCAAATCAATGTTGGATTGATCTATTCCCTCTTTTGTTCCTCCCTTTGAAAGCTATACTTGATCAACATCTTCCTTAACATAAAATTTGACATGCGCAGAGAAGTTATGGATTTGCTATTCAATAGATATTTCGGCAGAGAAAATATATTTAAAAATACGTTTTTTTTCCTGCAAGCCGTAATTTGGGGAGTGCTCTCCCCACACACCCCAATCCCTCGCTTCACAAAAGGGATACCTTTGAAAGGAGGGCTAGGTGAGATGGATAACGTGGGTCTTCTGCCAATATTTTGATAAATCTTTGGGTCAGGGAAGCCGATCTGAAATAGAGATTCCCTAAGTATTAAGATAGGTTTGGTTGGAGTCACCTGGGCATCTTAGGAAAGGAAAAAGTATTTTTAACTAACTGATTAAGCGCGCCCTGGAGGACTCGAACCCCCGACATCAGGTTTTGGAGACCTGCGTTCTACCAACTGAACTAAGAGCGCATAGTTGAGGTGTTAGATTAAATCTAATCTACCTCGACGACTTTGTTCACTATAACATAACTTTTGATCAAGTTGCAGAGAATTTTTGAGATTCTTCTTGACGCTATAAAGGACGATCAAATCTTTGCTTCACACGAGTGGCCTTACCAACACGATCTCTCAAGTAGTAGAGTTTAGCTCTACGCACCTTACCCCGACGGATTAATTTAATACTAGCAATCCTAGGAGAATGGAGCAAGAATACCCGTTCTACTCCTACACCTTGAAAAACACGACGGACTGTAATAGTTTCGTTTATCCCTCCATTCCGCATGGAAATAATCGTACCTTCGTAGGGTTGGACCCGTTCTTTTCCTCCTTCTATAATTTTGACTCCGATTTTTACAGTGTCACCTACATAAAGTTGGGGAATTTTCTTTTTCGAGCCTTGCTTGAACTTTTCTATTTCTTCAGCTTCAATCGAGGAAATTATTTCTTGGGCTTTCATCATACTTATTAAAACTCACAATCTATTATTATATATCATTGACACTCCACGGACTAAAGTCGCGTGGATTCTTAAGTGGAATAAATTTGACGGACTTTCCTCACGTCAAATTTTACCCTTAATGGCATAGCCAAAGATGCCTCTAGTCTGTCCGGAATAAACCCATTCAGGTTACTTTTGACTCCAATATTTGCCGCACCGTTAGCATCAGCATTTATTAATTTTCCTTGCTTAGTTTTGTACAAACCACGCACTATTCGTTGGCCACTAAAACTATATTCCCTTGGATTATCAGCATTGTAAACAGGCATCTCATCCTTGTCTAGAAAACTAGCTTTAGACGTATAAGATTCCTCAAGTTCAGTGTAAGTTAGCCCGTATCTATCACACATAGCTTTTAGTTTGAACCTAAAAACATTGTGTGGTATTTGTACAAACTTCTGATTAGTTTTTTGGCCTAATTGGATATTTTTTTTCATCCCTGGATTAACACCTACAACAATATTGGATATACTGTTATCTATGCACCAGTTGATTAAATATCTAGCAGCTTTATTTAAGTAATCTCTAACTTTATTGTTTCGATTTACTGTAATGCTAACTTGCTTTTTGGTTAAAGTTTTAATACCTTGCTTATCCTTTAGAGATTGTAATCTAGCATTTTCTTTGTTGTACCACTGGTTAATTGATTTAAGTTTTCTACCGTCCAAAATAAACGATGACCCAGTATTTGATACACAAGTTGCTAAATTGTCTAAACCAAGGTCTATTGCTAGTGCATTATTAGATTTTACTACTGGCTTTGGTTCCTCTTCTGTAATAAATTCTACTTCAAAAAACCTGGCATTAAATCTAGGAATTATCCTAACTTCCTTGAGATTCTTATCAGCTAATCTTGCAGGAAAAGGGATTTTTACTAAACCATATTCAGCCTTAAATTTCCTAGACATTGGGATATTGAAATATCCATCTTTTACCTTAATTCGAGGTATTATTAGAGGGAAATAACCTTCCTTATTTAGATATCTAGGTAATTGTATTTGCTCAAACCTATATAGTCCTTCTTGAGTTTTTTGGATTAAGTTAAAAAACGACTGAAAAGACCTATCTACAACTTTTAAAGTTTGTTGTGCAATATCAGTTTGAAGTAGCCGATAATTTTCATTATCTTTGCAGTAATGGTAATTTGACTCGTATCTTAGGTATCCACCCTCAGCAAAATAGAATTGTCGCACAGAATAAAGCCCTACATTGTACATATTTTTGGACAATCTGCACAATTGTCTCAAGGCTTTAAATTCTTGGCTAGACAAATTTCTAATTTTGTTCTTTTGGGTTAAATACATAATTTAGTTTTCGCCGTATAATAAGTATTATAGCGAAAACCTTCATAGACGTCAAGGCAATTGCGCTTTATTACCCGCGCCCGTCGTTTTCCTCCAGCCGTTAAAACAGGCTGGTTTCACACTTACCGAAAAATTAAGATGAATACTCAACCTTCAAATCAGGGAGCCGAAACTCCTCAATCAGCAGAAGAAGTCCTGAAGTTAGTGATTCAAGACTTGGACAGTTTTCGTCAAAATTTGACAAATCAGTTAGGCCAAGATGTAAACAGACTAAGAGTAGAGAAAGAACAGCTTAATGAGGATGTAAATAGATTACGAAAACAATATGAACAGTTGCAATCTCAACAACTAGAATCTCTGTCTCAGCGACAAATAGCACAGCAACAATTATGGCTCAAACAATTAGCCCAAGTTATGGCCAATAATTTGCAACAACAGTTAGGCCATAAAATTAGAGAGTTAAGGGAGAATGTTGACCCAGGATTACAACCAGGTAGTTTTCCAGGAGGAGAATTACCAATGACTAATCCTCCAGATAACTATTATGAGTCTACTAATGAGTTGGAATATTCTTTGTCTGCTACTTTGAGCAGAACATTTGACACTCTAAAACAGGAGTTGGATAGTTACGAAAGTGACCTTTCTGTGCAACTAAATAATATGCGTGGTATGGAACAGCAGGGTGAGGTCATTCTAGAAACTTTGGTCAGTCGCCTTCAGGCACAGCTAGAAAGAAATAATGCAGTTTCATCAGGAAATTATCAAACTTCTCAATCTGGGTCTAGGAACTCAGTAAATACTACTTCTAGTGAAACATCAACTCCTGTTGAGTCACCTGTGGAATCCCCAGAAAAACAGCCTGTACCTAAACCTGAATCTACTACTAAATCTCAAAAGTCTGCTTCTCAAGTTCAGGTTGGTTTAACTTTGGCTTTACTTTCAGCAGCATTGCTATCTTTATTTAATGTTTGTGTCAAGATTATTTTCAATACACTACCACAACCACATCAAATTTTTGGTGGTTTATTTTCAATGCCAGGATTAATAAATCCTAGTGTTGGTAATTCTTTATTAATTTTATTACTACGGCTGATAGTAGTAATGTTATTGATGCCTATAGTAGCGACATTTCTGTATCCTGCTGTTTGGAGTGATATTGAACGTTTCATCAAATCTAAGGATTTTTCCTTATGGTGGAAAGTTATTGGTAGTGCTTTCTTTTTATTTTTATCTCAGGTATTAATATATATTTCTATTGGTAATATATCTACTGGTATTGCCATTACAATTTTCTTTATTTATCCAATTATTACTGTTTTATTATCTTGGGGATTATTTGGCGATCGCCCTTCTATTGTCAGAATTTGTGCGATGGTTATTATTGGTTTGGGAGCAATTTTAGTTCTTCCTAGTGGAGCTGGTAATTATCAACAAGGAGTTTTGGCTGCAGTAGGTGCTGGTATTACTTTTTCTGGATATGTTTTACTAACACAAATGTCAGCAGGAAAGCTTCATCCTATTCCGTTTAGTTTGATTAATTTTGCTGGGATTTTTGTTTTTTCTGCTTTGGGTTTAATGATGCCTAAACCTTTAGAATGGTCACCTAATATCGATCCTACTTTGTGGTCTGGTTTAATTATTGGAGGTATTATTCTAGGAATTTTAACACTTTCTAGCTATGTATTAAATAGTTTTGCTATTAGATTTGCAGGGGCGGCAAGAGCATCTATTATTGGTACTTTTGGTCCTGCTTTAACTGCTTTACTTGCCCTTTTTACTATTGGAGAAGTATTAGGAGTAAAACAGGTTTTTGGCATGATATTAGTAATTATTGGTGTTGCTGCAATGAGTTTTGAAAGAATGTTTGCAGCCAAGCAAAAGACAAGTTAAAAATTCAGTTATCAGTACCTCCTAGAAATAGACATTTCCCAAAAAGAGGGAACAGGAAACAGGGAGAAATAATTGAGGATTTATGGATAATAATTGATTTTATTTTTGATTTTCACGCCTATGTCTAATGGCTATGTTTTATAATGGATAATTGATAATTAGAGATAGGCGGTGTGCAACTTTCTACTAAAATACAACGGCTTATTGCCATAAGAGGGAAAAGGTTATTTTCATAACTACTTAAATTCGGTAAGTTTAGAAAAGTTGCACATGGCGTTAGAGATAGTTTTTATTATCAATTATTCATTAGACCTCTCCGGAAAAGAGGGAGTAGGGAGTAGGGAGTAGGGAGTAGGGGGAAAGAATTGACGGTTTTTGCGTATGGGATTGATTTTATTTTTGATTTTTGGAGAGGTCTAATGTTCATGCAGGAGTTCTCAAATATAATTCCTGATTGCTATAGTTTTAATTATCAATTATCAATTATCAATTATTCAATGTATGGGATTGATTTTATTTTTAATTATCCGAGATGTCTATTATATTAAACTTTGTTCATGCAGGAGTTCTCACATCTAATTCGTGATTCCTATAGTTTTCATTATCAATTATCCATTATCTATCAACCTATCCCACTATTCTAAAAATGCTTATTTACTTAAGTAAAATATTCCTGAAAAGCTAGATTTTTTGTTTTTATCTTTAACAATATTTGGGCTTTTCAGCCAAAATATTATTAGTGGGATAGTAAGCATTCAGCCGTCAGCTAGCCTCTTTCAGAGGAGCTGCGCTAACAGCTATCAGCTATGAGTTATTAACCGATTATCACACACTCAGGAAGAATTAGTCTTCAAGGAAAATTAAAACTTATGAATAAATTGGTCATATCACCGCTAACCGAAGTCAAGTTATTACATTTAAAAGCTGAAAGCTGAATGCTAATAGCTGAATGCTTACGTGGGATAGGTTCATTATCCATTATTCAATGTTCATGCAGGAGTTCTCACATCTAATTCCTGATTGCTATAGTTTTCATTATCAATTATCAATTATCAATTATCCATTATCCATTATTCTAATGTACGGTTTCCACGAACTAGCACTCGACACCATCGAGTGCTAAATTTTTATTTGGAAGCAATAGGAGAAATTATATGGCCAAAATTGTAGAATTTGATGATAAGTCCAGACGCGCTCTAGAAAGAGGAATCAATAGCCTAGCTGATGCAGTCCGCATCACTATGGGGCCAAAGGGTAGAAATGTATTATTAGAGAAAAAATTTGGCGCTCCCCAAATTGTTAATGATGGGATTACTGTAGCGAAGGATATTGAACTGGAAGACCCTCTAGAAAATACTGGGGCTAGATTAATTCAGGAAGTGGCATCTAAAACTAAAGATATTGCTGGAGATGGCACAACTACCGCTACAGTTTTAGCTCAATCTATGATTAAGGAAGGTCTCAAAAACGTAGCTGCTGGCGCGAACCCAGTGGCAGTGCGTAAAGGGATTGAGAAAACTATTAATCAGCTAGTCAAAGAAATAGAAACAGTTGCTAAACCAGTAGAAGGAGAAGCGATCGCTCAAGTTGCCACAGTTTCCGCAGGTGGTGATGCAGAAGTGGGAAAAATGATTTCTGAAGCAATGGAAAAAGTTACCAAGGATGGGGTAATTACTGTTGAAGAATCTAAGTCTCTCTCTACAGACTTAGAAGTTGTGGAAGGGATGCAAATTGACCGTGGTTATCTTTCCCCTTATTTTGTTACTGACCAAGAGCGGTTGGTTGTGGAATTTGAAAATGCTCGCATCTTAATTACTGATAAGAAAATCTCTTCTATTCAGGATTTAGTAGCGGTACTGGAAAAAGTTGCTCGTGCTGGTCAAGCTTTATTAATTATTGCTGAGGATATTGAAGGGGAAGCTTTAGCTACTTTGGTGGTGAATAAAGCACGGGGTGTATTGAATGTTGCTGCTGTGAAAGCTCCTGGTTTTGGCGATCGCCGTAAGGCAATGCTTCAAGATATTGCTATTCTCACAGGTGGTCAACTCATATCGGAAGAGGTTGGTCTAAGTCTAGAGATGGCAGACTTGGATATGATGGGTGTTGGTCGGAAAATTTCTATTAATAAAGACAATACAACTATTGTTGCTGGTGGGGAAACAGCAGAGGAAGTGAAAAAGCGGATAGGTCAAATTCGCAAACAGCTTGAAGAGAGTGACTCTGATTATGACAAGGAAAAATTACAAGAGCGCATCGCTAAGTTAGCTGGTGGGGTAGCAGTAATTAAAGTTGGTGCTGCTACAGAAACCGAACTCAAAGACCGGAAGTTACGCATTGAAGATGCTTTGAATGCGACAAAAGCTGCTGTAGAAGAAGGTATTGTGCCTGGTGGTGGTACTACTTTAATTCACTTGTCTACTAAAATTGATGAGCTAAAAGGTAGCTTAACAAATGAAGAGCAAATTGGTGCTGATATTGTGAAGCGTGCTTTAGAAGCACCTTTGCGTCAAATTGCTGATAATTCTGGTGCAGAAGGTTCGGTAGTTGTAGAGAAAGTACGTTCAACTGATTTTAGTGTTGGTTACAATGCGATAACTGGCGAATACGAAGATATGATTAGTGCTGGTATTCTTGACCCGGCAATGGTGGTACGTTCCGCGTTGCAAAATGCTGGCTCGATCGCTGGTATGGTATTAACTACTGAAGCTGTGGTTGTTGAGAAACCTGAGAAGAAAGCTGCTGGCCCCGATATGGATGGTGGCATGGGCGGCATGGGCGGCATGG
>JAAUYL010013905.1_pt1 | contig 14320 bp, 9 predicted proteins | sample 7278011 | NCBI WGS metagenome assembly JAAUYL01 (sample SAMN14350225, study PRJNA611818) | marine sediment metagenome | isolation source: surface marine sediment (1.8m) | place: French Polynesia: Moorea | collected 2018-08 | reverse complement strand
TTTGAGCAGAATTTGAAAAGTGTATTTTCTGCTCAAAAATGACTTGATCACTAGGTTTTTATCGGGTAGTCAAGCCAAAGCAGATTTTCACGATTCTGCTTTAGCTTGATCAGTGGTTATGTCGCAAAACAACGTTATCATGCTGGTAATCAAGCCAAAATGATGATCGCTAGAGTATTGAAGGCAATAGCAATGCCTTGAAAGCACCAAAAATCTTTATATTTCGGTTTTTTCCTTGAATCATAACCATCTCCCGGTGTGTTTTCTCTGACAAAAAAAGTTGCCAGCCCCAAAAATTAATGGCAAAAGTACAAAATGTAGGCCAAGTGGTCCAGCATTTCTCACCTCTGCTCCCTCTCTCTTCATACTTAAGTTAGTCCAGTCCCAAGTTCCTGCTCAATTTAATAACAGCAGCACAAGCACAGAATAGCCGCGGACTGTCAAGGCTGCGCCAAACATCTATGGAAATGTAGATATCTTCTTGATACGAGGTCGGGACAACAATACACGAAGATGGCAAGTCTCCTAAGTTATTCTAAATTAATGAATAGATGACGAGGGTTCTAAAGCAAGCCCATTTCTCTTTCTATTTTATCTCGTACTATTTGTGCACTATGTAGATGTGTGGTGTGAGTAAAAAAGCGGTTCCTTCCTCCTTCCCAAGTGAGAGGCAAGTGTACAAACGTAGGCCAAAGACCAAGACCAAGCAAAAGCACACTTCCTTGGAGTGTCGTCGTCGTCGTCGTCTCGTATACCAGTGTTGGTCGGGCTAGTTGGTGCGGTGTGTCTCGTTTTGCGGTCTCTAAGCATTCACACATCCACCCACTTACATTCCCTTATGTACACACAGACTCACAGAGGAGAGGAGACTTGAGAGAAAGAAGGGATTTCACCTCATCCACACACACACGTCCCCCTCTTGGCTTCTTTGCGTCCTCGTCTTCGCTGATGCCTGCTTGCTCTCCCGAGACTCGTCGTCTACTCGTACACATACCCTAGTAGGAATGGTATGGCATGGTGTGTGATGTACGTACACATGGGCTTGTTTTAGACGGAGAATAAGAAGAGTAGATTCGTAATTATGCGGCGGAGTCAAAGTTCAGAGAAGTAAGCATGTACTCATCGTTGTCGGCGAAAAAAGGTGACAAGTAACTAAGTAAGAAGTTCCTTAAGCTAGAACTAGTAATGTCATATTGCTTGTCCTATCTATTTACCAATGAGAGTGGCAATACTTTTCAAAATTTGTATTGAGATAGATAGATGTTTGTCGAAACCAACTGTTTTCTTGTAATGCAAGTGTAGATTTTCCGTTTGTCGGATCGTGCTAGGGTACATCCAAATTCAAATCCAATCCTTCCGAACTGGTGATTCCACAAAAGCAAGTCTGTGGTGTCGGTGTGCGTATAATACAACAAGATGCAGGTATCTCTAGCTTTGTATGTATTCACATACTACAATATACAATACTGTACACGCCATGACAAACACCAGCTAGCATGAAATTGAGACTGATCCCAAAAAGAGGACAAACGAGGCTGACTGATGGGGGTTCCCCTGACTAAAACACTCGCGCACTCTGTTTCCAGGACCATGGACGGACGGGCGAAGTTCAGCCAAGTAAGTAAAGTGTTGGTCGGGGGAGAGGAGCACTTCACAATCCAAGTCCTGCGATAGTTTCTGCATATTGTTTGACAGAAATATAGCGGGCGTTTTATTCTTCCCGACAGAAGTAGTGCATCAAGCAGCAGCAGCAACCACTTCCAATTTCGTATTCAGTTCGGACGAAGAGCCACCCCATTTCATCTGACTTTTAGTTGGTACAACCAACCCCAAATCGAATCTCGCTCGCGAGCCCCCTCCTAGAGTGCTTCATGCGTCTGCATAGATTCACTTCACTCGAAAGGCAAAGAAACAACTCGAGAAAGATATCTGCTATCCTATCGCAACAACTGCATAAGATGTGGTGTGGTGGTGGTATCTACATACTTCCAACCAGATGTAGACATGTAAATACTTTTCGTTTTTCGAAGAAGAAAAAGAGAAAAGAAACTAAAAACACTCGTTTTCCGCACCCCCTTCCTCCTCCTTTCCCTCCCTGAAGAAAGAGAACAATCCGGAAACAAGAATACACAAGCGAAGCAAGCACAACGGCAACAACGTAATAGGCAAAATGGCCTAAATTCAGTTTCGCTACACTTTGCTGATACTCGGGTTAGAAAGATGGGATGGTGGTGGTGGTTCGACTCGGGAAGCTAGCTAGATAGCTCGTCGTTCGCGCGGGGGTTGAGGGAAAAACATCCGTAGCAGCAGATGTACTGAATGAGATGTCTTCATCCTTTCTTTCGTTCGTTCGGGATGAGACAGAAATAAATGACTGTATAATAGTGTGGAACGGCACGCACTCCGTCACTCTCTCTCTCAGTCGGGCTTAACGTAGCTTCGTCGTCCTCGTCATGCTCATACCTTTCCCATCCCCATAGATATATTCTTGCTGAGGACAAACGAGCAAAGTAAACGAGTCTAATTTTAAGGAATGTAGAAGGTTCTACACATAAATAAGTATATAGAAGAGAAAAGAAAGGCCGGCGAAACGGTGGATGGGATGGGTGCACCTAGATACGTCGCCACACCTTACGTCAAGTGGGTGAAAAAATTCGAGACATTCCGCCGTCGTGTCCGTGTCCCAAAACTTCTTCTACTCTCTTCTCCTCGTCGTCTCCTTATGGGCGTGTTGGTTATGGCCACGTAGATATATCCTACAACACTGCCAAAAAGTATATGGCGGAATCTAGCGCACAATTAAGTAGGAGAGAGAGACCTGCTGTCGAAAGTTATTTAGGCACGGAATGGCAGGACAACCCTACTATCCGCAGGAAGGTAGGCAACACATGTAGGTAGACTACAAATCTTGGAACCAAGTAACATTATGTTACCAATTAGCATGCTTTTTGCTTAATTTCCAGGGAGCCACTTGCGTGAACAGCGACACTTGCAACTTCCCCCTTTCCCTTCATTTTGCTTTGGACTTTTTTTTGACGGTCTTTACACGAGATCATAACCAACACCCCTCACCACCAGTCACCAGAAGTAATGTGCAATATGCCGCGATAAAACAGGACTCCCCGTATGTCGTTGTATTTGGGCGATAAACTACATTTGTGGTGGCGAGGACATTAACTAAACTTCTACCTACTAAATAAATCCACCTTCCTTTTCCATTTGAAGACCTCTCCCAGAAGAAAGAAATAAAATAGGTCCGTTGACAATCTATTGTAGATATCGATGTTTCTGGCGAAATGAGACTTGATATTTGGACGGGTAAATCGACCAGCCGACCACTCACTTAAAATTGAGAGAACGTGCACAAAAGACATGGGCCCACACGCAATACAAATACTTACTCTCCTGGCTCTACCTATCGAATCGGACTTCCGAACTATCTACTCGGAAAGGAAGTAGTACTTCTTTCAATTGGCTTTTTTGCCGGACCAATCCCATTTTCCATTTCTACCTGGCCAGACACAGCAATGCATTTCACAAAGAGGGCGAGAATGCTGCAAGTCCAACCACTTAACAGAATTATTGGACTATATTCCAGATATCTACAATACGTACGCTAAAAAGGATAAGCCTGTAGACTTGGCATTGCGTGAATGCAAGGATCATATACGGGACCCCCTGAATGCTTTATAAAAGCTTACTAAGTACGTTGTAAACATAGTATTCTCCAGTTTTCGTTCGTGGGGTGGTTGGATGGTTGGCATTCCCAGCAAGATCTTAAAAGCCTATTTGGCAAGTGGATTTCGTAGTTCCTTCTTCCCTCAAACACATTTAAATAGGCAAGCAGCGAAATCCCTGCCATGTCGGCGCACCCAGTACGACGAGTACTAGGGGCAGGGTGGGATCCCCTTTTCACTAGAGAGTGAGAGGCTCTTCTCGTCAAAGAAGACTACTCATCGTCATCGCCGTCAACCCTGTAATACCCCTTTATTCACTCACCCCTCGCTTGGGTTTGGTTTTCTTGATGCCCCTTAACCGACCCCACTTCACTTATCTAGCTGCATACTACGAAATAAGAGAAGAGGGCTAACACTTTTAAGTAACTCATGTTTGGTAAACTTCATCCTCTTAAGCCGCCCTTGCCTTGGCTTTCTTGTTTGTCCCCGTCGTCACGCAGCAGTCGCATAACTACCCAAGTCTAGAGTTTGGCACGACAAACTCGTCAGATTGAGACAAGCATTTGCAATTCAGAGTACGTGTAGAATTCAAATATCTATCTAAGTAAGTAGGCGGGTAAGGATGTAAGAAGCAGTGACAGATACCTAAAATCTTTGTAAGAGATAGCGATAGCCTAAGTAGATTCTTAATCGCACTTTTGGCTCTTTCGAATATATTTATCTTTTTCAGGCTTTTGCGAACACATGTACGCCAATTTTAGTTGCCCCCCAACAAAACCGAGAATTCACCCAAAATGCATTTTCTTTGTCTTGTCGCTGCGTCAAGATGTCTGCTTGTTTCTCTGACAAGTTTATTTTGAGAGCGGAACTAAAGTAGACAGTAGATATATGGAAAGAGATTGTGTACGATCTGCTCCGCCCATAATGATGATGATGATGATGCACAATGCGGAAAAGTTCAACGTGGTATGCACACAAAACTAACTGTAGTATTCGTAGTTTGTAGTTTTTGAGAAGCCGCTAATGACATCCATGAAAAAGTATGTACGGAGCGAGACTAAAAGACAACGAGGGTAGAAATAAATTGCGGGCATGCTTTGTGGCAAATGAGTAAGAAACAACAGAACAGAGCAGCCGCCTTAAGGGTCAGCTTTCACAACGTCGGGGAGGGTGCATTCCATAATCATGGAAAAAACATGGAGAACTTTTGCAGCCTTGACTTTTTCCATCTCTGATAGAAATAGCATGTCTTTGAAAATCGGCATTTTTTGCTTGCCAAGGTGATTCTAACAGATGATGCAAAAGAAAGATAAGCAAAACATACACACGCACTCATTTCCAGTTTCTTGTGTTCTTCTGGATTTTTTGCACTCGTCCTTTACAGGAAGAAATGAAAGGGAGAGTCTACTTTCTGTCCGAAAAACAAAAACATGAAAGCATGAAGCCATTTGGCAAGAATTTCAACAAAGTATCTAAAATGATTCTCATGTAGGTAAAGCAGATCAGAACGGTCTTGCCATATGATTATATTCAGATATGATATCCATCCACACTGTATTCAGGCTTGTGCTCCGTGATACACCTGCATACAAAGGATCTACATATGCATGACATGCAATTGCAAGCCAAACAAAATCTTTCAACGTTTGACGTGCGGCCTCGTTCATCTCGCGAGACTTTTGCGAAGGAAGAAGGTCGATAACAGGAAACGATGAAGAAGCTGAAGACCGCGAGCCAAAGTAAGAAGGCAAGGCGAATAGGATTTGCATAATAACGCCGAGGCGCCGTCATCGTTTGATGAGCTTTAAAAAGCGCGCACAATCCAACTTCCAACTTCACACTGACGAGATTACATACCATGCTTTAGCTCCGACAAAATTACCAAAGCAAGTGCACTACTTATTTATGGTTCGTGTGTGAAAAACTACTAACTTGCTTGCCTGTCTTCGCACTATTCAAACATCGAGCCATAAATTATGAACAATATAATGAAACTGCTTGTTTACTGCGTCGCTGCAATGCTGTTACTGCACGTGTATTTAGTAGATAGACTTGTTTAAAGTAGGTTCATGTACCCTCCGTGGATTTAGCAGTAAATGGGAAAAAGGACGGCGAAATGGAAAGGGAAATAACTGGCCATGAAAACCTACTCTCTCTATGCACTTGTAGGGCTTGAATTCCAACAATGCACCACACCAAGGCTCCGTTGTTTCATTTAAATGCATTGACAAATCATGGAAGCTCTGTCGAAAAAAGTTTAGCTGAATCTAACTAAGTAGTATCGAACACAGTAAATTTGAATGCTCTTGGGATTGATGTGGCGAGGAAAAACATGGATTCACTATGTCGTACTCGTAGTCGTGGGAATCTATGCAAATGGCAAGTGTGGTGAGGTTAAAATAGAATTTCATTTGAGATGTTCGATTCGACCCAAAGTGCGTGACTAACCGTCTATAGACAGGAAAATGTCGTTTCGTTTGTGTCGGGAATCAGACACAACCTGACGACCCTATAAGCAAACGAGGACAGTGGCGAAGGAGAAGTATGGGCCGAGCATATCAATCTCCTCTCCCTAGAGAAGATATCAGTGTAGCATACAGGTACACAATATAGCATTTGACAGTTGGTTGTCCACCGCTACCGGTCTTCTCAGCTTCGATTGGAAGTGTGGGACCGTCTGACGGGGGGATGATCTGCGCACCCTTGTAATCTACATAGACCTTCTCGTATAACTCTACATAGATTGTAAGAGATATTTCAATCCGAAAAGGCGGCCACAACAATTCAGGTCGCCCCCTTCAGAATTTGCCTTTATGGTAGATCCGTACACATGTATCAATGCAAAACACCCCCTTGCTTTCGCTATCTCGTCTGATCGAAATTGATCTGCGTATTTGAACGATGGCCCCTCTCCAACCAACCAACCATCCTCGAACTCCAAACTCGTTTAGATGTGGATATCTAGGCAAGCCCAAGCCAAGCCAAGCTGGCACATATTAAAGATGCCATGTAGCAGGATATGTAGTTCGTCGAATCGCAAAGTTTGATAGATTGTTCGGTCCCAGGTCCTACTGAAAGGGGTGAGCAAGCCCATTGAGCGCATGTTCAATCTAAATTCCACGGTAAGTTCTAAGTACGCATAGGATATGTATTGAATGTTATTAAACTTAGCCCCACATCCAGACTGCGTGACACGAACAAGAAATTCTAATTTTGCAGCACAACACACGTGAGGTTTAGGGGTGCAAACTCTTCTTGAAGATAAGATGTGCACATTTTTGTTTGTCATTAGGCATGATCTCTCACTTTTTCCCCTCAATGTACCCTTTGTTTGTCTGCTAAAGCGTTTCGACAGGACGGACCCGAACACGCGTTCGGCGTTCATTTTCGGCAGTCAAAAGTTGGGATACGGCTAAAATCGCGGAGCGAAGCGGATCGAGAACTAGGTCGCAAACATTTCTCGAGCAAGCCATAATGGAAATCAAAGCATCTCTTCTTCTTTTTCCATTGCAAAACGACGAGCGGCGAGTGATAAGTTGAGAGCCACATAAATCATAAACAGCAACGCACACCGCCGACCAGCAATGCATTACGGGGAGAGAGAACACTGGCAATCGCAAAAAATGGTAGGCAACGTCACGATTCTACTTAGTTACGTCGTATATGTAAGCTTAGCTATGTTGGAGGACCAAGGCCCTCTTTGCAAATGGCAAACAACAGACCCGTGTTTATGAATCACGCTCTCCTTGTATAACACATGTAGGGCAACTCGGGTATTTACTAAACTACTGCATATCATACTCATACGAAGCATAGGAAAAGAGTGCAACGAAGAAACGCCTGGCTAAAAGTCGGATCCATCCATCCCCTACATGCCAGATTTGTTAGGTAGGTATTGCTGGAATGCATGTGTGCAAATCCAGCAAATATGTTTAATGTGTTGAGTGAGAATACACATGGACTCTCTACGCTTCGCACGTGCCCTAGTAAGGCCGCCAGAACTCAGAAAGCGTGACCATTTGGATGGAAAAAGTGCAATTCTTTGTCAGCAAAAAAAAGGAAGGCAATCAGATTCAATAGAGTTTTTTCCCTGAAGAGAAGAAGTACAGAGATCGATTTGCCAGCAAAGTGCTCTTGGAAAGACTGCGATTTCTTTCCAGGCAAAAAATCCAAGCAAGGTTCTAATCTACGTATGTATTTGACGCACAAAAGTGGTGTTGTGCAATCAGCAACCTAAAAGTATGTAGCCTTGCTCGTCATTTTCGCATATCTCAACTGTGCATAACTGTATTGTCCTTTCATTGAATATAACATTGATTCAATACGGCGATGCACTCGCTCTTCATCATGTGATCGTTTTTTGCAGAACGTGCAACCTCTTTTTTCTTAGAATCACGCTGCTCGAGATTCTTTGCATATATCTTTGGTTGATAGTTAGGAATATATCTAGGCTGTCTGACTGTACTTACTCTTGGAATTGCGACCATCTTTTTGTTTCCAAATGAATGATCCATTAATCCAATAGACCGTAGATCCTATCGCATTGGGCGGTTAGTATGATAGCCAGTTGCTCAAATCTAGGCTATCGTCGCTACGAATACACCGTAAATGCTCTTAAGTGCACATTATGGCGAAACAAGACGGATGAAAAGGATCATCATCACATGTGTAGCTAGAAATCTATCAAGGTACTTTACAGACAGAATGCGAGATTGTTTGCTCTCAACACAGCGATTTTTTCTAGAAATAGCCACAACATTTCAACAGAGACTAAGGGATAAATATCTAGCACTTGGTCTAGTGTCGTAAAGATCACATTGATATCTTACACTAAGTGTAACGACTGTCCCAAAATAGGCCTAAAAACGGTGGTCGACTTTCTCCCTCCTAGCTCCCCCTTCAAGAAAAAAGGAAAGTAAAAAGAACCGAGAAGAATAACAATCTTGGCTGGCTCGCCTATTGTTGGCGGCTTTCATTTACGGGGAAGAGTTACGAGAAAGGTCGTCTCAATAAATTTTTACGTCCCTCTCCATCCCACACAGGCCACAGTACTCACACTCACTCCGGACTCGAGATTCGGGAGGACAGGCTGATGTCGCTCGGTCGGGCGAGAAGGCAATATGTGAAATTACTATAACTACTGCGACACAGAGGAAGAGACAGTATAAGCAGGTGTAGCAAATAGAGAAGAGGAGGCGTGCAAAACCAATTTCCTCCTCTTCTTCCAAGATTCCAAGACACACGATGAAACGACGACCACGTGGCCGACCGAAAAGAAATCGTACCTACATAAGGTTTCCCTCTACGACTCATATACAAGATGTTCAGAAGGTAAGCAAAGAGAATGCAAAACGATTGCCCACAGGAATATTGCAATATTAATTGTCCAGCCTCGAGGAAAATCATCTAGCTAGCCAACGCTCATATATAATGATTCTCGCTGCTAAAAATATGGACCAAAAATCCTTGACGCAAGCATGCTCATGCGAAGCAAATATTGACATCATCATCACCATCAGATAACGCGCTTACCTTAATGTTTCCCATGTGCCTCCAAGACCTTTTGCAAGAGCAATACTAAAGGCATTAGGCAAGCTGAGCTCTATTTTAAAGTCTGCCTGCCAGGGCAACATTTGCAACGGCTTCTGACAACCTAACCTTCAAGATTTTTTTCAGTATTAAACTTGTGTGTCTAGCTAGGAAAAACACAGCACAGCAAGCTCAGATAATATGGAAGATAGGGAGTACAGCTGTCCTGTGTGCGAGTCGAGATGAGCAGTATGGAAACACGTGGCGCCAGGTTCAATGCTTCTTACGAGTTGAGGTCGAGGCCGTATCATCATCGTCGAGGCTGCGAGGCCGCGAGCCGAGGCTGAATCTGGTATCTGGTGGGTGTCGTGGAAACACAAGCTTACGGAAAGAATCTCTCCTGCCACTGTCACACACTTTCGCCATATACTGTATTGCTTGGATGTGCTCATATTCGCAAGCAAAGATATCAGAAAAGAAGGCATAGAAGGAGAGACTTTAAACCATTTCGATCGAAGGCACGCGGTCATCACTTTTAATTTCTCAAAAAGTGTCTCAATATCAAAGGTCTACCTAAGTACTCTGTGGCCATCTATGTGACGTGCATCTCAATATTACTCGTAAATATCTTTCGTAGAAGGCAGACAGGCATTTGAGAATGATGTTAGAGGTTAGATGGGTTGATAGTTGTGACGCTGGTTGTTTGTTTGTTTTGTTTACTTACATGTGCACGGTGGTACTTTCTTGAGCAGTTGCTGCGCTCGGCCCGCAGCGACATCACAGCAGCAGTCCCCCATCTTGGTCTTGGTGGTCTCTCCTCAGCGACGGCGACGAACGACGATTCTGGGTCGCTCTGCCCTTGAGGCACTTCTTGGTCGACAACAACAACGACGACGACGATGGTTGGACGGACTCCTTTTCTATTGTCGGTCTATCCCTCTAGTACATGTCCACCGGTCCACTTATGCTCTACATACTTGCACTACATGTAAGAGTACAACATGGCCCGGATAGGATAGCATGCAGAGGCACTCACTCACTCTCATTCACCCACTCACTCAAAAGTCTGTAGCAAGTATATGGGGATTCACTGCTGGGCGGGTTTATTTCCTTTATTTGATGCCACCGCGTGTGCAATGCACTTGGGTAAGGCACAATAAGTTCTTAGACTCTGCATAGAGTTGTTGGCTGGTCGCTTGGTTGGTAATCTGTTTGTGGATGTGCACATACAGTATTCGACCCTGGCCAAGCAAAGCAAGATAGAACAACTTCCTGGCACTTATTCCTCTCTTCTTCGTCCTGCCACAACTTAACCACGAGCACGATTAACGTCTGACGTCGAGGCTACGAGGGTGTTCCACTCCTTTTCCATTGCTCCGTAGACTGGAGCGTCGTGCGTCCGACTCGTCGTCTTGGTTTACTTAGTAAGTGCGTGGTGGCGTGACGGACGATTTTTAGAGTAGTCTCGTCTCTCTTTCTCTCTCTCCGTTTGCAGTTTTTACGCACTCGACCTCGCCTCGTCTAAAAAATAGCGACGGCGCTGTGCCAACATTAAGTGGGTACGTATCCGTAGAGCGTACGTCCGTCAATTTTATTCGAAGACCGCACAACTGGATGTTTAAGACTCTACTATGAAAACTGGGGAATGGCAGAGAGAAGGCCATTGCAGTTTAAAACGGCTTAAAAGTCTCCTCGCTCAGCAAAAGCGAAAGCGCGACTAAAAATCGCCGTCTGACTCGGAATCGAGCATTTCGCTTGGGCTGCATTGCATTGCTCTGGATCTCGCATGCCAGACTCAAGCGCTGCAAAGTGCCTCGCAAATCTTAAAAAATCAAATGGAGTAGAAGCGTTGACAATTAAATTTGCCAGTCGGACTTAATGCCGGCGTTGTTAGGTACATTCCTATGTATAACTCATATCTAAATACGCAAAAGTACTTTGAACAACTGCTCAAAAACACTGAAATGCCCAGGATCTTCATTGAAATGTTGATCAATATTAACATCTTATATCCATGGCTTTCTTTGTCCCCCACTAAACGTGACCTTGTAGACACACAAAGTATCCACCAAAAAGGACATGTTCATTCACTCTACTGGCATCCTTTTTTCGTATGCTCATTGTGCTTGTACCGTGGCAGAGGTCGGTGCTTAATGTAAAAGTATTGTCCTGTCCTGTTCTTGTTGTTGTTAGACCCTTGGATAGATCAGGAAGCGAGGCCTATGTTCTCTGACATTACTGGCCTCAATCTTTATGACGAGCTGCAATTGCCATACAGGAGGCGAATGTGTGCTGCTCTTTGCTTTATTCTGTACCCAAAGCAAAACGCGCCATGTGCATGCATTCCATTTCCACGGGGTCTTTCTCTTTATATGTATGTACGAGTAGCCTCGCCGTTGCCAGCGTGGTACTCTGGTAAGCAATATATCTACGCATTGCTTGCAAAATCTAAAAATAGATCCAGATTTGCTCTCGCTGCGCGCGCCTCTCTACTCTCGTTTTTTTGCTTTTTGCTGTTTGTGGAGATTTTCACAATTGCCGAGGAACAAAACTTTTTCCTCCTCGAGGAGGAGCTTGGCTTCTGTTGTGCGATAAAGCCCGACGGGACAGAAACGGATGATGCTGCGTGCTGCGTTACAACAAGTATTGAAAAGAATATCACTATTCGCATGATGTCGCTCCTTCCTCTTGCAACGCATCGGACGTGGGATTTTTTACTCGAGTGTTTCAGTGTCTTCTATCCTCCTCCTCCTCCTTCTTCTCTCTCCTGGTATAATGTACGATAGTGGTTGTTGTTGCTGTGCACCAACCGACCGACCGACTTCCCTTCCTTTTTTTTCTTTTTTCGGCTTCAAACTGCGGCGGCGGAGGAGCCTTTTTGCCTATTAGTGAGAAAGGCCTTCCCATTCCCTCTAACCATTTACTGCCAGAGGCCGTTCCTTCGTTGCTTCCCTTCTTCCTTCCTTACGCAGCCGCTAGCTCTTGGTCTTCTCCTCTTGGAGGCCTGGCAATTGCAGCAAAAAGGAGTAGTACCTACCTACTTTTACTAGGGAACCGAGTATGGAGTATGAGCGCTAGTCGGAGATAGATAGACATGTCTACATAGATAAGTAGAATGCGATGCGGTTGAGAAGTGCCAGTAATAGTTGGTCGGCATCATACTGAAAGAGAGGGGCCTACCAACCACTTAACCATTGGAGTTCCTTGGTCTATCTTCCTACTGCTGTAGTAGATATTTTATTTAGATAAGATGCCTAGTCCTATTAGGATCACGCAGTGGCCTGCAACCACTAACTCGATATAAAGCGCGTTTCTCGCGCTAAGCTAAGCCAAGAGTGCTCTTTGTTGTGTGTTTGAGAAAACCACATCATCTCATATAGATATTTACGACGACAAGAATCCATTGCACACAAACACCCATTTCAAGCAGAAGATAGGGCAACTACCCCTACATAGTCTCGTCTCACTCGCGACTCCTTTTTTAACACTGACGAATGACAAGGATGAAGTCTCTGAGCCTCCGGCACACTTCCAGTCTGCTCTACTCTACTCAGCTCAGTAAGTAGTCCATATACAGCATTTCCTGGTTGCTGTATCGAACTCTTCACTACATGTGTATCTACCTACATAGTATTTACGTTGATGAAGTCTGTAGAATGTAAGGCGTCCACACACGAACTAACGTACATAGAACAGAAAACTATGTAGACGTAGCTAGATATCCAATGTATGGAGAGGAGAGGAGCCCCGTTTTACCCACTCGACTACGACGTCTTCAAAATAGGAAAAGAGTGTAATGGGGGAGATTGCCTCTGGGTATGGAACAACAACAACTACGTAGATAGAATATTGTGCTCCTCTGGCTCTCCATCTCTGATGCTGTCCTCTAGTCCTGGCCCCATATTGTACGCTATTGCAGTCAACTACATTTAGTGCTTACATCTGTAAAAGCAAAAAGTATGGAGTACTAAGTATTTACCTACAAAGAGAGCTAGGTCTCAATACATATTTGCTTACTTAGTGCTCTGTGGAGCTTTTCGATACCGGCAATCTAACGACCTGTCCGTGCTAACACCTTCGATTCGACTTCGAGGGGTTCCCCTTCCTTCCTCACTCTTCGACACAGAAGCGTCACAATAATGCCATGCCCCGACCGTTTTCTGAGGACATATACTAACGTTCATTGATGTTGTAGGTAGGTAAAGTACGAGTATTTAGCTCAGACTCACAGGGGTGGTCTCTCTTTTTTGCTACGTGCGTACTTCCTGTATCGACTAGCACCCTCTGACCGAACGAACGAAGGCAGAATTGGGACCGAAAAGCCAGCAGTTCTCCATTACGTATGAGCTGCACACTGTCGTTATTGGAGTTGGAGTCAACAAAGCATGTCGCACGATATCAGAGCCAGCAGTTACCCCCATCGCGTCCGCCCCTAGATACTATTTACTACACGATGGCTGGTTGGTTTCACTGTTTGTTGTTGTGAGTTACTGGTGGCACTCTATTGTACAATGAACAGCCACCCATACCCATTCTTAACAAGTTAAGTACTTAGTTTGGAGGAGAGAAACTCGAAGGGTCAGGCAAGCTTTTGCCACCAACAATCTCACATCAGGGACATACGGATCTAAACTGGCCTGTGAGGGTGAGATAGCGATGCTGTTTCAGTTTGACCAATGCAGGGGGTCGAGATCTTACTTTTTCAGACCAAAATGTTCATGCTCATAGTGTTTTTTGAACGGGGGTTGTGTTTGTGTGATTGGCAGGGAAATGAGATGAGTCGAGCTCACGTCACTCCTTTGCTCCCTAAATATTTAGGCTGTTGTTTTTTTTACTTGTATGGTGGGATATTTACTGTAGTTATACATAGGTGCGTACAAAACAACGCGAGCTGTTTTCAAAAAGTAAATGTATGATTGAAATTCGGCGATGTTCTTTGATCGGACGACTTACGTATGCCGAGCATGATGGTAGCAGTAGTAGGAGGAGAGATGAATTCTGTTGAGGACAACAAGTGCAGGGAGCACTACAACAACAACAACAATAACGAAAGTGAGTTAACTTGGAAGAGTATGTAGTTGCTGTTGACGTTGACGACGTCGACTGCTTGCAAG
>JAAUYL010051713.1_pt1 | contig 14322 bp, 8 predicted proteins | sample 7278011 | NCBI WGS metagenome assembly JAAUYL01 (sample SAMN14350225, study PRJNA611818) | marine sediment metagenome | isolation source: surface marine sediment (1.8m) | place: French Polynesia: Moorea | collected 2018-08 | reverse complement strand
GAATATCAAAATGCTATAAATTATAGCGATCCGCAAAATGCTCAACTTACCATTGAAAATAAATTAAATCAAGAATTACAACGTTTTATTCGCGAACATTTAGAAGAATATTGTCAATTTACAGATAATAAAAGTTTTCGAGAATGCTTAATTAATGCTTTATTCAATCTTGACTATAATCAAGATAAAACTGCTTAATAATCAGTTGATCCGTGTCAAAATCATTGTGAGCTATCCGTGGCAAAATCTGTGTCTAGCACAGAAGAATATCATTCATTTACAGGTAATAAAAATTAGAGTGTATATTATTCCTATTTTTACCGAAAAATTAAGGTATAAAGCCTTCTATTTCAAGAGAAAAAAAGTGCTAGTACAGCACGGCGTAAATAAGATACCCATATTATGAGAGAATGGATAGAGCTAAGATTAATGTCTAAAAGAGTGTGTAATGGGTGTGCTATTTAAGCGAATGTGTACTAGGATATTTCCTTATATTCAATCCTCTTGGTTTTCCTTGAAAGAATTATCAATTATCAATTATCAATTAATCAATGCTTCCTATTCCCTTCCTCTTAGAATAAGATAACCACTTAAACTCTATCTCTTTAATCTTGCCATTTTCCTTCATTTCTAAAAGTTTAATATCAAGATTGTGCAGAAAAGGGCTATCAGTAGAGATAATAAAACCATAAGCTTCGCTAGTAAGATAGACTGGAGACAACTTCAAGGGTTCTTTAGGATTATGGTAAATAATATCTAAGAGCAGGAACATCAAAAACCACACCATCCACCTCATCTAAACTTGAGTAAATTAATTGCATCTATCAAAGTTTGAGTCTGACTAATACGCGCTCCATAAAATTCTGCTCATCTTTACTTCTGTAGAACCTTTAACTACAGAAATTTTAGCATCCTTAATATCTTCAGGAGAACTAAACTCTACAACTGTTTGATTAGACAAAGAAAGAGTTAAAGTAGTAGCTATACCAGCAGTCAGAGAAGAAACTGTCACCGTTGTAAAAACCATCCATACCCCAGCAATAGTACGTCCAGCTTTAGTTATGGGAATACGATCGCCATATCCCACTGTGGTTAAAGTTATCACAGCAAACCACATACCATTGCCCACTCCATGCCAATAATCTTTAGGAAATTGTTCTGTGTTGCGCCGTCTTTCAGCTAACCATAAAAGATTACCCACTATAAATAATAGAACTATTAACAAACAAACGGAAGAAATAAAAGCTAGGCCAAAAAAAGGTCTAACTCTACTCCGGATAGTAGGTCTTTCAGCAGTAATTAATAAACCAATATTGACAATAAAGTAGGGTTGAGTAAAAGCAACTTTTTCTAATTCTAAGCGATCAGAAGTTATACTTATCGGCCCAATAATAACATCTAGTTCTCCTTTAGTTATACTATCAATACTACTCGCTACACTATCTTGTGGAATAAATTCGTATTCTAGTTTTTCGAATAAAGCTAGTTCTTGCCAAATATCAATACTGATACCTTTGAAAGCATTATCCTTAATTACAAAAGGAGGCGATCCAGCCACACCAACTCGCAACTTTTCAGCCTGGGCTGGTAAAAAAATATTAATTATACAGGTTATAGTAATAAAAGTAAATAAATTTATTCTGTTAAGCATTTCTCAGAACCGAGTTGGGCAATCAAATTTTAATGGTGACAATTTTTTTTGCCTCAAAGTAAGGCATAATAATCAAGTCAAGTTGCTAGTATCCTAATTTATCGGCTGTTTATTAGTAATTGGCCATATCAAAGCTGACTCTGATAGAGTATAAATCTTTGTAAGCGTACTGGAGAATCACTATAACATTAAGTAGAGAAATGACAAAAACAGACGATAAAACTATTGTCAGGGATTATTTTAATTCAACTGGTTTTGACCGATGGCGCAGAATTTATGGAGACGGTCAAGTAAACAAGGTACAGTTAGATATTAGGAAAGGACATCAGCAAACAGTTGATACCGTTCTCAGTTGGCTACAAGCAGATAATAATTTATCAGGGTTATCAATATGTGATGCTGGTTGTGGGGTTGGTAGTTTGAGTATTCCCTTAGCTGAAGCTGGAGCAGTTATTTATGGTAGTGATATCTCAGAGAAAATGGTATCCGAGGCATATGAGCGTGCCAAATCTAGTTTAATTAGTATAGATAATGTTAATTTTGTGGCTCAAGACTTAGAAGCTTTAAGTGGTAAGTATCATACAGTTGTTTGTTTAGATGTGTTGATCCATTATCCTCAAGACCAAGTTGCAGCCATGATTAATCATTTAATATCTTTAGCGGAGTCACGGTTAATTATTAGCTTTGCACCAAAAACTTTAGCTTTAAGTATATTGAAAAAAGTAGGAGAGTTATTTCCTGGTCCAAGCAAAACTACTCGTGCTTATCAGCATCGGGAAGCGGATATTATCAAAATTATTGAAAGTAATGGTTTTTCTATCCAAAGACAAGCAATGACCAGTACCAGTTTTTATTATTCTCGTTTACTAGAAGCTGTTCTTCAATAATTAATAATTACCTCTTCTTTTTAAGAAGAGGATTGGTGAAAAATAATTTTGTTCTCCTTGAAATAAGAGTCTTTCAACCTTTATTTTTCGGTAAGTAACAAAAATTAGTAAAAAAAGTTTGGTTTAATTAGAGGCTCGGTAAACCAAAAATATATAGCAATTTACCGATAAAATCAGTAAAATTCAGGAAATATATTCATTAATGGATAATGGATAATTACCTCTGGTTAAAACCGTTCGGGAATTGAATATAAGGAAATTCAAGAGCACTTTTCTCGCATTGGTGATTGGAGGCTCGCGTTTAGCGTTCCGTACAACGCGCGTTAACGCGGAGCGACTTGAATTGCGTTAGCGTTAGCGCAGCTCCTCCGCAGGAGGCAGCTCCTCCGCAGGAGGCAGCGGCTCTGTCAAGAGCGGGAAACCTCGCCATCCCATCCTAGGTCATGCTCCGCTTGCCGACCGCTTTTTTCCCTTGAAAGGGGAGGCTAATAAATCTGAATAATTATTAATTATTAATTATTAATTATTAATTATTCGGTAACTATAATCTAAAAAATATGAGTATAGTAAATTATGATTTAACTGATATGATTTAACTGAAAAAAATATTGACAAAGCATCAATTAAAATAAAAAAATAGGTAAGCATTTAAGTATTAGCAGTCAGCTTTTTCTAGATAATAATGCACTAATAGCATTTTAATTAATTAGGAAGATTAGCTAATTTGCTTTGAGATTAACTTTATAATTTTTGCTCAATGTTTCAATTATACTTCCTCTTTTAAAGATAATAAATTAATAGCTGAGATCTAATAGCTGATGGCTAAATGCTTATAAAAATAGTAGTTGTAGAATAGTTTTTATGTTGATAAATTACAGCATAAAACGTGAAAGCCAAAAACTGAGAAAAAAATCAAAAAGATAATATAGCACTACCCATTATGGTTAGGCCAGTTATAAATTCTCAAATTTAGTCAGGGATTATTTTTGACTTTCGACTTTTGACTTTTAACTTGTGCGTAGCGCTATAGGTCATAGCTGAGAGTCTAATTACTATAATTAAGGAGTAAAAAATTAATGACTAAGATTTTTTTAGTAATAGCATCTATCCTAGGAGGTCTATCTGTAGTTGCAGACTCTTTTGCTTCTCACGCTTTGAAAGAAAAGCTAAGTCAATACTCCCTAGATATTTTTCAGACAGGCGCTCGTCTACAAATGTATCATTCCTTAGCACTATTAATGGTAGCCTTTTTATTAACAATAAAAGAGTTACCCCAATCATTAATAGTAGTTGCTGGATATGCCTTTATTGCCGGAATAGCAATTTTTTCTGGTAGTTTATATGCTCTGAGTCTAACCGGGATAAAATGGTTAGGAGCCATTACACCCATAGGCGGAGTAGCATTTATAATAGGATGGAGTTGTATGGCGATCGCTGGTTGGAACTTAAAATTATAAAAAGTATAGATTGTTTTGACTATCTCTATAAAAATACTTATATTAAACTCAAAAAATCTGCAAAAATGAATAATATTATAGTAAGAGTGTGAAATTGAACCACTTCAAGCTATAGTGTAATAAAGCAAAGCTATACAAATCTGGGTATCTGGCTTCTGTGAGTTACTGCCTTAATCCCAATTGCCCCAACCCATCCGATCCATTAAATGCTGGTAAACGTACCTGTTGCCAATGTGGCTCACAATTGCTGGTGCAAAATCGGTATCGTATTATCCAACCTCTTGGGGGAGGAGGTTTTGGCAAAACTTATCTTGTAGAAGATCAAGGGGTAAAAAAAGTTCTCAAAGTATTACTGAAAAGTCATCCTAAAGCTATCTCTCTGTTTCAACAGGAAGCACAGGTACTTATCAGTTTACGAAATCCTGGGATTCCTAAAATAGAAGACGATGGTTATTTTACATTCTTCCCAGCAGACAGTGAAGAGCCTCTACACTGTCTGGTAATGGAGTTTATCGACGGCTCAAATTTGATGGATTGGATGAAAAGTCGTCGCCATAGGCCAATAAATCAAACTCAAGCAGTGGATTGGCTAATACAATTATCGGAAATATTGGACAAAGTTCATCAGCAAAATTATTTCCATAGAGATATTAAGCCCCACAATATTATGCGGAGGAAAAATGGCCAATTGGTGTTGATAGACTTTGGCACTGTGAGAGAGGTATCTGATACCTACTTGGTGAAAGTAGGTCAAGGCCAAAATGTTACAGGTATTGTCTCACCGGGATATACTGCTCCAGAGCAAACTAATGGTAAAGCTGTACCTCAATCAGATTTTTTTGCTTTAGGACGTACTTTTGTATACTTATTAACAGGTAAACCCCCAACAGCTTTTCCAGAAAATCCACGTTCTGGAAAACTGCAATGGCACAAATATGCTCCTCAAATATCAACAAAATTTAAAGATGTCATAGATTATTTAATGGCACCTTTTCCTGGTAATAGACCTCAAAGACCAGCGATAATTTTGCAGTGTCTGGCAGACCTAGAAACAGAAAATAGTCCAGGAAATGATAGTCGATTTTTTTCTCCTCCTCAACCAGGTCGTTCAAGTAGAGAAAATACAAAACTACCAACAGAAAAAACTCAAACTAGGCATAAAGTTAAGACAAAAAAAACAAAAACAAGTACAAAAATATCTAGTAATAAGTCAAAAATTAAGTCAAGAATTAAGTTTATAAATAACCTAATAGTATGGTTGACAATGTTGCTATTAGCAGTGGCGACTTCTCAGTTTTATGGCTTTTGGCGCTACGGAATATTTCCTAGTCATCCAGTTTTTTTGTTGCGAGGTTTAAACAGTAGTCGATTTTTAGAAAAAAACTTAAATGGTTATCTCGGACAAGTAAATGCGCTCGCCCTGACACCAGATGGTCAAACTTTAGCTAGTGGTAGCTTAAGTACCATCAAAATTTGGAACCTCAGGACTGGGGAACTAAGAAATAATATTGAAAATGCTCATGCAAATCGAGTAACTACTCTGGCAATAAGTCCTAATGGTGAAATATTGGTAAGTGGCAGTGCAGATCAAACAATCAAAATATGGGATCTTACAACTGGTAAACTATCAAAAGATATTCCAGGTCATGATGGTCAAGTAAATGCAGTTGCCATTAGTCCTGATGGACAGACATTAGCAAGTGTTGGGAGCGATCGACTAATGAAATTGTGGAACCTCACAACAGGTAGTCGAATACTTACTCGCATACCAGATAAGGAATATGGAGTAAATGCTCTAGCTTTTAGCCGAGATGGCACCATTTTAGTTAGCGGTAGTGAAGATGGTACTATTAGACTGTGGAATCTGAGTACAGGTATTCGCAGACAAACTTTAGAAGGACATACCAAGGCAGTTAATGCTATCGCCATCAGTCCAAATAATCAAACTTTAGCTAGTGGGAGTGACGATGGAACCATTAGAGTCTGGGATTTATATACAGGAGAAGAGGAAAGTATAATTACACCAAGTACAAGTGCAGTTAAAGCTGTGGTTTTTAGTGCTGATAGCCAAACAATAGTTAGTGGTAGTGACAATATTACTATTTGGAATACAATTACTGAAGAAAAATTAGAGACATTTTTTGGTCATACGGAACAAATAAGTTGTCTTGCTATTACTCCCGATGGGAAAACCTTAGTGAGTGGCAGTGTAGATCAAACTATCAAAGTTTGGCGAATGCCTTGAATCAGTTATCAGTTATCAGTTATCAGTTATCAGTTATCAGTTATCAGCTATAAGTTCACAGTACCTCCTACTTCAGTAGGAGGCTTGAAATACTGAATTTTCTTTTTTCTTGGTCGAGCTGATTAAATCTAAAAGCCTTTGTATGTAAATGCTTTAGCCTTTTTTGGCACAAAAAAGTGCTAGCTTTTAGATCCCTTAAGCTCACACAGGTAAGGATTTTGAGGAGACAAGGACGGAAAAATTGAGGGACAATTCTTCAGACTACATCCTCTGTAATATCAAATCCGCTTGATTGGACATAAAAAAATTCTCAAATCGTCATAACTACTCAATCTTTGTAATTCTTTCCCCTCCTGACTCCTGACTCCTGACTCCTGACTCCTAAATACTTAAGCAATCTATAACTGTTTAACCGGATTTGATATAATTCCCATTTTTCCTGTACGTCCCCAATCCGACGGCTCCCCTACCTGACTCCTATCCTCACCCATAAGACTTTTTCAGCAAACCCTGAATAACAAAGAAGTAGGGAAAGAATAAATCATCACCCTACTTTTATCTGCAGTTAATTCACCTACTTTTCTAGAACCTAAATTGAGTTCTAACACTACCTACCCAGAGAGTCTCATTATCCTCATCGTGATTAGGATTAGTAATCACAAACAAAGCAGGAGTAATCGCGATAAAATCATTCACTGCATAGCGATAAAATACCTCAATATGCACCGAAGTATCCGGGTCTTTCAACTCATCATCATCACCACCATCAGTAATAATTGGTGGTACACCAACAAGAATTCCCCCTAAACTACCATCCTTAAACAAGTCAGGAAACGCTATGGTCAACGCACCATTTATAATCGTAATATCATCATCATCATCGTTATTTTCTTCTGGTCGTGCCCAAGTCGCACCAAACCAACCACCAATTTGGATATGCTCGTTGAGCTTCCATTGAGCTTCAAAACCTAGTTGATCCGCAGTCGTGGGAACACCATCAAAAGGATCTCTTGCGGTAAAACTACCCGTACTTCCAGTTAAATTAACATCATCCTTGATAAAATAGTTGCGCACATAACCGATGCTAAAAGCCAAACTGTCATTTAGGTCAACCAAGACCTGACCAAAACCACTAAATGAACCATTAAATAAACCTCTGCCTTCCCTGGGATTCTCTGCTTCTGGTGCTGCATAACCTCCTGTGACTAGGAACTTATCATTGAAGGTATATTGAAAAGCTATTCCTGTATCCGCAGGTCCGCGGTAAAAAGTTGGATTGTATCTTCCAAAGCGGGAAACAGAACCCCCACCACTACTCTGAAACGGATTGAGTACAGGCATAAAATCATCAAGGTCTATAGAATTAAGACCCACTATTACATTACCTTTGTCGTTCAGCACTGGAAATTCGTAGACCAAATTATCTAGAACTACTGTATCGTCTGGATTGCTTTGATCGGTACCCAATCTGGTCATTAGGGTATTAGTTAGATCCCGACCACTCCAGTTAGGAATATCTCTTGCTTGTAAACGAGCTCTGAGGCGGTCTCTACCCGTAAAGCTAGTATCAAAGTTTAAACGAACCCGATAACCTAATGCAGTTTCAGTTCTATCGTTTTCACTCCTTGGTGTCCCACGCGCTCCTGCTCGTTCTCCAAAGGTATCAGTCAGCCAAAATAGAACTTCACCATTCAGCTTGGTAGTTGTAGAGAATTGATTAGCTTCAAGTTCTGCTGTTCTGGCTTCGAGAGCATCAACACGACCACGCAACTCTGCTAATTCTACAGCAAACTCTTCTTGAAGTCGTTGCAGAACCGCTAAATCATCACGAGTTACTAAATCTGCAGTTGCAGCAGCAATTAACTCTGTAATTCTATCTAAACAAGCATTTAAACCTGCAGCAAACTCATAACGGGTCATTGCCCGATTACCTTTGTAAGTACCGTCTGGATAACCTACAATACAACCGTAACGTTCTACAAGAGATTGCAAAGCTTGGAAAGCCCAATCAGTGGGTTGTACATCTGACAACTGAGACACAGATGTTACCTGTCCCATTGGGTCAGCTTGTTCTAACTCAGTTCCTGGAATTTCTAGGGAGGGGTCTTTCAGTTTTTGCAACCGACTATCTCCTGGTAATTCCGGTTCTGAAGCAGTATCATTTTGGGCTTCTACAGGTAACTGAGTATTTGTATTTGTATTTGTATTGATATTTTGAGCATTAGCTAGTTGTTCTACAGAAACCTGATTAGCTAAAGCCGAATTAGCTATTAATAAGGCAGCGATACTGAACGCACCAGGAGTTTGTTTGAGAACGTTCAGGATTATTTTGGTCATATCGATACTCTCCTCACACCTTTTAATTAAACTAGGAAACTATTTTGCCCTTTATCAACAACCCTACTGCTTAGAGTAGATTGAACTGTTGATTGTTCCAATTGATTTTTTTAACAGAATTTTAGTGCTATTAGCTAAGTTTAACTTTGAAATAGCTATTTACAATTACATCCATTTATTTATAAGGATGAATTTCCTTGATTCTCTAAGAAATATAGTATGACATAAGCAGATAGAATTCATGCTCCATACATAAAAATAGTCCTAGTATTTTTGCACGAAGCCTATCAAGCACAAAAAAAATACATTAAGCATAGTCTTTGAGTTTAACAATAATTAAATCAGGACATATAAATCTAAAATCCATCACAAATAGCTCGAAAGTCTTGGTTAGATAATTAGATATACTAGAATATATTTTTTTACCTGACACGTTAGCATCTCTTGCACCATAGTGCAACTATCTTTAGTATTAAAATTTTTGATACAATTTTAGAGAATAATAAAAAAATTACGAGTCTCAAACCTTGCCTTTTAGAGCCTAAGTATAGTCCTAGGCGAAAGTCAAAAGCCACTCAAATAAAAATTCAAACTAATTTAGAAGTGAGTTTTTCTTGTAGAAACTCTCCGATAACAGGATTTAGCCATCTCAAAGAGCTAAGTTCGTAGTGCCATACTTAAGTAAGTAGGCTAGTATTAAAATTTATCCTTATGACAAGGTATAGGTAGAAGACAGGAGAGAAGCAGAAAAACTAAATCTAAATTCTGAGGATTTCCAAAAATATAATCAATCCCTACCTAATATATAACTGCTCAACTAAACTTACTCAAACTTACTCAAAAATCTGAAAGGTTAGTTGAATGCAAGTGGATCGACCACCACAGGGTTAAACCACAAATCCTTTATCCCTTGGTTAAAGACATCAGGCATTACTTTTTTAATAATGTTAAATAACCCATTTACATCAGTATTTAATAATTGATTTTCCCTTGTTTTCTACAACAATTTTGTTACTCTTTTTTGACTAAATTTCGTTTGTTTTAATCTCCATATTCTGGCAAATTATCCCCATTTAAAAAGCTCGATTGAGATGTATAAGATGCTTCTGTAATTATTACTTTTATTCCTCTTAGTTTTGCTCTATACTTTAACATCTCTATTAACCTATTATGAGGGATATTCAGAAATTGTTCATTGTTCTTTTTACCTAATTTTACCTCTTGTTTCCAAGTCTGATTATGCCCTATGATTAATATGCATATTTTATGGTTAACACACCAATCTATTAATCTTTTCCTGGCTGTATGGAGATAATTTTCTACTCGAAAGTTTCGTTTCGGCTAAGAGCCGACATGAATGTGAGTTAACTTTTTTAAGGGATGAAAATTACTTTTATTTTGGTTAGTTTTTAATTGAGATTGTAAACAAGAGCGCTGTTTATGATCAAATCATATTAATGAATTGCTTTTAATGGTCTGCTTTCATTAAAAAAGGTGCATTTCTTATTTGATTTGTAGTTACAGCTATTAAATTATTTACCGCTAAATCCACTCTTGCTACTTGTTAATTTTTTGTGGTTTCCTCCAATTTTTCAGAGGCTATTTCTATCTACATAGACTGTTTCATCTTCATCTTAAATTTTGCAAGAGATGTAGGTTGGGTTGAGGGACGTAGCAAGATCCCGTAAGGGTAACCCAACAACAATCTTTCTCCCGTAGGGACCTTCGCATTTTTGTTATGCAAGGTCCCTACCCTAATCCCTAATGCAATGTTTTAGTTGAAACAGTCCACTACAAGGGCGAGGCATTTACCCCAATTTTTCGGTAAATTACTCAACCTAAGTCTAACAATCAACAGACTCTGTTGATATTTACTCGCTCAACCATATCTTAGAATTACTCCACAGAGTTGAACAGCCAACCTGGCAGCCATATCTTTACTAAAGGGATTAATTGACATTTATACCGACGATCCTGTTCAGCAGACTACGGGTATAAATGCCAACGTTTTGATAATCAACCAATTGTTGACCGCTAAATGTTATTTAATTTTCTACTCTCAAGCCAAAAATCTAGAATCTGAATTGAGTTCTGAGTGTACCAACCCAGAGAGTATCATTATCCTCAATGTGATTAGGATTAGTAATCACAAATAAACCAGGAGTAATGGCAATATTGTCATTCATTTGGAAGCGATAAAGTACCTCAATGTGAATAGAAGTATCATCATCCTTCCGACTATCATCATCACCACCATCCGTTACAATTGGTGGTACACCAACGATAATACCTCCCAAACTACCTTCTTTGAGTAGGTCTGGGAAAGATAAAATCAAAGCACCTGTAAGAATAGTGATATCATCCTCATCATTATCAGTATCTTCAGGACGGGCAAATAATGTACCTGCCCAACCACCTATTTGAAAGCCATCAGTAATTTTCCATTGAGCCTCAAAGTTGATGGTATCTGAAGTGGTTCGTCTGCCATCAAAGGGGTCTCTGGCATTAAAACTACCTGTACTTCCAGTGAGGTTAACGTCATTTTCAGGGTGGAAAGCACGTAAATAACCTACTTGAAAAGCTAGATTTTCACTTGGTTCAATCGTAAACTGGCCAAACCCACTAAATGCACCATTAAAAAGACCTTTACCTTCTCTAGGGTCTTCAGAATCTTCTGCAGCATAACCTACAGTTAACTTGATTGCATCACTAAAGGCATAATCAAATTTAAAACCAGCATCAGAAGGAGCGCGATAGAAAATGGGGTTAAATCGTCCAAATCTAGAAATCGAACCACCACCACTACTTTCAAAAGGTGATATGGGTGTAATAAAATTGTCTATACCAAAGCCTTGAGCAGCTACCTCTATTCGACCTTTACGATCTAGTAAAGGAAAACGATAGGTCATCTTATTAATTATTATATTATCACTACCACTACTATCGACACCCAGACGAGTCATAAAAGTATTGGTCAAATCTCGACCGCTAAAGTTCGCATTGTTATTAGCTTGTAAACGAACTCTCAAACGGTCTTCACCAGTAAAACTGGTATCGAAGTTTAAACGAACCCGATAACCAAAAGTAGTCTCAGTTCTGTCATCTTCACTCCTTGGTGTCCCACGACCTCCAGCTCTTTCTCCCCAGGTATCGCTCAACCAAAACAATACCTCACCGTTTAGTTTTGTTGTAGTAGAGAATTGATTAGCCTCTAATTCTGCTGTTCTGGCCTCCAGAGAATCAACTCTTCCCCGTAAAGCAGCCAATTCTGCGGCGAACTCCTCTTGTAGTCTTTGTAAAACTGCCAAGTCTTCCCTAGTTACTAGGTCTGAAGTTGCAGCAGCAATTAATTCTGTGATTCTATCCAAACAAGCATTCAAACCTGCGGCAAACTCAAACCGGGTCATCGCTCGATTTCCTTTATAAGTCCCATCAGGATAACCAGCAATACAACCATAACGCTCTACCAAGGATTGTAGAGCTTGGAAAGCCCAGTCCGTAGGTTGTACATCCGATAATTGAGTCACGGATGTTACCTGATCCATGTAATCTCCATCTTCCAAGTCTGATACCCCTACTGGTGCCAGTGATGGGTCATCCATTGGCATTGACCGACTATCAAAAACTTGAGCTATCTCAATCGGGCCTTGGGCTAAGTTCTGATTGACAGAACTTTCATCACTTCCTAAATTTTGTAAAGGAGCCTCAGCAGCGATCGCCGAGCCTGCCATTAATAATGCAACACTTAAAACACTAGGACTGTGTTTAAAAGTATTCCAGATAAGTTTTGTCATATTGTTACCAATCCTCACACCAATTTTGAATTAGCTAGGTAATACCTAACTTTACTTTGGTTAACATAACCTTAATAACATTTTTTCAATCGCCACCATATTCTAAATTTTGGTTACGACTTTAGATTTATCGTTTAAAAATCCATATTCCATAACTATGGATTACTCAATAAATCTAGACTTAAATTAGTCTGCTTTTGACGAATAATCAAGACTACAGTTATTTCTTTGCTTTACAAAAAACACAGATAATATTAAGTCTTAAATATTTTTTTCGAGCTAATTAGTTTTAAATGGCCTATTGCCAAAGTAGTTTGACAAAAGGGAGACTGGTTTACTGATTAAGCGTTGTTGTAATTTAATTTCTAGCCTTTGAGGAAGACGTAATAATTTCTTTACAAACTGCTCAAGCATTGTTCCTTTCTCTTTATCACAATTTAGTTAGTTTGTCTATATACTATATTTCTTGATGATGAGTTGACGATTCACCTTAGAAATTAGATTTTGCTTGATTAGTCAAAGTTGCACTCTCGTCGCAAATTTTACACCTAATTTGATAATTTGCAACCTAAATTTTTAGAGTATTTTTTCATAAAACAAGCCAAAACTAATAGAGGAAAGGATATTAGAATGAACTGGTAGTTAAATGTGAAATTAAAATAATTAAGCAAATTAGAAAACAATTTTATCTAAACTACCAGCTTTTAAATACTTATAGTTTTTCGGTTTTTGAATTTTTGTTAAGTAAGGTTTGCCGATTAACAGGACTTAGGGATGGGTACTATATGTAGAGTGCAAAAACTGTAACGTTATAGTTTTTAACACTACATACATGGTCTCTACGTAAGTTTTAATTAACTCTCAAAGCATTGTTTTCTTAAGTAAGGTTTGCCGATTAACAGGACTTAGGCATGGGTACTATATGTAGAGTGCAAAAACTGTAACGTTATAGTTTTTAGCACTACATACATGGTCTTTGTGTAAGTCCTAATTAACTCTCAAAGCATTGTTGAGAAATAAAGGCTTTAACCTTCTAGGATCGAAAAAAGTGGCAGCTTTTAAGTCCAAAAAGCTCAAAAAGTTAGCATTTTGGGCTGACTACGGCAGAAAAATTAAGGGACAATTCTTCTGACTACCTCCTCTATAAATTCCCATTTATCCTGACCGAAAAATTGTGGTCTCAAGCCTCGCCCTTTTAAGGGGATAAAAAGCGGTCCTTGGATGGCGAGGTTTCTCGCTCTTAAAGAGCCGCTCCGAAGTTCGCCATATCTAATCGACCAAGAGAAAATAGAATATTCCATATTTCAATCCCAATGCTTTCCTACGGAATGCTGCGCAAACAGCTAGGGGTACTGATAACTGATAACTGTTAACGCAGTTCCTCCGGAGGAGGCTAACTGATAACTGAAATGACTCCTATCTCCATAAACCCTAAGTAATCGGTGTTGAATCTAAGCGACGAATAGCTACTACTGAAGGTTTCGGAGGATCGTTAACTTTTTTAGTCGGCCAGTTAGAACCTATGGGTACTGTACGATTTTGGATAAAGTCTGAACCATCTATTGTTTTCATGGCAAACTGACGAGTGTCTGAAGCCATATTTTGACGAATGCCACTTTTTTCTCCTGGATGTTGAATTGCTACAAATAAAGTTTTCCCATCTTTGGTAAAGAACGGCCCACAAGTTTCAGTTTCTGTTGGTGCAATGCCAAATAAGTATGCTTCTCCAGCATTAGGGCCAGAGGTAGGAATATACCAGATTGAATTATTACCAAATAAACCACAAAGACTTGGCTGGTTGATTGGTTTGCCATCCTTACCCATTCGATTCTCAGCTACTGATTTATCTAATGTTGGCAGAAGACCCGCGCTCTCCCGTAGGGGAGCGTCGGGATGAATGCCAACCCACGCTATAATATAGCAATTAATATTAGTAACAGGTCGATAAAAT
>JAAUYL010023603.1_pt1 | contig 14335 bp, 8 predicted proteins | sample 7278011 | NCBI WGS metagenome assembly JAAUYL01 (sample SAMN14350225, study PRJNA611818) | marine sediment metagenome | isolation source: surface marine sediment (1.8m) | place: French Polynesia: Moorea | collected 2018-08 | reverse complement strand
GAATGAGGGAGAGAAACTTTCATCAAAACCCGATTTAGCATCCGCTCACAGTCCCGCCATAGCAGGTGAGTCAATACAATACGATGTCCCGAAGCAAGTTTCGCCAGAGTAAGACACAGGCCTAGCTCCCCATTCTATAGCGATTTTAGGACTAGAAACTTTTTAGAAATTGCAAGGCGCAAAGCTATTTCTTTGCTTTACTTTTTTACTGCCCTGAAGTGAGAACAGCGCGAACGAAGGGGAAATCTCTCGTAGTTTTCGTAGCCGCAGGCTTTGGGGTGTGTAAAATGCCATTGCCTTTGTGTAAAAAATAGATAAGAAGCGTGGCACACAATGAAGACATGCGAAAAAACCAACATGCCTAAGCTTTTTTTAAAACCATAAACGAGGTGCACAAGGATAGATACTATCCATTATTCTCCTAAGTTTAAGACAATTCCTCGTTTTCTGACTAATTCCTTTGCAATCTAAGTAAGTAAGTAGTAGGAAAGTGGGAAGGTCGTTTCAAAATTCTGCTCCCATTTTTTTCCTGCTCTGTGTTAAATGCACATAAATGTACGTGGCTGTAAAAAATCTCATGACCTCCCTCTAGCATTGCCATTTAAGGGGAAAAAACTTTCCGCTTCGTTCGTCAATTTTTTTGGGGCCTAAGAACAGGAGCAGTAGCTCTAAATATATCGAGACCTATCTTGGGTTTTTCTCGGTTTACCTGCAATGCTAGCTATCGTACTGTACGTGACGTTTTGAGGTTATGTGCGTAGTAACAGAACTTCGAAGAAAATAGATACAATGCGTAGTAGATTCCTACATATTTATGTAGAGGTAGCTTTAAAGAATCACTTTCCCTTGGAAAGAAATAGTGGCAGGAGGAGGGAGTAGATGTTGACTTGGTAGACTGTCCGTAAAAAAGTCGGAGTAGCACGTCTTTGAAAAGTACAAAAGGAGACCACGAGTTGAGTCACTTTTGGTCACCCTACCGACAGAACTTTCTTTTGAAGCAACTAGCAAGTCCTGAAAAATGTGGAGCAAAATTGAAAATTAGACCTAAGAAATCTGATATGCTGGAAAATTAATGCCCTTAACCATGTTAATGCTGTTTAAGAAATTTCCAGACCAACTCCCACATTGTATTTTAAGCCTACATAAGGCAGGGCATTTTAAGGTAGATTTTTGTAGCAGATAAGCATGAACATATTGGTGCTACATGATTCCACTTAGCAAAATGAGGGTCGGCCGAGGCGAGGCACTTACATTTTTGGCTTTGAGCAGAGATTTTCCAACGGGACTTTCGTCAGTTTTAATTGACGACTGATTAGCCCAAGCCATGCAATGCCATGCCACCATATTAATGATTTTCACTGACCCCTCTGGTGCTTATTAATATTTCCTTTTCGAAAAGGGATGTTTATTTACCCTGACAAGTGATTAATTCTGCGATAAGAACCGGACCTTGCAGACTTCCGAATTCACCATACTCTTAGATAGAGAGGGGGAAAGTGTTTTGATAAAGCTTTAGATTGACAGGCCGTGCATAGTAGTTTTATGAAGTCGTTGTAAGTTGGTCGGTAGCAGTTGAATAATATGCAATTATCAATACTTACCATAGGGGAGTAAAAAATCGCCTGTCCTCAAGTAAGATTTTTGAAGCCAGAGTGGTTGGTGAATGACGCAACTTTTAACAATAACGTACGCGCGCCTTTTTTCCTGATATTTTTTCTCGCGTACTTTATAATGCCTTTGGGCAAAAAATAAATCGCTGCTGCAACTGGAAAATGTTTATTTATTAGTCAAAGTAGCCACAACCACCACCACAAACCGGCCAAGGACTTTGAGTCGCGATTTTTCGTGATTTGTGCTTTTTTCAAAAGATTTTCTCTGTCTGCTTTTCATTTAATTCTGATCCGGTTATCCGACAGTCACGAATTTCGCATCTCGTGCTATTTTTGCCACTGCAATTTTAGTTTTACTTACCCCTTGCCTAAGCCTTGCTTCACAATATTTTTCATTCCCTAGAAGATTTGGAATCTGGCACAAAAACTCGTGAAAATCAAGGGAACAGAACATGTTTCGCAATATTGTCCCCCTTCATGTCCATCATTAGCCATCCATATTTTTTGTGTGAGTTTATTTGGCCCCAAGCAATAATGACATCTCAATTACAGGCTTTGCCGAAAACGAACGGACGAAGCATGCGTCCCCGATTTTTACCGTAAAAATGCAAATAAAATGTTTGACAAAAACGTAACGGCAATTTTTCGCGTGTTTTCATACAAGATGAATCAATACCAGCAGTTGGTTTCACGTGCGAGCGTGTTAAGTTTTTCAAATATGGATCTTGGAAACTTGGTAACAGGTGTAGCTTCCTAAGTCGTGACATTAGATCCCCTCCCTTAGTTCAACTTGTAAGTATCTGAGTAGATTTGTAGTTTCAAACATAAATATCCTTTCTTCAAGCAAGGCAAAGGGCTCCTCTTATATCCTTGCCATATTAGGGGGTGGGAGGGTAAACCTTAGAAAATACAAGAATAAAGGAAATTGGTGATGAAACGTCAGAGGGGGGAAATGATGGAGAGGAAATGTGCTTTTTGCACTTCGCGTGACTTTTTGACTAATTGGCAGTGTGTGTGTATTGCGGAAAAAATGCAAATCCCTGCAACATCCAGGATGATCTCCAGTGAACGCCAAATTATTTGCAAGACCTTTGATCTCCATTCTGGACCATCCAACCGCTGCTTGTTTCCAGAGCCAGGACCATAGATATTTACTTGTCTGCCCAATCCTTTGAAATGGAGCCAAACAGATTACATCTAGAAAGTTGCCTAATACTTGCCCAAGTTCTGTGTATGTGACAACTTGCTTAATGTCACGAAAATTTATTGAACTGGCTATCTTTTGAATGGTAGGCGAGGGAAGCAGATAGTGGCATATTTGGGTCCATAAACATGCTGCTGCAAGATATCCATTTTGGAAGGAATATATCGACATTGAGTAGATACAAAAGGATTGAGAAAATACGTTAATGCAAATGCAAAAGCAGAGCGCAAAGTTGAAAGTCGACCGCGCCCTTAAAAAGGAAATTTTACAACGTACACCAATGGCCTGAATCAAAAACTCGTGAAAACACACAGGAGAAAAACTCTTTTGCGCGTTTTCCTTTTTTTGCCAGAGTGACAAATTCCGGTTTCCTTACAAGTACTGTGAAGCTAATTTTTCGAACACTCTCTATCGTAACCAGCCAACTTTCTTCGGCGGCTGAATTATATTTCGAAGATTTGGAATTTCAGGCATTTTTGCGGAATTGTAACCAAGACTTGAATATGTGCTTGGGCGAGTCCGTCCACTCCACTTAGTGGGACATTTTTTCGCCTGAAAATTCCGTCCACCTTTTTATGGGCATTGTATTACTGGAAAATAATGACGTTTCTTCCCCCTAAAAGATTGCGCAATTTTTTGGTCTTGTTAACACGAAGCTATGTAGATATTTTGTTAGCTGGAAAAATGTTTTGTTTCTACAATGGAGGTTAGGGTAGGGAGGATTTTTTGTAGTCATTGTGCTTTATCGCGTTTTATCAAAACTACCCCTATACCTCCACCTTCTCGTATTTCTCGATGGAGGCAAGGTATTGTTTCGAAAATGGGGCCAAGCAAAATTCGAAATTCCAAATCAGAACAGCTATTACTCGTATGTTTAGAAGCGTTTAGCATTTACAGCTCAGTCACAAAAAATACACTAAACATGTGTCCCCTTCAGTCGGTCTCAAACCGAAGCAACACGCATATTAGCGAAAAATCTGCTGATTATGGCAGGAAAAAAGCAAAACTCATATTTCTCGTTAAATAGCCAAAACGAGCTCAAGTTACATTATGCGAGATTTGCTTTAGTCATTGTTTCGTTCCGTGTCTAATAGCAATATGTTCTCGTGCTTTGCAGAATTGGCGAAACGCTTCAGGAAGCAGAAGCAGCCGAAGAAGGCGGCCTCCAAGAGCCTTCGGTCGAGCAAGTCGAGGCCGCGACCCAACTCGATGCACGAGTCGAGCAGCATGTCCTCGTTGTTCAACGACACCACGAGGCTGCGTTTGCAATCGAGGCCGAGCTTGTCCAACATGTTCTACAAGGAGGATCCCGCCGGAAGTCAGGCTGCATCGTGTATCACACGGCCCAAAGACCCGCCCCCTCCTCCTCCGCCTGTGGCTCCCGTTTTGCTTCCCGTCACTCCCCCAAGAAAGTTCTTCCCCTTCTTCACGAACGACGAGCTTGAGCGGATCAACTCCGTCATCAACGGCAACGAGGTGGCGAGCAACGGCAAGTGCGACAAAATCATCGAGGAAGGCATTGAGAACGAGGACACCATTGACGAATTCTCGTCGGATGAGTTCAGTGAGGACGAGTTCGACCAGGCCACCTATGAGAATCTCGCGACCTCGGAGCTCAAGCCGAGGACGTCGCCGGATGGCTCCGAGTCGAATTATTATGACAACGTTCCGGAGATCATCGAAGAGGACTCCCTTGAGGAGAAAATGTCCTTTGCTGCCGAGTATGGGACCTCCGCCGACGAGTCCGAGCTTGATCCCGGCATTCCCCCTCCTCTGCCACTCAGTCCTCCTCCAATAGAGGACGACGAGAGTCCGGATTCTCAAACAGAAATTCCTACGAAAGTCAACGTCAAAGAGCTCGTGGAAAAGTCCAGTGAGAAGACTATCATTTTTAACCCGTGTGCTAGTCAATCAAAACAAGAAGTTATAGACAATACTGCTGCTGTTTCTTCCGATAAGAATTCGGACGAGAACAATGACAGTCATAAAGTGAAGAGGAACAGTGTTGTTTCCACGAACGATCAAATTTTGATTAGCTCATCAAGCTGGATCGACTTGCAGGGGGCGAGCAAGGCGAACATTCCTAACGGAGGCAGCAGCTTTGATGGTCTCGTAAAATCGAATGATGATCAAGAAGGCGAGGAGGAGGCCAAGTGCACGTTCCAAGGACCGATCAGTGTGAAAGACGATCTTATCTTCCAGAGGCCTCCATACTTGAGCCTCGATCACAACACTCTGGACAGCCTCGAACCAGTCAAGCCTCCCAGGCTGAAAAAGATGGCAAAGCTGCAAAAACTTCAACAAGGAGTGGAGCAGCAACCAATTCAAACTCAAAAGTCGGAAGACATCAATTTGAAGCGTCAGACCAACCGTGATCAACTGGAGAGGCATTTGAAGGAACGAATGAGGAAGATCTCGAACTTGGACAAGAGGCAAGCTGTGATGCAGCATGCTTCCATTCCTCACTCTTCGTCGGCGACGGCATTGGGAGCCTTGGCAAGACCGGACATCAGTTCGCCGATCTTAATGGCAACCACACTGAACCCCAATGACCAGGATGGCCACAGGTCCCTGTCTCACTTCAGCAGCTCCGACGTCCAAGAGCTGCTCAACCGTCAGCATCGCGATCGCCAGCAGCACAAACAACAACAGAGGTCATCCAGGATGCTCAGTCCCGGAGACAAGATCACCTTCAAGGACTTGAAGCGATACGCGACAACGTCGTTCGCCAGCCTCTCGGGTAACTTCAACCGATTCCAACATAGTGTGGGACGATCGAGCTTCTACCAGGCCGACGCCAGTCAAGACTCGATTTACGAAGACGCAAGCAAAATGACGCGAAGCGTTTCATCGCCGACATACTCGGAGCACATCTACGAAGAGATTCCGGATCGAAAAGCTGATCAGTTGTCAGCCTCCAAAGACCGTCCTCTCCCGCCGATTCCTGCTGACGGCAGTAGCGGAGGACCAAGTGTGATCAAGAATGGTGACCGCCCTAAGGATGAATCTGACAAGCAGAGCAACGGTGAGAAGAAGCGCAATGGCTCCATCTTCGAGGGTGCGTCCAAGTATGAGATCCTGCACTACTTGAAGGACGCCAAAGACCGGATCGGGCATGGCGACTTCGAGATTGACCTCGACAACAGCAGTGACATCCTGGAGCCCGCCGGGAGCGGCATGGAAGTCTCGATCTATCACAACTCCGGGTTTGCCGGGATGAAACGGCACGCCAACCATCGCGTCAGCGCCATTTCCAACTTGAGCGACTCGAGCTCGTGCAGCGTGGAGAGCAATGACAGTTCCGGATCAGGAGTCAACGTTCACAAACGCTTCTCCTGCATCCCGGACATCGAGAGGACGGACTCCGGCGTGGGGAGCGAGACGAGCAAGTCGTCCAAGGCTAGCGTCGAGTTGAGGCGAGCCCCGAGCCTGTCGAAATCGTCTGACTCCGGATCGGGCTCGGGTGGAGACATCATCACTGACAATCTCAACTGTCAGGACTGTGATCAAGAGTTGTCAGACGGGAGCGATTGCGGCAGCGCCAACATGAGCGTCGTGTGCAAGCGATGTGCCAAGAGGAGGTCGGAGCGGAAGGAGATCATCACCGAGATCGCCGAGACCGAGGCCAAGTACGGCCGGGACCTGAGGATAGTGGTCGAAGAGTTTTACAGGTAGATATGTGAAAGAATCAGGTCGTGATGGCCGAGAAAAAACTTGTTAACTTTAAAATTGCCTACCTTGTACCTTGTCGAGAAAACCATCTAAAAAGTTCCGTTTCTTTTCCCCCTCTCGCCACCACCCGGCAAAAAACTTCCTCTCCTCCCTCAGCTCTTTTGATGCTTGCTTCCTTGCTGTTGGTGAAAAGTTTGACGCGTGAGCAAGAGCAACTGAGCACCAATATATGGAGATTGCCAGGTGGCCATCTTTCAAGTTTTTAAAAGCAAACATCTCGCGGGAAAAAAGGAAAACTAATTTTACATAAACTTGTGCGTAGTACGAAAAAATGAATGATTGGTGTTTTTTCCAGACCCATGCTGGTTGCCGGCCTCCTGACCTCGGACCAGCTCGCCGCCATCTTCCTCAACGTGGACGAGCTCATGCAGGTCAACTCTAGGTTCACTGAGCTGCTGAGAGATGCCATTGAGATTGCCTTCGATTCTGGCGACGAGGACTTGGCTACCGTGAATGTCGGCAAGCTCTTTCTCGACTCCCTTTCTATGCTTCGTGCTTTCGAATCCTACTGCACACGACAGGTAACAAATATAGGTTTATGAAAGCTCCACGGTAGTGGCATTAATTATGATGCTTAACAAGACTTATGTTCTTAATGTGAATGTGCGAGTTCCTAATTAAGAGAATTACTTATATTTTTTTTTCTTTTTTGTAGGCCTCGGCCTCGGTGCTGTTAACCACGTTGGAGAAGGAGCGGGAGCTGCTGCGCATTTTCCTCAAGGTGTCGCAGATGGAAAACTCGATGTTGCGACGCATGAATCTCAGCTCATTCTTGATGGTGAGTTCTACTTCACTCCTATTTTTTGAGCAATTAGGTACGTGTGTGGCAATTAGAGGCTGAAGAGAGAGGGAGAAAAAAATAATTACTGCTTTGACGTCATCGCAAGACCAACAACCTCGTCTTTTTCTCCCCTGGTGATTATTTTCCAATGGCCAAGGCAAGAAAAACGCTCAGGGCAGCTCCTCTCTTGTACCAAGTCCGATATTTCTTATTACTCTTCTCCCCACGTGTCCATAGAATAGAGGAGGTTGGACTGTGTTTGTCCAGCGAGGCCGAGCATAGGCCTCGTCGAGACCTCTTCTCTTCATCATGTCGCGTTTTCGTGTCCTCAAGATGTTGTAGCCGCTGTGTTTCTCCTCCGTCAGCAAAGTGGTCTTTCATCAGCTCTTTTTGTGCGAGTGTGCAGAATGACTTAGATATGGTCCTCCCTCCTCACTCCTCCCGGGAAACAATAGCAGCCTCTCGAAGGAGGAGGCAGAGAATGAAAGAAACATTCTTTTAGAAAAGAACTTGTTATATACTGACCTTGCCAGGGGCTTAGTGAAAGAAAGAGCATTAGAGCCAAACATATTTAGTATGTATTATGAGCTGACCCGACCTTTACACCATTAGAAAATTAAGACTAGTTGCATGCACTCGTCGATACTAGAAGGAGGAAAGTTTTTCTTTGAAAAAACCGCCATGGAGCATGCGATATTTGACAGCCTTTCCTTTCTTTTTTCGCCTCTGTCCGGTCTATTGTGTCAATAGGCTTTTGCAAACACGAAACACAACATCAACATGTATTGTTGCTCTTGGCGGAATTGAAATGTGTCCAAAAAACCTTTTACAAAAGGACTGTCGTCGACCTCGCTCCTTTTTCCGTAGGTGCGATTTTCTTGAAAGAGAGGCAAATATTTTTAAAAGGGCGTGCATAATAGCCTTAATGGACAAATCTCGTACGAAAATTCAGGACGTGATTCTAAGCAAGTAAGTAAGTTTTACGTCATAGCAATCACAATACCCTTATTCTGCTTTGTCGAGTATTCAAGTGCTAAAAAGGGGAAGAGAAGGAGAGGGAATTCACGGAAAAGGCTTTTGAAGCTCTTCAGGCGTGCAGTTTGCTAAAAGTAAACAACGAAACTCCTGCCTCTCTTCATATTCACAGTCGGCAGTCGCATGTCTCCTTGCCTTGCTGCTTTTTAATATCACGCTGCCTAGGCATGCAAAATGCCTTGTCCAGTCTTCAGGCATTTCACAACATGTCTACGTATCTATTTTTATAGCATTAAAAAGCCTTGACTTTTTCCAGTCGAGGACATGGATTTTTTTTCCTGCGAGGTCGTGTTTATGAATTATGGCTACCAGGTATCTCTCTACCGAGTCTACCTCTTCGTTTCGTGATAATATTGTGTCTATTACAACAAAGTGCTCTGCTACTACACAATTTTCGCGCGCTCTCGTCTTCTTCTAAAGGCGACAGAGAAAGCAAAGCAAAGCAAAGCAAAGCATGGAGGAAGCCCTTTGAAGGCACATAATACAGCTCCTATTGAAAGAACTGCGAAGAAGCGGGTACGCGATTTCGCGACATGGGAACAGCTGATGGCTCGACCTCAAACGGCCTCGCGAAGGGATGATTTTATTTTACCCTCGTAGCCTCGGAGGCTGTGATAGCACCTCAGTCTATATAGATATAGATATCTATCTAGCTACGTACAGATAGTGGACCTCCATGCCATAACCAAGTTCATTCTCCACGCACACTTCCCTGGTACGTGCAACTAACTATAATGTACACGGAGGACATGTAGGAACTTGTAGAGCGCTTGGTATACGTAGATATAGAGCATACCTAAGTAGTTATGTGAGTAAATGCACTGGCTACTACTCGTACTACGGTGTCGCTCTTGTTTACTTGTTCAGTACCACCAGCGTTACGCCAGGAAGCGGTCGCGTCAGGCGTGGAAAAGCATTAGTGAAATTGCAATTTCGAACTGGGTGTGTGCGCTGTCTATCTAGCTGTGACTTAAACAAAATTGATTTTGATGTGGTGTGTGTATTTCAGGTGCCAGTGCAACGAGTGACCAAGTATCCGCTGCTCCTCAATCGGCTCTACAAAGTGACCAACACCCAGCACAATGACCGCAACGACATCAAGCTCGCGCAGGAGAGGATCGAGGCCGCCCTCGATCAGATGAACAAGGTAAGCCAAGCCTACCGAAAATTGACCTCTAATTTGATTTGCCCGCCAACATTTTCTACCTGCTAAATATCTTTACTGAGACCATGGTATTCTTTTTTGGTCATAATGAGAAAAAGAGTTTGGTATTTGTACTCTCTTTCTCGCCGCTCTTTCACCTTAATTATCTTCTTGTTATCAGCCCTAGCAACCAACCATCTGTGCGATTACATATCTAGGTTATTTTCTACTGTATTTTTTTGTGTACATCATTGAATTGCTTGAGCTTTGGTCGGCTCGACGGCCTTAATGGACGAGGAGAGGAAGCAGTTTTATGTTCTTGATATTGTGCCATGGTATGTAATAACGAAGGAAGGAACGACCGAGAGCGAGCGAAAGGGCGAGGAGCGACTCTATTTTTAGACATGTGCATTTGGGCCTTGGCTGGCTCTCTTCTTCTTCTTCTTCCTTTTTGCCAGAAAAAAAAACTTTGTTCCCTGCTCTATCCAAAAAGTGCTGGAAAGATATCTCAACAGACTACACACATACTATGGCCACGCACACCCGTATCAGTACCAGGAAAAAGCAGTGTAGTCAAGACAGAAGTGGCTACTGCACCTACATATCTAAGTATAACGTGAGGAGAGCAGAGACCAAACGCTAACTTTTTTATCGTGAAAAAAGTTGCTTCGTCTACTTACTTTCTTTTAGCGGTCCACATAGATATGGTGTGTGTCATAAAATATTGACTGAATGTGACAAAAAAGTAGCCAGGCAAACTAATTTATATAGGGGCCCTCCTCCCGATAAGTTCATGCTTGTCATTTGGTGGAAATGCCATTTATTTCGCCAAAAATAACCCATATTTATTTGCTTTCTTAAAAGTTGTGCACTTTTAAATGTGGACATTTCTATGCAAAATAAGTTTCCGACATCAGGTTAATTTATGCCATGGCGATGGCAGGACCGGGGATCTAGGGTTACGAACTTTTCCCATGTTAAATGTATGCATGTCTTCTGTGGCATACTGGCATTCCTGTTGCTTTTGCTGTTTCCATATATTTATGTGTGATGTGTGCGCTTTTTAAGCCGAAACTTTGGACATGTAATAATTCATATGCCGCATACAAAGATACTTACGTAAAGCAAACCGCCAAGCAAGGAGGCATAATGGATTGAGAAAATGTAACATAATGACAGCGCAAGCACAAATATCCACTGGTTTCCAATATTTTCCTGCTCTTTCCTCCAAGCTAATTTTCAGCTAGCTAGGACACACACCTGTTCAAAAGCTACAGCCTAAAAATTGTAATAATGTAAAAAAGCAAAAGTTTTGCCATCATGGTACAGCGAATAGCAATTCAGGATTTTCTTGACATTTCGTTCAGCTGTGCCCTGGAAGAAAATGTCAACTTCAGACTTTGTTTTATGCCTGCACAGTGCCTGAAGCATCAAATCTTTTGAGATGCGACCACATCCACAAATGTGTGTTTTCTTTCGTTTTTAAAGTTTTTCCGCAATAGTTGCGAGGGAGAGAGATCCATAAAATAAAATGCAGAGTTATTTTACTCACTCTTCTTGCAGTTTGTGCAATGCTGCCTCGGGTCATAAAAACTGCTGCTATGCCAGAAAATGCTCTATGTTTTATTTCTTTATGTGGAACATCTACTTACCTCTTCTGTTAGCTAGCCCTTCTCGTCCCCAGGGAAATTACTGGGGCCTGTTAATGTTATGAATGCTTTTGAGGTCTGCTGCTCTTGCTTAACCTAGCCTATAACCTAACCACTCAGCTCGTAAATAGATATGTTTGCCTACAAGCCGCCAGGAATGTTGTTTCCAATTAGTGTGACAAAGTTCGTTTGGTTGTTAGGTGGGTAGATAGATGGATAGTACGGTTATTGTTTTTTTTTTGACAGTTAAGCCAAGGAAAGAGCGTACATTTTTAGTCAAGGGGAGCACAGAACACTGAATTCAAAACATGACATGTAGAAAATTGAAAATGGAAGAGAGGCACACGAATTTATTTTTTACCGAGAATCATTCCCTTTCTTTGAAAATTGTATTTTCGCTTCGGCGGTTCGAGAGAACGAAGGGCGTTTCAATTCCATGTTTCGTGCATGCAACTCTACTCTACCTCTATTGCTAAGTTAGTTTTTACGTCAAGCAAGCTTTCGAATTTCTACCACACGCTAATTTAATGCCTTTCACCACGGAAGGGAAGCCAGCGAAGTACAACCTAACTAACGTAAATATGTATGTACAACAAACTTAAATGCAAAAAGTCACAAAGATCTCCTATTCAACGGGTCTTTAGCTAGACATAATCTCGCTTCGGGGCTAACTTTTCAAGGCGGATAATATAAAGTTGAGCCCGTCCCTTGGGAATCGCCTGTAAATCGAGGGGAATATTTTTGTATGAATGTCACGTAAAAAGGGAGAGCGAATGGATCAGGACCCTGAATGGCAAAGCTAGCACAAATCCGAGTCATGCTGACTGACTGAAGGTCATCAAGGCCAAAGGTTTGTCGTATTTTGTAATGACTCTTGCTTTCGCTTTTTTTCTCTAGACAAAACAGGCCGGAAATTTGTCGGCGTGGCCTTTCCCAGAAAACCAAAATAACCAATGGAGACTAGACAAAACAAAAGAAAAACAGCTATGTGTATACATTTGATTTCGCGAAAAAATGTGCGCATAGCAAAAAAACTGTTAAAGGATACCAAGACCTCGACCTTGGCCTTTGAAATTGTCTTTCCCATTCGTTTTTTCGACCTTGTTGCTTTTTGGCCTTTTTAAGACTGAACACTGAACACACATTTCTTTGTCTTCTCGAGGGAACCGCCAAGAGGGACTCTTATCTGCTCTCCATTCTTTTTTCTAGGCTTTGCTCAATTCTGATAACACATTTTCTATGTCCAATGGTTGTAGCTATCTACCTACCCTGTAGATATATGGTTATCTAAGTAATGTAACGATGCATCTGTACTCTTTTCTGGCAATGGTTGGTTTGGAAACGAAACGCAGAGCAGAGGAGGCAAAGCGGTAATCCGATTACCGAGTACCAAGTTTAGAAGCTCTACAATGTACGAGTACATAGGCTACTCTTGACTATATTTGGCATCCTCAAGTGTCTTAGAAAAGTCTTTTACCTAGGTACATGTTTGTAAGTGAGGCTTGGAGTGCTTGAAATTTTTTGCACCTCCAATCTGCCATATGCACGTTGGTTAATGATAAATGACACACAGGTTTTTTTCTTGCTTTTCCAGGATGCCAAGGATGTGGTGAATTCGTCAAAGTTGTGGAAAAGACTTCAACCGATCATGACGTCGTCGACAAACTCGAGCCCGAGCAAAAAAGCCGACTCTTCCTCCTGCGGCCAAGATGAATTGAGTGTCATCAAACTGCAAAAGGTTTGCTTTTCATATGTTATGTTTCCTTCTTTGACCAGCAGGAGCAGAAATCCAACGAAAACCGTGGAATCTGATTTCTATCCCCTCTTTCCTTTTAGGAAACTTTCAAAGGCAGAAAGTTATCCCAAAGACCTTCCCCATTTTTCGCCTGAGTAGAGAACACGAAGAATTGCTTGCTATGCCACACAAATAAAATTGAGTAAATAAGTATCTAAGAAAAGGAACTGACTAACTCCCAATATCTTTATATTTTCAAGGGTACAAACCTTTGTAGTACAGCGAAGAGTCTATGAACATGAAAGGATGGCTTACAGCTTTGCTTTTGTGACGACTTTGTACACTATATCCCCAGTAGGGTTTCCAGCGCAGACTCCTACGTAGTTTACTTGCTTCACTTTGCCAAGCCGAAAAATTGTTACATACGGTCGGTAGGGAGAGCCCTAGATTTTGTCTCGAGAGACTCTGGAGCAGGCGCTTTAAAAGAGGCAATTTTAAAGCCATTTATGGGGAGTTGGCTCTGGCTTGATAGCCCGCAGGCAGGATTTAAAATAAGCCTGAATCAAAGCAGAGCACGTTTTAAGTAAGTTAAGACAAAAATTCCAACCGAAAACAAAGTTCCTGTACGTTTTAACACGCTGAAAGCCCTCCCATGCATAATTAAGTAGTGGACTGACTGTCCTGCTTCTCTCCTCTCCTACTGAATCTGCTTTGGCCTCCTCTCAAAAACAAGACATCAATGTCGTCGTCTTTTTTTCTTGTAGCTTGCTCTGGAAACTCTTGGCTGGAGCCAGGATGAAACGCAATTCCCTCTGGAGGGAAAAATCATGTTCACACAGCCGGCAGAGGCCAATTGGCGGAAGGTCTGGACGGCGAAGTTGTCCCCCGTCCAGGGTCTATTGTGCGTGCTCTCGACAGAGTCGCTGCCCGAAGTCACGGGAAACAAGGAGCTCATTTTCCCCCCCGAAAGCACGGCGATCAAGGATGCCAGCCTCATCATTGTGCGTGAGAAGAACGCGCGATATTCACTAGTCAGAGTAAGTAAACATGTATGACATGCTATAGTCTACAATCTGTGCAAATAGCGGAAGTATTATAAATATCTAGGTACCTACTTACATGAGTTCTCTTTTGATGGCACGATAATATTACATGCATCATGATGATATTGAACGTATTGATCTTGGCTCTCCTTCCTTTACATGATGGGAGGTTGGCATACATACATGTACACTAGAATAGAACCACGTCCTCTTCGATCTCGCCCGCTTATTGCTTATTGATTCTGACTTTCTATGCGGCCACCACCACAAAGCCAAAGCCAAGACTCGCCTGACTGTTGCCGAGAAAGAGGAGAATCTTATCGGGACAGCAGGCAGTGATTCATTTCCTAATTTCCGTCGGAACTGGGAGGAGGATCGAGCATGTAATATGGATTAGATTAG
>JAAUYL010089762.1_pt1 | contig 14336 bp, 15 predicted proteins | sample 7278011 | NCBI WGS metagenome assembly JAAUYL01 (sample SAMN14350225, study PRJNA611818) | marine sediment metagenome | isolation source: surface marine sediment (1.8m) | place: French Polynesia: Moorea | collected 2018-08 | reverse complement strand
GTCAAATCATCTTAATTATCCTACTCCTAAGATTACTCAAGGAGTAATTATAGGTACTCAAAATTAAATTTGGCATCAGACTCGAAAATTAGGTTTCAAGCCTTCCCTTTAAAGGAGATAAAAAAATCAAATTCAGTGCCTTGTTGTTGGGTTGACGTAGGAAACCCAACCTACACTTATTACACTTATTGTACCATTTTATTCTAACGGTGCGTGACAGCCACAGGAATATAAATTTTGAAATATACAATTAAGAATGCCGTCACACACCCTACTTAATCTTTTGACTTTTGACTTCCATCTATTGTAAACTTTACCCACAATAACCAAACCAACTAAACCATCATCAATGACGGCAAATATTCCCGAACAATTCATAGAAGAATCTCCCCTCTCAGTAGCAGGAATTACCTTTTATATCAAAGACATTTTAGAAGAAGACTATCAACTTCAAAAAATATCAGTTATTGGAGAAGTTTCTAGCGCAAAGCTAAATTCTGGAAACTTATATTTCACACTTTCTGAACCGGATAACTCTGCCTCTCTTCCCTGTGCTATTTGGAGAAGTACCCTAAAAAATATTCACCATCAACCAGAAAAAGGAAAACAAATAATTGTCACAGGTAGAATCAGTCTTTATCCTCCTAGGGGCGACTATAAATTAATAGTTGATAATGTATCTCTTGCCGGAGAGGGAATACAAAATCTCCGATATTTACAACTGCGTTCCCGTTTAGAAGCAGAAGGTTTATTTGACAAAAAAAATAAAGGAATTATCCCCAAATTTCCCAAAACAATTGCCGTTGTTACCTCGGACACTGCTGCAGCCTGGGGAGATATTCAACGCACAATTAAACAACGCTTTCCTCTAGTAAAAATATTATTATCCCCAACATTAGTACAAGGAGAATTTGCTCCTCCTGCCATAGTTGAAGCCATAAAAAAAGTAGAATTAGACGGACGCGCCGAAGTAATAATTTTGGCTAGAGGCGGTGGAGCAGTGGAAGATTTATCCTGTTTTAATGATGAAAGAGTTGTCCGAGTTATTGCCGATTGTAAAATTCCAATTATTACGGGTATCGGTCATCAAAGAGATGAAACTTTAGCAGATTTAGTGGCAGATTATTCTGCTCATACTCCTACCGCAGCAGCAGAAAAAGTTGTGCCAGACCAAAATCAACTTTATGCCGAACATCGTCAAAAAGTTGAAAGAATTATTGATGCTTTTAGAATTAGATTTAATGAAGAAAAGGCAAATTTAAAGTCTCTGAAAAATCGTCTGAAAAATATTCCTCAAACTTCTCGAACTTTAGACAAAGCAACTATTAAATGTCAGATGTTAAGGCAAAGGTTAGCAGCACTTGACCCCAAAGCAGTTTTATCTAGAGGTTATGCAGTCGTGCAAAAAAATAATGGTAACTTAGTAAATTCAACGTCGGATTTAACGACAGACCAAGAATTGATAATTCAGTTAAATAGTGGTAAGGTAAAGGTCAAAATTACGGATATTTTAGAAGCTGAGAATCTGGAGGAAAAAAATGGAATTTGATTATGAGGAAACTGTCATTAATATTGAAGAGATTATTGCTGAAATTGAATCAGGAGAATTAACATTAGAGGAAGTATTTGAAAAGTTTTCTCTTGCTGTGGCAGATTTGCAAAAATGTGAAGCTTTTCTCTCTCAAGGTCAACAACAAATGAATTTATTAATTGAAACTTTAGAGGATGACTTTTAGGAGGAATGGTACACAATGATTTTGCCACGGATATACGGATTAATATGGAGATTAAACAGTTTAATACTAATCTCTATTCCCTATTCCCTACTCCCTACTCCCTACTCCCTACTCCCTAAAATTGAAACTTTAAAGGATGACTTTGAGGAGATATGACACACAAGGATTTTGCCACGGATATACTGATTAATATGGAGATTAATATGGATAAACATCTGAAGCTTTTCTCTTTCAAGGTCAACAAGAAATTAATTTATTAATTTAAAATTTAGAGGATAGTGAGGTACAGTTTAATACTAATCTCTATTCCCTATTCCCTACTCCCTACTCCCTACTCCCTACTCCCTAAAACTGATAATTATCAAAATGAAAATTTACCGTTAATTAGTAATTTTTCCTTATCCCCTTTCTGAATTTCAAAATTTCCAAAAGACTCTTCTTTTAATATTGGAGAAATTAATACTACATCAGTAAATTGATTTAAAGGCATATCTTTTTCACAAGACAACCCCCTGTTTATCGGATAAAATTCCTCTTTTGTACTGTTACTTACTTCCAGGAAAAATATCGCTGGTATTTCGGGATTTGTGAAATAGGAACTGTGCATATAGATAATGAAACTTTTACCAGATAAATTGTATTTAGGTTGATATAATTCAAAATCATTTTTCTCTATTTCTGAAAGTTTACCTCTAAACCCTATTCCATAAGGGGAACCAGATTTATTTCGGAAATTCTCCACCCTTTGATGAAATTTAACAAAGTTATTCTGGGATTCTTCTCTACTTCTAAGATATATTAGTTCTAAATAATTTTTCTCAAAAAAAATAAACCTTGAACTGGTTCCTTGTTCAGTATGCTCCCTAATTTCAGAAGGAGAAAAACCTAGTGATGATATTTGATTTATCGCATCCGCATCATCTTCAACTATTCTAAAAATATGGTCTACTTCCAGATTTTCATACATATTTTAAATCCACTTTAAAATTTTGGTAGTAGTATAAGCGATCGCTAAGAAAAAATCAATTCCTCAAATATCGGTTTTTTGACTTTTATGGTTGATAGCTAAACCTTCCATCAAAATATTTACAGCGTTTTTCAGATTTATAAACCACATCGTTAGAATCAAAACTTTGTAGGGACGTTCCATGGAACGTCCCTACTGCGATCTACCCATAAAAAAACTGCTGTAACCTAAAACCTAACAACTACTACCTACAACAAACACTTATCCAACTTTTTCGCCATTGTCTCAGCATGACTCCACCACTTTTTACCTCCTGACCAAATTCTTGAAGGTAAATGACCAACTGGTGCCCAATTTCTAAACTTATATCCTTGATGACGAAAATGCAAATTATAAGTTAACCAACCAACCTGACTGCAAAATTTTCCATAATCTTCATCCACACTTTCATAAATCTGTTTTTGCACGCTAAACCCAAACTTCCCTTGACTATACTTCACCCAGAGGCGATCGATAGTCAGCAAATCTTCACAAGGCAAATTATCAATATCATCCCGAAAGAAATAACTTTTTCTCCTCTTTCCTAAAGCATCACATAAAACTCCCCACGTTTCCATATCTGCTTCTTGCCATTTTTGCACTGCCAACAAATACTGCAATTTCCCATACTCTACCCCCACTGCTGAAATTAACTGATTTTCATCCAGTGTCATAATTTGCGGAATAAACCTCCCCACCAAACTCTGCACCGATGGCAACAGAGGTAACTTTTGATTTACCAACGCCAAAGACTCAACATTTTCTACAGGTTGCCTGACAATACTAGATCGAGACTCCAACGCCTCCAAAACTTGTTCCGCTGTCTGATAACGTTGACTTACAGAATTTTGCAACAACTTATCTAATATATTGCCGAGACGTTGACTGACACTACCCCCACTCGGCAAAAAATCTCGCCATCTCCAACAGTCATTGATAACATCGAACATATCCCACGGCGCAACATCTGTCAGTAAATGAATACAAGTTACACCCAAACTAAATAAGTCACTTGCTGGCAATGCTTTCCCCCTGGTTTGCTCCGGTGCCATATATTCGGGACTACCAATAATGGTGCCAGTTCTAATTAAAGCAGTACCTGTCAGCAACTTCGCCACGCCAAAATCAATTAAGACAATTTCCCCCACTTTTCCTAATTTTTCCTGTTGATTTTCTCCTGGTAGGTGGGGTGGTTTTTGATAGTTAATAGGTGGGGAAGTGCGACGAATAATATTTTCTGGTTTAATATCCCGGTGAATAATTTGATGTTGATGAATAAACTTCAATACTGGCAGTAACTCTCGTAAAAGTTGCCATATTTGTTCTTCGTTGAAGAGACCTTTTTGTAGTTCTTGCTTTAATGTCAGACCTTGAATATATTCCTGCACTAAATATAAATTTTGATTGTATTGGAAATGAGCTAAAAGTAGAGGAATTTGTGGATGTTGCCCCAACTGTGATAAACGCATTACTTCCCACCGAAATAGTCTAGCTGTTGTCTGATAGCTTTCGGGGTCGAGGGTGGGAAATGATATTTGCTTAAGAATACATGGGAGCTTAAAAGGATGTTGTTCATCTATGCCCAAAAATGTTTTGCCAAAACCTCCCTGACCAACTTTTTTCAGAATACGATAGCGCCCCTGGAGAATTAGGGGAGAGTGGCAACTCTGGCAATAGCTTGCTGTATCTGGGTTTTCTGGTTTGGGGCATTGAGGATTAATGCAATAACTCATTGAGTGGTAGGTTTTAGATTTTATATTTTGAGCGAGGGGGGTTTACAAATATAATTTGGTAGTGCTATATTAGGAAACTGTAAGAAAAATATTCATGGCGAGCGTGGCCAAGTGGTTAAGGCAGTGGTTTGTGGTTCCACCATTCGTGGGTTCGAGTCCCATCGTTCGCCCTTTTTAGTATTATAAAGCCTTAAAGGCAAGGACAGACTTCTGACAGGGTATAGACATCTACACCCTAAAATTTATTTATTTTTACTCTTCCTGATTCTCGGACTCAGGTAATTGTTGACTTAACTCCTGGACAGTTTGTTGAATCAGACTCAGCTTCTCATCTATGGAAGCTAAAGTTTCCTTGGGGTCGTTATCAGTAGGTTCTTTTTCAACATACTGCACTGCTTCTTTTACCCAGTTGCGGATACCTATAGGAGCAAATGTTTTGAAAGTATCTTTTGCTCTGTCATTAGATTCAGGAGCTTCAAAAGCATAATATTCAATGATTTTGACTATTCCTTGATCGTGAAGTTTTATTTGGTGATTTCTCCATTGATTTATTATGGATGTCTTGTGCGAACCGAAAGTAATTTGTCGAATTTTAGAGTCTTCACTATCTATGTCTGTTTGTATTGTTGACTCTTGAACACCACTTAATTTTGCCGTAGCTTTGAAGCTAAAATAACTCTTAATCTAATGCTTCATCAAAGATAATTTTTTTCTGCACTGCCAGTACATGAATTAATTCTTGAGAAGGATAACTCTTAATTTGAGCAGTTGTTCTGATAATAGGCAGGATTTTTCTTAATATCCAACGCTTAAATTCTTTCTCTCCTACAGAATTCATTATTAGGTCATATAGCCCAAATTCGGAAGTAACAATAATTTCTTGTTCGTCGTTTAATTTATGCCTAATTTTATCCTCATCATTCAACCTACCATCAGATATTTTCAAAATATCACAAATATCTTCTACAACAAAATAAGGTTCATCGTCGTCTCCAAAAATAACACGCACTTTGTTTGAGTTGAAATTGTAAGTAAGCATGGGTTTTATTTATCAAATAGTCGATGGATCGGAAAAATTCCCTTAGCCATCAACTATTTTTTCATAAAAACGATAAAATATTTTAAGAGTAAGGAAAAAGAGGTATAGCGGTTTTCATAAAGGTAGACTACAAAAATTCTTCCTTCTTCCTTCTTCCTTCTTCCTTTCAACTCAAATCTCTGTACTCTATATTAATGAAAATTGCTATATAAGATGAGAATTATACAAACAAAAGGAAAAGTGAAAAATGGAGAAATAAAAATTACTGTTTCTCCAGAGTTTAGTAATGGTGAAATTGACATTATTCTTGTTGCCAAAAACGAGCCAGATGAATTTGAGATTATGCGGGAAATAGCAAAAGCAAAAGGATATGATTCTCAGGAAAAAATACTCGATCTAATTAAGAAGGTTAAGTTAGAAATGCTTCAGGAAAAAGATAGATAATATCTAAAATCAAACGTTTATGTCTTGATACAAATGTTTATATAATCGGCATTCAAGAAGTTAATTCAAATGAGGCAAAAATTCTTGAGTCTATAGGTTATTATGGTAAACAATATACAACAATTGAAGCTGAAATTATTTTGTCTCCTGAGTTAATTGACCAAATCCGGCGAGTGAGTAAATATTTATGGGATAAAGACAAAGCAGGTTTAGTTCTTGGTCTTATTTGGTCAAATATAAACATCTTTTATGTTACCCCTGATGCAGAGTGCCGTAATCTTGCAAAAGTGAAATAACAGGAAATATCCCGACAGAAGATATAGAAGTTTTTCTTACAGCTAAGTTTGGGTCAACAGATTGTTTTGTCTCTTCTAATAGAGAACTAATTAAAGCGATCGCTGATTTTGAGTGCTTAACCCCAGATATTTCAAAAAATATCTCAAATAAATACCTGTGCAAAATACAGGACACAAAGTAGGGACGTTGCATGCAACGTCCCTACTGGGTTATGATTTTTTTAATGTGGTTCATTGAATAAAAAAAGAATATTCCATTAACTAATAACTAATAACTGAAATGACTTATACCTCATTCAAACAACTAAACTTTGAAGAATTTCTTCTCCAATATGGAGATAATAGAAGGTATGAACTCATTTACGGAGAACTAAGAGATATGCAGCCTACTGGTCCACACGAAGCGGTTGCTGGGAGTATTGCTAGTAGAATTTATGTTGAAATTTTTCGGAATAATTTCAACTGGTTAATTCCCAAAAATTGTTTAGTCCAACCCCTATTTGCTGAAGCAACTGCCCTATGTCCTGATGTGATTGTTTTAGATAAATCAGAATTAATTAAAGAACCTCTTTGGCAAAAAGAACCAGTAATTTGTAACGGTAGTACCATTAAACTTATTGCAGAAGTTGTTAGTACAAATTGGCAAGATGATTATGCTAGAAAAGTAGAAGAATATGCTTTTTTAAATATTTCAGAATATTGGATTGTGGATTTTATAGGATTGGGTGGTTTACAATTTATTGGTAATCCTAAACAACCTACTTTTACAATTTGCCAGTTAATTAATGGTGTGTATCAGCAAAAACAATATCGTTTGGGAGAGCCTATTTATTCTTATATATTTCCTGATTTACAACTGCAATTAGAGGATATTATGCCAATTTAAAATGCTGTTTTTTTTAGACAACAAAACTACTCTTCCTGTTCTTGAGTATTTAGAGCCACCTGTTTTACTTTTGCCATTTCATCTATCATTTGTTCTGGTGTCAATTTCCGAGAATTTTGAATATAATTTAACTTCATTTCTTCTAATAAATCAGATAGTAAAGATTGAATTTCACGCAATGTTTCCTCATTCTGAAGTTCTTTACGCAAAGAATCTTGAAATTGTTTAGCTAAACTGTCAAAAAGTTCCCTACCTTCTAGATCGGAATAAGAAGCAGAAATTACGTCATAGGTAGCATCAGTAATAAAGATTGATAATTGTTTAATCGCACTATCTGGCAAGTTTCCTAAAGTAGGAATTTGACCTACAATTTCATAAAAATCATTTTGTTTAATAGCACTTTCTAAAGAGTGATGTAATAAAGATTCTATTTGTGGTTGAATCCTTGGTAAAACTCTATAAACTGTTAAATCTAAGAGGCGGTTACTAATAACTTCAACTCCATCGACATCACTAACTTTGATTCCTGGTTGAGGGGATAATAGGGCTTTTGCCATATCTCCCTTCTGAATCGACTCTTGAGTTTGATTGATTAATCTTAAAGTCACAAATTCAGCTACACGGTCAGCCAAATAAGCAGCAGGTTCGTGAGTAATTTGAGCTAAAATTCCTTCCAAATTAATAATTTTTGCCTTATGCAAACGAATAGTAACAGGCAAAATTCTCAGCCATCGCCAAACAGGAAGTAACAGGAAAATATCGTACCAACGGCGCAACATTCCATCAACCCAACTCAGAGATGGATTTTTGCGAGAAATGATTAAACTACGCAGCAGAAAATCTCCAGCAAAAAAGACAATAAAAAATAAATCTATCCGCCAAAAATCATCAACAAACTGACCCGTAACATCAGTATTGCGAAAATAGTTAGTACGAATTAACGGACTAATTTTACTCTCAAAAAAATCAATTTCTTCAATCACATTTTCTGACATTAAATAATCTATACTCCAGAAAATTAGAAAAGCTTCTCTTGTAGATTCAACTCCTACTCGCTCCCGCATTCGTCGTTGAATTTTGGCAAAAGTGGCAAACTTATTACCTACCATAAATGGGTTTTCTTCTATTAAAGCCACACTCTGACTGCGTAAAGAAGCTAATCTGTCTTTCGTAGTCTGGTCTATAAGTCCTTTTTCTGGTAGTTGTGCCACAAGTTGCTTGAGAGTGACAAGATAATTTTCTGTCTGGGTATTAGCTTCGATACCTTTTATCGGGTCATAAACCCTAACAACGGCAGGCAAATACTTTAAATAAATGTCCCGTAACGGCACATAACTAATATTAAATAGTCCTAAAATGAGGTTCAAAAGCGTCAACAAAGCGATCGCTTTTGCCCACAATGGGACTTGATTGGAGGTTTGGGAAACCTGGTTATTCTGAGTTAAGTTAGCAGTTGACATGATTATACTAAATCCGGTTTACAAGAGAGATTTATAGTGAAGGTAAGGCAGAAGGCAGAAGGATTAGAAGGATTTGGAAAAACTAGCTTTTTATAACCGGATTTGGTATTATAAGCTCCTATGCAAAATTAATTACATATTCTAGTTTCTCTGTTCCCTGTTCCCTCTCTCAACTAGGAAATCTATTTTGCACGACTACTTATAGACTTCTCCAATAATAAAAAATCCAATTAATTATCGCACTAAATATATTAATTATTTCCCCTTATTCCCTACTCCCTATTTTATAGATTTATAGTCTAATTAAGACTAATAGACTTCTCCAATAGTAAAAAATCCAATCAATTATTGCACTAAATATATTAATTATTCCCCCCTGCTCCCTACTCCCTACTCCCTGCTCCCTACTCCCTGCTCCCTACTCCCTACTCCCTACTCCCTACTCCCTACTCCCTAAATTAGTATAGAGATAGTTGCCGAATCTTGTTAATATGAGTTATTGTCTCAATCCTCAATGCCAAAATCCCCAAAACCCTGAAGGGACATTATATTGCCTCGCCTGTGGGTCAAAGTTGCTGCTCAGAGAAAGATATCGCCCCATTAAACCTATCGGTAGGGGTGGTTTTGGTAGAACCTTTTTTGCCGTAGATGAAGATAAACCTTCTCATCCCCCTTGTGTAATTAAACAATTTTTACCTCAAAATACTGGCGACCCAAAAAAAGCTGCTGAATTATTTCAACAGGAAGCTGTTAGATTAGATGAACTTGGTCAACATCCACAAATTCCCGAATTATTAGCTCACTTTGAACAGGATAATAATCAATATTTAGTACAAGAATTTATCGACGGTTCTAATTTAGCTGAAGAGTCAATAAAAAAGGGTCCGTTTGATAGTAATCAAATTAAACAAATATTGAATGAATTATTACCAGTTTTACAATTTATTCACGAACATAAAGTAATTCATCGGGATATAAAACCAGAAAATATTATTCGTCGTAGTTCTATTCCACAAACTACTGGATGGATGACTAATACTAATCGATTAGTCTTAGTTGATTTTGGTGCAGCTAAAGTTATTACTGGCACTTCTTTAATACAACCAGGAACAATAATTGGGAGTCCAGAATATGTCGCTCCAGAACAAGTTAGAGGTCATGCTATTTTTGCCAGTGATATCTATAGTTTGGGAGTAACTTGTATTTATTTGTTGACTCAAGTCTCTCCTTTCGATCTATTTGATGTGATGAAAGATAAATGGGTATGGCGAGATTATTTGAGTCAATCTATTAATAGTATGTTAGGGAGAATTATTGATAGAATGTTGGCAACTAATCCTAAAATGCGTTACCAGTCTGCTGCGGAAGTAATGAAAGAATTAAACCCAGACGTGAAACTCCCTACTCTCCCCAATATTTCTCCACCCACACCATCCCCAACCAGAAGACCAACAACTTCTCCAACTCCTACTAGACCACCTATACCCACATACCAACCTCCCAAACCGCAAACAAAACAACAGACAAATTCTATTACTGCACCGCCTCATGTTGTGCAACCAACTGTTATTCCTCAACCGCAACAGTCTACTTGGAAATGTGTATTGACCTTGACCGGACATTTTGACTCGGTAAATTCAGTAGCATTTAGTCCGAATGGGGAAACGTTGGCAAGTGGTAGTCGGGATAAAACTATTGAAATTTGGGATATGAATAAAGGTAGACGTTGGTTTACTCTGACTGGTCATGGCGACTCTGTGCAAACAGTGGCATTTAGTCAAGATGGGGAAATGTTGGCGAGTGGCAGTCGGGATAAAACTATTGAAATTTGGGATATGAAAAAAGGCAGACGTTGGTTTACTCTTATTGGTCATTCTGACTGGGTAGATACGGTGGCGTTTAGTCCGGATAATCAAATGTTGGCAAGTGGGGGTAGGGATAAGGCGATTGAAATTTGGAATTTGCAGAAGGCACAGCGCTGGTTTACTTTAATAGGACATGAAGACCGGGTTTATACTGTTGCTTTTAATCAAGATAGTGGAATTTTGGCAAGTGGTAGTCGCGACCAAACTATTAAAATATGGGATTTGCAAAAGGCGAAAGAGTTATCTACAATTAAAGGTCATTCTGATTGGGTACGATCGCTAACTTTTAGTCCGGATGGTGGAGTATTAGCAAGTGGTAGTCGGGATGGTACGATTAAATTATGGCAGGTTTATGGAGGGGAACTTATTTCGACACCGATACAAAATTTGAAGTATGGTATGAGTGATGTTTTGTCGGTTGCATTTAGTCCGAATGGCAAAATAGTTGCCAGTGGATATCGCAATGGTATTATTAATTTATGGGATGCTATTACTGGGGAATTGTTGGAAACTCTTAATGGTCATGCTAGTGATGTATTTTCAGTGGTGTTTAGTCAGGATGGTAGAAGTTTAGCAAGTGGGAGTAATGATAAAACAATTAAAATTTGGCAAGCGTAAAACAGTTATCAGTTATCAGTTATCAGTTCTGCTAAAATTGTGGGTAAAACCTAACCCCCCAACCCCCTTCCCTTGTAGGGAAGGGGGATAGGAAGCCCCTCTCCTTGCAGGAGAGGGGTTGGGGGAGAGGTCTTCATTGACTCGCTCTTTACCCACATTTTTAAGCTAGACGAGGTAGTAGGGGCGGGTTCGACGTTAAATTAATGGAAATTAACCAAAATCAAATAAACCCGCTCCCACCCGATATGGTAGCAGGGAGCTTAGGGCGGGGCGGGTTTAGATAAATTAATATCATGTATCAAGGTTTTCGGCTAAACCCGCCCCTACACATCGCACTGATAACTGATAACTGATAACTGAAATGTGCCAGGTATCGTTGAAAAAAAAGAGAAGAGTAAACTTCCCTTTCTTCTTGTTTTTAGCCTTTTGTCTTTCTTTTGCTGCCTAGCATTAAACCGCCTAGTGTGATAAAACCTAATGTGAGGCTTGGTTCCGGGGTTGCCACACGCGCGGTCTCTGCGGTCTCTGTCTCCTGTCCCTTAAATATGTCCCAGGTTTCGGTTTGGTGCGATCCCGTCGTTGTTACCACATAGGCGCGATCGGGCGAGATTGGGGCCAGTGCTAACACATGACCCGTGTCACCGTCAGACGATCCTGAATAAATATACAATTGAGAGATTTCCTCTGAGATCATATTGTACTCGAACATATTGTTATACAATTTCTCCCCGGCAAGCAAGTCATACCGAACACCGGTTCCCACACTAAACTCTATGGGGCCACCCAACTCTGAAAAGTCGATTATACCATCACCACTCGAATCACTACCACTCCAAAAAAGAGTCACGTCAGGTCCGTCGGTCGAAAACGTTGTGACGAAAGATGCTGCTTGTGCTGAAGTGAGACAGACCGAAAGGAGCGAGAGCGTCGAAACCGTCGCACCGCCGAGAGCTTTCAGGAAATGCTTGAAAAAGCGAGATGATTTGGAGGAGGTGGTTTGGGTTGTTTTCATTTGTATTTGTCCTTGTGAAGTTGTATGTTTTTAATTTGGAAATTGCGATTTATTCAGAGTTTTGTGACCCTCTTGTTTGTATCATAATTTCCCCCCCCCTAGTGTCAAGAGCATTTCGGGAAGTTCATCAAATCTTCATTGAGGAGAAAAATACTCCATATATTTACATAAGGGTGTTCCCAAATCATGTCTTTTAGCTTTACTCGCTTTTTGTTTTATTACTTGCTGAAAACCTTACTGCTTTTAGCGCTTCCATTTTTGCGATGAGGATGGACGTGTAGGTTATTATCTCATGTGTCAACTGAATATTTACGGTGTGTCCTCATTAACCAGACTTTAGTGGTGGAAACACAAGAATGAAAATCTATCCAAAATCTAAAAGATGGGACATACTCTAGCTCATGGATCTATGATGGATATCATATCATGGACATTATTTTTTGTGTTTGATGAAAACCGCCCCTACAAATTTTTCAACGTTGATTATGTAGGGGCGGGTTCCACGTGTTTATTGATGGGAATCACCCCAATTCAAATAAACCTGCCCCCATTCCACATGGTTATCAATATCAGCATTACCCAATATCAGGTTGAGAGGGGGGCGGGTTTAGATAAATTAATATCATGTATAAAGGTTTTCGGCTAAACCCGCCCCTACAATTTTACATAGGTTGATGAGGTAGGGGTGGGTTCCACACAAAATTCATCGGAATTAACATTAAATGACATAAACCCACCCCCATTCCGTGTAGTTATCAATCTCAGCATTACCCAAAGTTGCAGGTTGAAAGCGGGGCGGGTTCCACGTTAAGCTATTGGCACTTTAATAATAAACTCTGTTCCTTCACCCAAATTACTAACACAAATTAGCTCTCCGGAATGACGCTCGACTACAATTTGATAGCTGTTATACAATCCCAAACCAGTACCCGAACCTACTGGTTTCGTGGTAAAAAATGGGTCGAAGATTTTATTAACAATTTCTGGTGAAATTCCTGGGCCGTTATCAGCAATTTTTATTTCAATAAATCGACCTTCAGTTGTTGCTGTAGTAATTGTCAGAGTAGGAGTAAAATCATAATTTTTTCCCTGAATACTAACTTCATTTAAAGCATCAAGAGAATTATTCAGAATATTCAAAAATACTTGATTTAACTGATTGGGATAACAAGTAACTAATGGTAATTTTCCATAATTTTTAATTACTATTATTTCTGGATATTTTACCTCACAATCTTCTTCTTGAAAACTATGCAACCGATGTTGTAGAATTAGCAAAGTAGATTCAATGCCTTCGTGGATATCTGCTTTTTTGATTTGAGATTCATCCAAGCGAGAAAAATTCCGCAACGAGGCTACAATATCCCGAATTCGTTTCGATCCTGTTTGCATTGAATCTAACAACTTTTGCAAATCTTCTTCCAAAAAATCTAAATCTATATCGTCAATTATTGCTTCAATTTCAGCCGTTGGTTTCGGATAAGTATTTTGATAAGCAGTAATTAAATTTAACAAGTCATTAACGTAGTCACTTGCTGGTTGAATATTGCCATAAATAAAATTGACTGGGTTGTTAATTTCATGGGCAACACCTGCCACCATCTGACCCAAAGAAGACATTTTTTCACTGTGAATTAATTGAGCTTGGGTTTGTTGTAAATTTGTTAATGCTTGCTCTAAATCAAAAGCTTTTTGACTTAAAGCTTGAGTTTTTTTCTCTACTTCTGCTTCTAAGGTATGAGAATAGTTTTCTACTTGTTGATACAAACGAGCATTTTCAATTGATATGGCAGCTTGAGAAGTTAAAATTTGTAATGTTTCAATCCGATCGCTTGTAAATGCTCCGACTGTGAGATTATTTTCTAAATACAAAATTGCAATTAATTTTCCTTGCTTGCTAATAGGAGTACATAAAACCGATCTGGGTTGGTAAGTAATGATGTAGCGATCGCCTGCAAATTGAGATGTCGCACTCAAGTTATCAAAAACTGCAATTTTTTTACTTCTGGCAACAGAATAAATCAAACTTTGGGGTAATTCTTGACATTGAGCAAGAGGAATTTGCAAGTGTTCTGTATGGTTTTGATTTGCCTTAGCTACAACTAACCATTCTGCTTGTTGATGAATCACTAAAAATCCTGTTTGCCCTCCTCCATTGGCGATCGCAACTTGCATCAGACTGGCTAAAAGTTTCTCTAACTCTATTTCTTCAGAAATAGCTTGGGCAGCTTTCATCACTGC
>JAAUYL010068476.1_pt1 | contig 14342 bp, 21 predicted proteins | sample 7278011 | NCBI WGS metagenome assembly JAAUYL01 (sample SAMN14350225, study PRJNA611818) | marine sediment metagenome | isolation source: surface marine sediment (1.8m) | place: French Polynesia: Moorea | collected 2018-08 | reverse complement strand
TAGATTTCCAAAAAGAGTTCAATCAAACTGAAGAATGACACCCCTAGAAAGATTCCAAATGTCCCTCCAATTGTTCCCAGTTTGTCTGAGAATGTAGCCTTCACATCGGTGGTATATTCAATCGCTCTGCCAGACTTGAAATTTAAACTGAAATGACAGAAAACTTTTCATGTTTAGCATTGTATTTTATTTATCTATGTAGGTAGTACCTGACAACTGCAATGTTTTGCAGCCTTTTAAACAATGCATCCTCTCCTTCTGAATCGGCCCATCTTTGACCCAGGACATCTCTATAGTGTTCAATTGAAACATTTTGTAGCTTTCAAATCTAATCTGTTATGACGTATCTTACATCAATACGCCATTGAAGTCTTCATTTTTGATACTGAAATAGTCCTTCAGATACCATTTTGCCTTTCCCTCCGTAAACAAGGACCTAAAAAGGAACAATCAATGCGTGCAAGTTGCATTCATTTTTGTAATCCAATTACATTTCGGAAAGGTTTGTGCTAGCTTGAGAGTGGATTGTGAACCGAGTTTCGTCGCAGGGATTTTTGCATGATTCACTCAGCTGATCATTGACATTGATGTCTCGTAGAAGTTCCTCAGCACAAACCCTACCAAATGTAAGACACACATTGGTGTCTGTATTAATTTTTGGCATTGTCTGATTATCTATGTATAGCAGCATTTCTATTGGCAAGCATCCGCAATCTTCCCTGATCTTGTCCACGAGTTTTTCCATGGCACAGTTCATTCTTGAATACTTGTCAAACACTTGAAGTTTCTCAACGTTCCGTTTTTCATTCCAACAAGCATGAACGGATGACGCCTTGAGTGTTTCAGTGGCTTTGAATTTCGTCGCTTCGAAAGAAATGTTGTACTTCATGCCAAGATTGATGGGGATCCCCTCACTCAAATAGTCTGGTATTGATCCATGCTCATGGACGTATAAGTTAAAGGCACCGTTATTGTTAGCTTCAAACATGTTCCTTCCAAAACTGGCATCAAGCACCAAGGTTAGCCCAGAGTCAATTCCAAAACTGGCTATCTGGCCTATCAGAAGACAACTATTACAGAGCTCCTACTGCAGACGAGAATGAAATTAGAATCTTGCCAGAAACAGCATCACTTTTTGTTGTATAACAGTTCTTGTGTATGGGAAAACTTCTCTCGAAAATGTTGCACCAACGTAGAACCTTAATGACTTTTTCATCATGCTTGGGCAAGTATTTGTCATGATACCTCACATCTGCCTGGAACTCTATTTCTCCAAGCCATTGGAATCGCTTGCCAAACCAGCAAAACGGAATCATAGGAGAGTTGAACCACTTCTTTGTCAGATCAATGTGAGCTTCAGGCCTTTGTGTTGCCTTGGCGAATGACTTTAAATCCGTGATGCTAGCATGACCAAGTGTCTTTTGGATAAGTTCTTCTAGTGCTGTACACAATCGGTCATCTTTTGACAGTCTTTCCTCTAGATTCTTGGCCAGGAGGCACTTGTTTCCAATACTTCCCCATGTTTTGTTGTACAGTGGCCAATTGTTTGGACTGGTTTGAAGGACTGCATTTGGATTGCAGATATTTTTAAAAACCTTTGGGCAAAATTGGAACTGCAATAGATCCCACGACCATAGCGTCAGTTCTTGTATTTCAGCCATGCCAATCAGATCGGAGACAATTGGTCCTGGAACTCCTGAGATGTTTGCTGATTTTGTAACATACTCACTGAAGACTTTCCACTCGCCCCTTGTCAGCTTCCTTGGATATCTTTGCCTATTGGTGACTAGATCGACTAGAAACCTTTGGTAATAGGATCCCTTCATGACAGAATCAGAGTTTTCAACAAACTTTACAAGATGATACAATGAAACGTATGGACATTTGCTGCCACAAGTTTCATTCAGGATTGAACAGCTCATCGTAGGAACAGGAAGCTGCCCAGCAAACTCCTTGACGGTGGCCAAGTTCCTTTTGCTGAGTTTCAATTCCAGCCAGTCTATCATTGCTTTTCTTGTGAATTCTTTAGCTAAAACGTTTAAAAAGCACTACTAATTCTATACCAATTGTCAAGGAATGTTATACTCTACCATCTTCCTCCAACTTTTCAATGGAATATTGGGCTATGACTGGGAGCCAGTCTGGGTTTTCTTGGCAAGACTTGAACAGCTTAGGGATGACTTCAAGCTTGCCAAGCACAGGAAACTTGGCATTGGTTATGTCATACAAGCTATAGGAAATTTGATTGCGTTTAGGGCGACTCAGGTTTGCAAATACCTTGGCTGCCTCTTCTCCATCTGGATCTTTGTCCAGCATCATCTCGTAAAATCCAATCCACCTTTATAAACAAACAATCAAACTAATTGCAATTTCAAAATGAGAAGTTTCTGACCTTGCATCATAGGCTGAGCAAATTGTGACTGCAGGAAACTTGACCTTCTTGGTAGAAAACCAGCTGACAGAAGTCGAAGTTGGAGACTCTTCCCAAGCTAAGGAAAAAACTGTCTTGAAATCGAAATCTTCCGGATTAACCTACATACTCACCATCAAATGCCAGGCTTGTAAAATAGTAAGATACGCTTGCCAGAACTATCACAATGAAAACTCTGAAGAGTAGAATTTTGGAGCCCATTTTAAAACTGTTTAACTTAAGAAATGTTTACTCTGTAGAATACTTTTTCTGTTAATTGGATTGCAACAGGCACGTCATTTTTTAATGCAGTCAGTGTTACTTTATTATTATTTACACACGAAAGTATGCAAACAATTACTTATTTAATTGAAGACAAATTGAAATGACTCGATGATTTTACAAAAATGTGATCTAGAGTACAATTTAAGTTTTAGTGCAACAATTGCAACACGAGACTCCCTTCATCCTTTCTTTGAGATATTGAAAAATGTCAACAAACAGCTCCATTAAGCCAAAGAAGGAAACACCCAGGAATATGCCAAAAGTACCACCAATCGTTCCGAGTTTATCAGAAAAGCTGGCTTTCACGTCTGTCACATATTCGATGGCTCTTCCGGGAATGAAATTCAAACTGAAAGAAAGACATTTGTGACGTCAGTTTGAAAGTAGATAGAATAATACTTAGTCTCAATTCACCTAACAACAGCAATGTTATCCAATAGGTTATCAGATCCTGTTATGTACCCCTCTTTTCCATTCCACAACGCTCTCACTCCAAACATGTCACTAGTAACAAAAATATACTGGTTGACAATTATGATGGTTGTTATGGATGCACAACATAGATGGATACTAACACTTTAACACCATTCATATGATAATTCCTTAGGTTATAATAATCTGTAAGAAAAGAGGCTGGGGTGCCTCTAGTCATTGTGGGGACATCAGAAAGCTTTGTATGGTCCTTGTTGTAAATAGTGTACTGAGTTTCATCGCACTGATTCGGGCAGGATTCGCTCAATTGGTCATTGAGATCAATGTCTCGCAAGATCCTTTCAGCGCAGATCCGATCAAAGTGCAAGCATGGCTGAAACAGAGAATGTCATCAACTTCAAGCAAGAATAGAAACGCAGTCTTACTTTGCTTTCGTTTAACATCCTTGTTTCATTCAGATAGAGCAGCATTTCCATTGGCAAACATTCACAACCATTGTGAATCTTTTGGACGACTTTTTCAAGAACACAATTGGTTCTAGAGTACTCTTTAAACAGAGTAACACTGTTTTCAGTCCTGGATTCAGATGGACATGACGTGTAGGTTGATGCCTTAAGCGTTTCCGTGGTGGAATATTTGGTTGCAAAGACTGTTAGGTTGTACTTCCTGCCAATCTCAAGATTGATTTCTTGATTCAGATAGTCTGGAGTGGACCCATGCTCGTGAATGTAAATACGGTAGGCAGTGTTTCCCTGATGAAATGTGTCTTTGCCAAAACTGGCATCCAGCACCAAAGTCAGTCCAGAGTCAATGTCAAAGCTGGCAATATCGTCTGTCAAAAGGTTAGCATTGTGTAATCAAATCAAGACCAATTGTCTATGACTAAACACATTGTCACCTGTTATGGCGTTTGGTTTAGTCGTAAAACAGTTGCTGTAAATGGGAAATGATCTCTCAAAAATGTTGCACCACTTTAGAATCTTGGTCTTGTCTTTCTGCGAGTAGAAGTCATGGTAATCCATGAATTCGGCCTGGAATTCTGGCTCTCCCATCCACTGGAAAGGTTTCCGAAACCAGCAAAATGGGATCATTGGTGGAACAAACCAGTCCTGATCCAGATCCACGTGGACTTCCGGTTTCATTGTCTCCTTGAAGAACGCTGCCAATGCCTGAAAGTCAAGTCCGTTCAACGTTTGCTTGAAGAATTCCTCAAAGGCTACGCAATCTGTAATGTTGCGCTCTCCAGCATTGCTCACTAAACAGTTAGATGCTATCCATGCTAGCGATCGGTTGTTGTGAGTCCAAGTGCTTGGACTAAAATTCATGGGGTCTTTTTCTGAACAGAAGCCTAGACCACAAATGCTTTCCCACAAGCCATTGAGAAAGCTTACATCTTTTTCATTTTTCATTGTCAAAATGTCGAAAAGTATTGAACCAGTCAAGCCTTCCTTGATGCCAGTGACAGTTGTTATGTATTTCGACATCAATGTCCATTCGTTAGCATTCAGTTTCTGGGCATATCTGTTCCGGTTGGTGATTAAATCTATAAAGAACCTTTGGTAGTTGGCCCCCTGGATAATATCGTTGGTGTTTTCATAGAAGGAATAAAAATTGAATAAGTGGAAAAAGTAGCAGCCTGGACATTGTCCTGCAAAAGAACAGTTGGTCACTGATTGCGTGTAGTTTGGAGTTTGCTGGATCCTCTGTGACATTAGCTTCAGGTTTGCTTCCTTTGTCTTTCCGTTGGATTTGATTTGGAGCCAATCTAACATCAGTTCTTCCGCCAATGATCGTGCTACAAGTTTTGAATACAATTGGTGAGATTCACCTTGTTTCAAACAAACAAATGCACCTACTTACCTTGACTAAATGTTGAAAAGTTTGAGATTTGATAGTGGCTCATAAAAACCAGCCAGGCCGGGTTCCGTTTGCAAGCATCAGTTAGTTCTTGAGTCCATTTACCAGCAGAACTTTTCATTGTGGTGATTTCATACAAGCTGTTTGCGATATGCATTTGTGTGCTCTTCTCCAGCTTAGAAAATACCAACACTGCTTCTTTGCCATCTGGATCTTTTGCCAGCATCATTTTGTAAAACCCTATCCACCTTTGTCAACATTTAAATATGCTTTGAAGATTAAACTTAGATTGTTTTATACCTTCCATCATAGGCTGGACAGATTGTCACTGCCGGAAATTTGACTTTTTTCATGGAAACCCATCCAACTGATGTTGACGTTGGCGACTCTTCCCAAGCTTAAAATTCGTTATGGAATTGTAGAACTCTTCTACTGTTAACAATTTTACGATTACCTTCAAACGCTTTGTTGGAAAAATAACAAGATAAACTGGCCAATGCACAGACAAACAGCAGTTTGCACATCAAAAGTTTTGCGCCCATTTTGTGACTTAGTAAAATAATCATGGTTTTTAGAAGGTTGCACATGGTTGAAATTACTTACTTCTTAGTTACAGATTCTTACCATTAGTGCAATGACATAATAGAGAAAAGGATCCTGACAATTTATTTGCCATAACAAACTCGAAAATTATCCTTCGTTAGCAGTTTTAAGGACCTGAACTCATTAGATTGCATTAACCAATAAGGGCATTTTTCTTGGTTCTAGGGCTTCTGTAAAGCTGTAACCTTGCAATTTGTAAGAAAACGTACTTTTTCAAGCACATCCTAGTGACATATTTACTTTAAAAATTGCAAGCAATTCGAAAAATGCCCGTTGTTTCCTTGTATATTCCAGTGTTGTATTGAATTTTATCAACTAAAAAGCTCATATATGCTAATAATAATGCTGTTACTTTTCTTATCATTGTTTGCCTGTATTCTACATTCTTTACGCTATGCTAATAAGCATTTTAAACTAGTACTATGAGTATTTCGATTAAGGTTTCTTCTTGAAATATTTGTCTTTGACCAGACCAACAATTTCGGCCAGCAATTCGAAAATGCCAAGGAAAGACACTCCAAGAAATATGCCGAAAGTCCCACCTATGGTTCCAAGTTTGTCTGAGAAGGAAGCCTTAATATCTGTTGTGTAAATAATGGCTCTTCCTGGCTTGAAATTCATACTGTCAAACGTTATATTGGTAATGGTTTCCAATTCATTTGTGATTTCGAAACTTAGTTTTACCTGACCACCGCAAAGTCTTCGAGCCTTTTGTCCATGACCAACTCAGGTTGATTCCCAAAGGAAACTTGAGACAACAGGTCTCTGGATAGTTTAGAGTATAAAATACGATTGCCTTTAATAACATTGCATTAGGTTTCTTACACATTTACACCGTTGACTTTGTCGTTCCAAGTGTAAGCGTAGCTGTACTGTGTTACTTTCTTGAGATTGAAATACTCGTACAAAGCAGGCATTGACACAATTTGTGCGCTGAAATATAGATTTGCATTAATTATCCAATTATCCAATTATCCACTTTACTGAAACTTACACATCAATCAAGTTGGTAGCCTCTGCTGTTAATAAGGAATATTGCGTCTCATCGCAAGCACTTGGGCATGACTTTGTTAGATTGTTCACCAAGAGAGAGCTTCTCAGAATTTCCTCAGCACATGCCCTCTTTAAATGGTAGCAAATCTGGAAGGATTCAATTATTTTACAGGATGTTTTCTGACTACAAACAGTGTTAATGTTACAGGCGCTGAAATATTGATTCCGACAGTTTCAGAAGCAAAATCCAGCATGTCCCATGGCAAGCAACGGCAATCTTGAATGATCTTCTCAACCAACAGCTCCACAACACAATTCATCTGCGAGTACTTGTCAAACAGTTTGATCTTGTTTTCGCTTTGTTCTTTCCACCAGCAAACCTGAACGCTTGAAGCTTTAAGTGTTTCTGTGGCTTCAAATTTCGACGCGTCAAACGTAATGTTGGTCTTCATCCCAAGTCTAATCTGGATCTCCAATCCAAGATAGTCCGGAAGTGATCCCTGCTCATGAAGGTATAGGTTAAAGGCATTGACTTCATCCTGGAAGCCGTTCCTTCCAAAACTGTTTTCCAACACCACCGTTAAACCAAAGTCTGTTCCAAAACTGTCAACATGGCCCAGTTCCTTGTTGGCATTAGCAGTGTAGCAATTCTGGCTGATGGGGAAGGACTTGACAAAGATGTCACACCACTTGAAATTCCCTGTCCTCTTGCCGATTTTCAAGTCAGGAATATAGTCTTTTTCCCCGATCCATTGTAGGGGCCCTCCAAAGGCGCAAAATGGTATCAGAGGATTGTTGTACCAATTTTTGTCTGGATTAAAATGTGCTCCTGGCTGGTGGGTTTGTAGAGCGAACTGCTTTAAATCTTCAGCTTTGATTTTACTCAACATGATATCTGCTTCTGCAGTAAACTCCTTGCAACTGGTAACATTGTCAAAGTTTCCATGACTTTGCCGAAAACAGTTGATTGCCAATTTGGGGATTTTGCTGGTCTTCATGTAGGTTGACCAGATGTTTGGATTAATGCTCAACTTTCTAAAAAGTCCAGCTAGAGCACCCAATTGCATAGTCGGATCCACCTTACTTAATTCGCCCATGTTCAGGAAATCATAGAGGACAGGTCCTGGAATCCCTGCCAAGCTTGTCATGTTATTGACATATCCAGCCACAACGTCCCATTCCTCTGGACTCCAATCAGTTCTGTATTTCGTTTTATCAGTGACACTCTCAACCAGGAAACGTTGAAGGTAAGATGCCTTTAGGTATTGACCGACATCCATGGTAAAGAGCAGAAATTGGTACAGAACCACATGAAAGCATGATTCTAAGCACTCCTCTATTACTGAACAGCTAGATATTGTTTGACTGCTATTGTTGATTCCCTTGGATTCCAGGAATGTCTTCATGTTTTCAGCAGTGGATTTGCCCTCAACCCAGATTTGGATCCAGTCAAGTAAGAAGCCTTTGACTCTGTCATTTGCTATAGAACTTTCTCTTATTCAGATTTCAAAATTACATTTCAAAACGCTTTTCCCTAACCTGCTGAACGATCCTGAAGATCCGGCTGGTTGAAATAACTAACGAGTAGCTGAATGTCATTGTCCGATTCACAGAGGTTAGTCAGGTTTTTCATCCAGGTTTGACCCTCCTTTGAGGAGAAATCTATTGTTGACATAAATATTATTCTCGAAAGACCTTCGGCGATTTGCTGGCGATAAACTCTGTTCAGTTTTGAAAATGTCCGGGCAGCTTCTATTCCACCCGGATCTTTTTCCAGCATCATGCTATTGAATCCAACCCATCGTCCATCGTAAATCGGGCAAATTGTGACTGCCGGAAAGCTGATCTTTTTCATTGGAACCCAACTGACCGAGGTTGTAGTTGGTGATTCTTCCCATGCTAAATTAATGGATTAATATGTGACATTTCACATGGCAGTCAATGATTGTACCTGCAATGGCATTCTTGGTGAAATAATAAGAGAATCCACAGAGGATTGCAATGACCAGAAGCTTTTGAATCAAGACACGCAGTCCCATACTCTTCTTATAATGGCTACAACATGGGACTGAATGTCTCGATGAAAATATCCTTAATGACAGGAAGTTTCTTAGGACCTAACGAGTTGTAACAAGAGCCAATAAGTTATTTGTCTGGCATAGAGTTATAAAACTTGATTAGTGAATTTATCATGCTTTTCATAATCAAATTAATAGCCTCCAATTATGCGAAGCTCAACAATGTCTTGGATTAATGAAACTCGCTTGATCACTATCAAGCCCCTATTAGTATATAATCAATCTGCCATTCAAAGTTAAACTTGCATAAGCCGATCCGGATAAGATGTTAAAGATAAAGATAAACATAGAGCTTGTTTTGTTTACATGTGGACCTCTCCATGCTTGATATTTCTGGACAAATCTTGCATTTCCAGCCGGACCCGGACCGCTTCCAATCGTGCTTTCAGTTTTGTCGCATACTTTCGCTCCAGATAGTCCATATGCCCTATAGTTTTAATCCGGATTAAAGTCTTGACTTAGCTCGGATTAAATGGTCTTTTGTTTACCTTGGTTCTTGCCAACCGGAATCAGTCCCAGATCGACGTCGTCAATGTGATTTTTGAGAACAGAGACTGCTCGTGTCACTCCCACTCCAGGATGGTGGATGTTATGCTCAGTATAATCCGCTCCAATTAATTCTTCATGCGCGTGCATTCGAAACGGGATTATCTTGTTAATTCCCTATTAATTAATTACCAGTTTAATTGATTTTTAATTAATCCTTATAGCTGACAACTACGCTTATCAGTAGAAAAGTAACCATGGCAGCCCAGGACATGCAGCAAACGCAAGCTAAAAGCTGGACTCCCAATAGGTAGAGTCCACCGCCATGAAATAATCCTGGATTAAATAATTAATCTTCAATTAATGTTAATTAATTGAATTGATTACCTTACCTGCGTATTGCGAAAACCCCTCCAGTTCGTCCTTCTCAGCAAAAATTCCAACCGCGATCATTCCCCAGAATCCGCCAAATCCTTTGATGATTTAATAAAAGCATGATTGATTAATTAATTAATGGTTTAATTAATTAACTACCGTGGACGCAAGCTGCTCCAACAGCGTCGTCAACTTTAAGGTAGAGCAATAATGGAGCAGTGATGTTGGCCAAAAAGGATCCAACCATTCCAATGAAAACGGATTCCACCGGCGTTACAATGGCACAAGCCGCTAAAAAGCTCACAAAAGTTTGTTAATCCATGAATGTCATTAACTGGTTTTGTTACCTGTTATGCCAACCAGGGCTCCAAGAATACCGTTAATTACCATTAATATGTCCGTTTTACCGTCAGTAACGTAGAGGCTGTAGAAAATCGATACAATGCCGCCGGCAAAAGATGCGACCAAAGTTGTCACAGTGGATTTTACAGCAAGGATCCACTTTCTACCGGAAATGCCTTGAAAGCAATGTCATTGATATGCTTAAAAAGACATTGAAGGACAACCTTAAGTCTTACCAAAAGTGCTGCCTGCATTAAACGCTAACCACCCCCACCATAGCATAAATAGTCCCACGACAGCATTTGCAGGACATCCCATTGGTGGATCTCCACTGATATCCCATCTTCCCAATCTTGCTCCAATCATTTTTGCAGCCACAAAAGCTGAAAAGGGAAAGTAGTTTAGACTTGGCATTATATCAAGCTTAGACCTGACGTGACAATTACTTGCTAAAGAATTTCCAATTGACAACAAGCAACAACAGCAATTAATGCCAGACTAGGACTTCAGCTGTTCAAACAAAATTTGAAAACCTAATTTAGCCTTCAGTGTATCAAAATGGGTATTCCAAACCGTCTGTTTCAATTCGCAGAATTGGTTTTGATCACCGCTTGCTTTGCAGGTTTTGTTGTCCAACTTGTTGACATTTACTTGAAATACGAAGCCAAGACAACTATTGTTGTCGCTGAAGACATTTCCTACGAAAAGCTGCATTTGCCAGTCATAACCGTTTGTCCAGGACCTGGATGGAAGACTCCGGGCAAACCAATCAATTATATCCAGATGGCTGAGAAGAAGTTCAAGCTGGAGGAGATGTTTATCAACAAGACAGTCCAGGAGCTGAAGAACACATCTGCTTATCATATTCGCGAGATTGCCACAGTGGCTTTTGGATACTGCTACACCATCCGAAAATTGGACCCAGTTATTGAAGGCATTGTGGAACCCTACCTGTTCATGGACAAGCGGCTGGATCTGATCCTAGCTTACCATGAAAAACATGAGGAATCCTGGATGTTCTTTGGTACGTTTCCGGACACCTTCAGACTGCTCTATCTCCACCTGGAAAACCTGGTCAACATTGGCACTGTCGGCGTTGATTTGCAAAAGAAACACCTGGCCAAGATCAGTCACAAGAAGAGCAACTGTCGTTCCTATTCTAGTCTGGATTACTCCACCTGCATGATCAGTAGGTTCGTCCAAGATTTGCAGGTGGTAAACATTACATGCAGATCCGCTTTGATTCCCAAAGTTTTTGATTGGGAAAAGCTTGGCAACCTGCCACTCTGTCAAACTGAAAGAGAATCCAATGCAATGCTCAACTTGGCTTCTGACATTGCCTCCAAAGTCTATCAGAGCCGAGCTTGTCCCCTGCCTTGTGAGCGTTACTATTATATTCCTACGGTGACTCAGTTTCACAAGAACACCAGGAACATGAAGGACATGTATGGAGCTGATGTTGGCATCTGGCACTCTTATCAATCTCTAAGAGTGGAATCCAAGAGGGAAGAGTTTGTTTATGATATGGGAGATGTCCTGGCAGCAGTTGGTGGAAATATGGGTCTCTGGCTGGGCTTTTCTTGTCTCTCACTGCTTTTGGACGTGTTTGGAAGGATCAAGCAAAAAGCCATTCTAAAGCGCAATTAACCAACTCAACTAACAACTTATCGAATAAAAGATAACAATGTCTTGCTCGTTAAAATCTTTAACAAAAGGAAATTAGTTCATGTCTGGCAACCCTAGCATGTGGACCACAAAAACTACAATTTTAAGAGTTGGAAATGCTATTTTTCAAATTGGATTTCTCTTTTTGATGTATGTGGCTATCATTCACCTATGGCATGAGCACACCACGACCAATTTCAGCTATGAAGAAAAGCCGTCATTCTTTCCTGCTTTCACAATTTGTCCCAAGGGATATTTTGATAACACAGGCTATTATCGGCAACTTGGCAAAGATCTGAACACTACATTCATGTTTGAATTCATGGGAAATGTTCTTGATGAAACCATTCCTGAGTGGTTGGAGCTTTTTGTTGAAAAGCATGACGACAAAACAAGGTATTAAAGTTGTTAGCCTTTCCTTGATCAAAGTTCTATTGGTTTTGTAGGCTCAACCTGACCAATAAAGACACCCTTGAAACCGAGTTCAACCAATCTTGGTCTGATGTTTGGAGAGTCTCAGCCAAATGGCTCAACAGAGAGGAGCATTTTACCAAATGCTACACGTTTGAAACCCCAAAACTCATTGACTATACCACATACTCTGTAATATGTTAAGGAAGTTGGTTTTCTGTTCTTTTTAACCCGGCTGTTTCAGCTCTCAGTTACACTAAAACCAGTGGTAACAGATGGTTTCATGATCCTGATGCATGACATTGGACAAAGCTCTTGACTATGACTATGACAGTTTCATTTATGCAAGAATTATGACAGGCTTTGCTAGGTGTGGTCATTAAACAAAGCAAAAATGGCTTTTCAATGCAAACTTTGTTTTTTTAAAAGATGGACACTATACCATTTGGAAATGAGGCAGCTGATAATGCTAAATACCAGAAACAAACCCTGTGACATCTCGTCAGCCTCAAGTCAAACCGGTTGCATTCTGCAAGTGCTGACAGACAAACTCCAATGCAATCTGCCTTGGACAAAGCTAATGGATGCAGGTCTGTTTTAGTTTAGGTCATTTTGTAATGACACTGCTATTTATTCTGTTCAGGTGCTAAAGTTTGTAACACCTCAAATGACATGCTAAGGTACCAGCAAATATTGATGGAACAGAAACAGATTCTGGCTGAAACCGGAAGAGCTTGCGCGTTGTCAAAATGCGTTCAATCCTCTTGGAAGCACAATGTTGCTGCCGACGAGGTCATCGATGTCAATGATCGGCTCTATAATTCGGATTACATTACTGTCCGTTTCGCCATCTATTCAAAAGTGGTAACTTTTTTTAGTATTTTCAGTTTGCGATAATTATTAACCAAAACCAAATGGGTTCCAGGTGGCAGTGACCTATGAATCTCTACTGTACAATATCGCAAACTTTATTGCTGACTTTGGTGGGTATCTGGGATTGCTAGTGGGAGCCAGTATGCCATCCATTTTAGAATGGATTGTTGATACAGGGGAATCTGCTTGTCTTAAACTAAAGTGTCTTTTAACGAAATGACTCAATAAATTAACAAATCGAACCCAATAATGTCATTATCATTAAGTCTATGCACCTGAAGTTCCACCGACCAAATGCACGCCTCCGCTCCCAGCAATGTCAACCACTCCCAGTTTTCTAAGGAATCCATGCCCTCCCCAAATCCATCCGGCTGGAAAACAATACACCACCGTATTGACAAGGGAAAACAGGCAGTAGGCGTAGAAATTGCACCTGAAATACATTGAATGTCATTGACATTGATGGAATGTTCACAGCAATCACCTTTCTGCAATACCCCCAGACACAATGGTTGTGGCTGTCGTGGCAAAAGACAGCTGGAACAGGAAAGTTGTATAAGTCGGTCCCATGGCCAATCCTTCAGCGTTGATAAACCAGTCCCCGATCCCGAAGAAGGGATTCGTTCCATAATCGCTGCCATAGGAAAATCCATAGCCAAATGCCCAATAAGTCACACCTCCCAGAACCACATCCACCACATTTTTCATCATGATGTTGACCTCATTCTTCAGTGACACACATCCGGACTCGAGCATTCCAAATCCTTAAAGAGCCAACGTAAACAAAGTTTAGCTTGACAAACTCTTTTTTTTGACTAACCAGTTTGCATTGTGAAAATGATGAAAGAGGCGCAGAGAATCCAAGTTGCATCGTCCCACAACCAGCCGTCTCCTTCAGGCTCTTCATTGATTGCTGTTGTTGAAGTGTTAGTTGAATTGGTATCCATCGTGCTTGATCAAATTGCTAAATGAGACTGCTAACTTCTTGTTGGAAATCTTGGTCGACTATTTGAATAATTCAAGAAAGTGAAAGGAGAAGAGAAAAGTATAATGAATGATTCAACTGTTTTTCAATGGTCGTGACATGCAATGTCAATGTTAAAATAGAGAAGAAGCCAAATATTTATCTACTCAATTTGTCCTTAATATCAGACTTTATTTATCCGGACTGCATTCATAGTGTTAAATCCGGACACGTCCTTCTCAAAAACAAAACTGCTCTCAACAATTTCTGAAGCTGTTATCGAGTGTACTACTAACTACTTCCAAACTAATTTCAAGCTAAGAAGAGTGCTCTTCTTGGTATCCTTGAAAATTAAATCTGGAAAAGTCCTTTTTAATAATTCTTTGTATTTTCATATTTATTTTTTAGCGTCGGTCGTCATTTGATATAAATCAGCCACAAGCTCACAAACGTACATCACTACGATTCTTATTTATTTAGGTTTGGTTTGTCTACTCCAAAATTGCACAACTGTTTTTAAAAGTGTTTTGTGTATGTTTTCTAAATTCCTTTTCGTTGGTTGCCGGGG
>JAAUYL010028735.1_pt1 | contig 14380 bp, 14 predicted proteins | sample 7278011 | NCBI WGS metagenome assembly JAAUYL01 (sample SAMN14350225, study PRJNA611818) | marine sediment metagenome | isolation source: surface marine sediment (1.8m) | place: French Polynesia: Moorea | collected 2018-08 | reverse complement strand
GTCAACTGTAGTCAATGACATTGGCAATCATTTAATCCAACTTCTGGAGCCTATGAATGTTACAAATCCAATCCTTGTTTGTGATAGAGAGCAATTTTCAATAGCTGCTAGTTTCATTAAAAGATTGACTTTCAAGAATCAAGCAGCACAAGCCTTGATTCTTTCACGTACGACAGAGACACATATGAGATTGAGATTGCTAAATCAGCCATCCATTTGGATTTCTAGTGACATTGAGACCTTGACTGCAATCTTGCAACATGTTCCAATTGACACTCATGATTATAGAGTTGCTTTCAAACATCCTATGCTGGTTGTGTCCAAAGCTGCAAGCCAGTTGTCCAAAAGTATCAATCTGACATTGGATCAGCAGGTTTATTTTCTGGATCAAGACTCAAGAAATGTGTATGAAGACTACGTTGTGAATGGCGTGAGGATCCATAAAGTTCTAGGCCGTTTTGACGAGAACCTTGAGCGGTGGATTCAGGTTGAGAATATTGTCGGGAATGCCTTTGACATTATCGAACAGAGGTCTAACTTTTACGGGAAAAGAATGGTGGCAATGACTGATGTGGAAGAGCCATATCTTGTATTGGATCATGACTACAAAACAAGAGCCAAAACTAGCAATGAAATCCCAGACACATTCGAGGTACTGAAGTTGCAGTGACATATTGATGAAATTGTTAGCTAAATAGCTTCAGGTTATCATTTTCAGGTGACAAAATTTGTCAGTGGCTCGTTTGTTGACATTCTTCATGAGTTTGAACAAAGATTGAACTTCACAACTGTCCTGTACAGAAGGTTCGATGGAGTGTGGGGAAGTATTGATCCAGAAACAAATAAATGGCGAGGAATGATTAGTAACATTTTGATGGGCCACGCTGACATGATTGCGACGACATTGACATTCAAAGCCGAGCGAGCTGAGGCAGTCCAATATTTGCCAGCGTTGGCTGATGAGACCCATTCAATTGTGATCAAGAACCCGGATGTAGAGGACTTGTCATGGACCACTTTTGTGATCCAGTTCCAAAAGGAGCTTTGGATTGTTATTGTCATTGTATCCACCATTGTTGGCATTACAATTTGGATGTCTAGGGAACTAATTGCTCAAAAATGGAACCATGTAATATTCTTAGATTACTTTGAGATGTAATCAGTTGATAATACTTGTCCCATATAGCAATGTTTGATTGTATTGAGATTGCTGGAAACTCTTTCCTTGTCTTTTCTGGCTAATTTTGGAGGTCAACCTTACCGCTCCAACATTAATAGAAACCATAGAAATGCCAGTATCAAATTGCTAGTATTCACTTGCCTGATGGGTGGGAGTGTTGTTTTCATGAGCTACAGAGCTTCGATGGATTCAATCTTGGCAGCTAAGAAAACCAGGCTCCCTTTTACCAACATGGAAGGACTGTACCATTCAGACTACGAGTAACAATATCATATTGAGACAGTCTTCTCCATCATTCAAGCATAAAACGTCAATTAATTTTTCTTAGACTATTTGCAACGCCAGGAGGAGTGCTGGCAGATTACTTTATTCAAGCCAAGCCAGGATCTGTCGCTTATAACATTTACAACAACAAAATGAAGCCCGAGTCCTTTGTTTATTTTGTCAAGGTCATGGACTCCATCATTGACAGTTACCATCTGGCTCACTATTCCAATTTGGAGTCTACCCTACATACCATTGCCATGTAAGTAACTCCATCCAGTACCTTATAGCAGCAATGTCATTGTCATTGACATTGTTTTCAGGCAAGGATTAAGCGAAGACTGCCTGTTACTGTTCCCGTGGATCTCCCAGAATCCTGGCAAACTGTCAATGGCCTTGCCATACAACTCTCCCTACTTCCGATTCCTGCAAAGATCAGCCCAGGATATTAAAGAAACAGGGACCCTAGATGGCATAAAAAAGCGATATGCTGATGAAGTCAGAAAGTGTCCACCTGCCCCAGCCAGACCTTTGAGCATGGAGAAGATTTTCACCCTGTTTCTGTTTGTGATAGCAGGCTTCGCTTTAGCCTGTCTTGTGTTAATGCTAGAGTGCATTTTGGGTTCTGGAACAAGGAACCTGAAAGCTATTGACAACTTTGATGCCAACGTTGAAGGATTAAGGTTAAGTCTGGAGGACGCCAAGAAGTCAGTGTCTTGCGTTGACATTCCTGGCCAAGATTTACTGCCAGAAAGGAGGCGGATTTTAATGGACCTCGACAGACTCGTTGATATTACATACCATTTGCAAACATTACCATTGTAATAGTTCAAAGGAACGGAAACGACAGCAATAATGATTATAATTGAGATACCGTCAATGAAAAGCTTTCATTGTTTGAAATAAGAGTCAGTACGAATAAATATAGACAGAATTATTGGAAAATTAGCTACAGTTACAAAACGTTTATATAGTATGCCCAAAGGCAGTTGCGCAATTTGATCTGCTACGTACTGTATTTCAATTCCTTGTATTAGCTGTGGTGATTTGCTTAAAATTGGTCTCCAAACAGTGAAAGGAAATTATTATGTTTTTTGTCACACGGTTAATGCTCCGATAAAGGTCACACTTAAAGACATGTCAACCTAACAGAAACTCCGATAATTTTATTATCGATTCCTGTGTAGACTTTTTTGTTGGGACAATCTGTTTGTGACTTTCAGTTCTAACATTGCAAATATGCTGTGGTCGCTGGTTCCAAGTTGGATATTTTTTCTATCCATGGCAAGTAGTATTTCATTAAATTCCAGGGATTTGATTAGGATAATGGAAGAGATTGGATTGAGAAGTCCTGTGATAGTTGGTGACATGGAAGCATTTTCTTGGATAGCATCAATGTCGAAGTTATTGTACAAGAAGGATGACTATGTCAGGGCAATCTCTGTCAATGACATTGAAGCTGTCAGACAAGCCTTGATCAACAAACCTGGAGTTTGGATATTGCCAAAGATGGACCATATAAAAACAATTCTTGAACATGTTCCAATCAATACGTTTGACTTAAGAGTGGCTTCCAAGCGTCCGTTACTGGCTCTCACTAATGGATTGGACTTAGCTTCTAACCTAAGTTTGACCATTGATCAACAAGTCTATGTCTTGCAAACTGGGTCATTGACTTTGACAGAAACCCATGTCATTAATGGGAAGAGATTTGTCCGGGCTCTTGGCCGATTTAATGCCAACTTCAACTGGATCCAGAATTCTGAGATTGACGGAAATGCTTTTGATATAACGAAACAACGGATGAGTTTTCATGGAGCACGACTGAAAGTGTTCACTGAAGCTCAGTCACCCTACATGTCATTTGCTGATGGATTCCAAGATGAAGCTGTTGCTTCTACAGAAATTGCAGACACCTTTGAGGTTGACTTGTATGCTAGAGGAATGATGAGAGACGTCCTGTCGATTTTTGGACAGGAACTGAACTTCACAACAAGCATCTTCAAAAGGTTTGACGGGCAGTGGGGAAGTTACAATTCTGAAACAAAAGCATGGTCCGGAATGATCAACAGCACCCTTATGGGCGATGCTGACCTGATTGCAACAAGTTTTTCGATAACTGGAATTCGAGCCACTGCCATTGACTACTTGCCAGTCATGGCTGAAGAGTTCTATGGTATTGCCATCAAGAACCCTGATGTTGAAGAATGGACCTGGGTCACATACCTGATCCAGTTCTCAACAGAGTTGTGGCTGGCCATATTAGCTGTAGCAACAGTTCTAGCTTTTGTCATCTGGCTCCTGGACGAGATCACAAACCATCAATCAAATGGCAACGTAAGGTTTATATAAGTATTAGGATTATGTAGAATCCATTCCAAAAAAGCTTTTTTGTGCGCAGGCTGCTATGCGATTGACCAGGTTTTGTGGCGCATTTTGGCTCACATTTTCAGCTAATTTTGGCGGTAAACCATCAGCTGCACCAAAGGCAAACAAGAGCAAGTGGACAAGCAAAGTCCTGGTCTTCACATGTCTGTTGGTTGGTAGTGTCATTTTCATGAGCTATCGAGCATCCATTTTCGCGATTTTGGCCGCCAAAAAAGTCAAGATGCCATTCAAAAATATGGAAGAAATGCTGAAGACAGACTACAGGTGAGTTACTTAATTAAACCATAAGATGCGATGAATACTTGCATAAAAATATCTAATCCAGGCTGATGGTAAAGGCGGGCGGGGCAGTTGCTGACCGCTTCCTAAAGTCTGATCCTGGAACTGTTTGGAACCAGGTGTTCCAGGAGAGAATGACAATGGATGACTTTGTCAAGTTTCCAGAAGGACTCAGTCGGTTAAAGGAGGAGCATCACTTGGGATATTTCTGGACTGTCGAGTCCATGTATAGCATTTTAGTCAGGTGCATTAATGTCTTACACACAGCTAATGTTTTCAGGAAACATATTCATTTTAGGAGGAACGAAAAGTGTGTTCTAGTGTTTCCATGGGTGTCTCAGTATGCCACCAAAATGTCAATGGGACTACCAAAGAACTCGCCATACAAAAAGTTCCTTGATGCCAAACTGAGAAAGATTAAGGAAAACGGAATGCTTCAGCTGGTCGAACAAAGATGGGTTCAGAAAGTGGCAGATTGTCCTGTGACTCCTGTCAGGCCAATCCATCTGAAGAAGATCTTCTCACTAGGAGTGCTCATTCTCTTCGGTGTAATATTGGCTCTGGTTATTTTCAGTCTTGAACTTCTCAATCCAAAAACTTTAGCAGAGACTCCAAAGCAAAATATGTTGGAAAAGAAACCACTTGGTTGGGAATCAGCCGAAGAAAAACTGCGGAAACACCTAGAATGCTTGACAGTGCATGACTTTCAGAGCCTTTCCTCAAAAGAGAGGGATACTTTGGATAGACTAAAACTGATTTTGGCAAAGGCGAAAGAATTAAGGCAAGGGCAAAATCATTAATGACACCCAGACAAAACTTGTGAAATCATGAAAAATGAAAACAAATTGGCCAATAAAATTGCATAGACAATACCTTAATCTTCATTTTTCAAAGGTGACTGAATCATATTCTATGCAACGCTCGTATGTGCCATGTGGTTACTTTGCACTTTAGGGAGTTTCATGAAGGGGGAGTTTATTATTAGTTTACGGCGACAACGGAATATATTCTTTAGTCGATGTTCTCAAATGTTTACTGAACCGTGAATTATAAGGCAGTAGATTTTCTTCCAATTTATAAGTTGGGAGACAAAACAAAAATGTCTCAGATTCATCATTCGAAGGTAAACAATCTTGGTATATACAATTGTTTGAATATTTTTTTAATATTTTTAACAGGAGCACACCCTTTCGCCACTGACGAAAAAGTTCTTCGTTCTTAACATAACCATTGGATTTGCGCTCGGTTTTACTATGGCAATGACATCGCTGAATCTGATCACTTGCAATTGCCATTGTAATAACAGAGACTATGCAAATTATGCAGTGAGGTGAGAATGACAATATTGGCAAATAAAATAATTTTTGCTCATTTTTTGTTTATTCAGAACGTCACTCAAAAACAGGCTTCATCATCGTCAAACACAATCCGGAACGAAAACAATAAAACTGCACAACAGCGATGAAGCTTTGCATCAAGGTAGGAAATATGTTTCCCAGTGTATTTAAAACTTATTTATGCTTCGGCAAAGATTCTTAACTGCAATCAACCATTGAGTCTGGAACCATCATGGCTAATCCACAGCAGCGTCCAACTGACAATCGTACTAAAGAGTTACTACTAAAGGAAAGAGACCCGTTCTCAACATCATATTCCGTGATTAAAGTCGTGATCAAAGGTCCTTCAGGCTGACCGTCATTCCCGCCAAAGACGTAAGCGCTTGTTGATTCATTGCCTTGGCCGGTAATAATCTTCAAAGGAATATTTTGGTCAACCCCTCCAATTGTGTAAAAGCTGGTACCATTCTTCGCTATAACACCATGAGCATGGTACGTAGGTGGGATCATAGATCCGGATTCGGTCCAAGATCCATTGGATTTGGACGGATCCTGCAGGTCCAGAATTTCTATGGCCCTTGCAGGAACTTCGTCCGCTAGCAAGCCTCCGGCAACAATCACCACCTGGTGTCCATTGCCCTTATCTGTCACTACTACACACGAGTGGTGGATCCTACCAACGTTCAGATCTGGACCCCGCGTCCATTGTTCCGTCCCTCTATTGAAGAACCAGGTTTTGTTTGAGAACTCCCCTGATCCATCGCCCCTGTCAGATCCACCAATCAACACGGCAGTGGTCGAATTGATCCTGACTAAGCAGTGGTCTTGCCGCTTTTCGGGCAATTTTGGACCCCATGAAACGGTTCCACTATCCGAAACCAGCTCTGTGGTGTCCAAGGTTCTCGTTGGAAACTGGTGCCCACCGGTAATCCAGAGTGTTTGACCATCGTCCAGGACAATGGATGCTGCGTCCATCCTGGAGTCTTGAAGTGTTGCAAACCATGTTTCTTCAGAAGATTCCAGATAGATGCACTTGTTCGAATCGGAGTCTCCTCTTTGGCCTCCACAGATGACAACTTTGTCACCATCCAACAATCCCCCACTTGGAGAAGACACTGCGTTAATCAGTGAAATTTTTGCTTGGCATTTCATCGGCACTTCGTTGCGCAAGTCCAAGTCCAAAACTTCACTTGATGGTACGCCCGGAACCCCACCAACCACGAGTAGCTTCGTGAACTCTGTGAAAATCTAAAGTGTGAAGGGGAAAATATGACATTCATTCTGGGAAACTATCTCTCACCAGCTGGATCCTGCAACGGTCTCAGCAACAGATAGCTGCTCCAAGTTATTATTATGCCAAGAATGACTATTGCTAGTGCTACAAATCCACCCAGTTTTAGTTTAGTTTTATCCATTTTCCAACGCGTGGACACGTAAACTGAGTTGATCCGGCGGCCCACCTTCCTATTTTTTTATCGAATTTTAGTAAACAGAGAGCAAAATTTCCTGGGCATTTGACGTTTTTTCCAGGAAAATCAATTAAAAGGAAAGTTGAGGTACACATATCAGAAATGACCTGCGCAAAACAGATTTATTTAGAAACCGAAATCTCAGATATGTCTAGCTCTCTATTTTAACTTAGTGACATGTCACCATCGAGTCTGGAATCATTAGTGCGATTCCACAACATCTCGCAGTGGCCAATTCATGCTCCATCATTGTCCAGTAACAGTCTCCATTGGAGCATTGAAGCTCCAAAAAGCTGGAACTGTAGGTAAAACCAGATCCGGCCCCTCCAACTACTATGAAGCTGGTGCCATTTTTGGCTGTCACGCTAGGAGCTCGATCCAATCCCTTAGGTAGATCGGGTCCATAGATCCATCGGTGGATTCGATCCCCGTTCAGATCCAGAATTTCTGTGGAATTAAGAGTTGCCGAGTCCGCCGTCCAGCCTCCAGTGACAATGACCAGCTGGTGTCCATTGCCCTTGTCAGTTAGTACTCCACAAGACTGTATGATCCGGCCTGTGTTTAGATCTGGACCCCTACTCCATTGCTTGGACCCAGTGTTGAAGAACCAAGTTTTGTCGGAAAACTCTCTTAGTCCCCCACCCTTGTCGGATCCACCAATCAACATCACTGTCGTTGAGTTGATCCCCACCAAGCAGTGGTCCTCTCGTTTTTCCGGCAACTTTGGACCCCATGTTACGCTTCCATCACTGGAGACCAGCTCTGTGGTATCCAAGGTTCCAGTGGGGAACTGGTTTCCACCAGTGATCCAGAGCGAGTGACCATCGTCCAAAACAATCGATGCTGTGTCCATCCTGGAGTCTTTTAAGGTTGCAAAGGTGGATCTGGATCCAAGGGTATGACATTGGCCGCTGTCCGAGTAACCTAAATGCCCGCCACAGATGACGGTTTTGTTCCCATCCAACAATCCAGCCGTTGGAAACGCCAAGTTGTGATGGAAATCAGGCAGGCTTCCATGACATTTTGCCATGGGATTGGACAAGTCAAAGACTTCAGTCTTGGCCGCCTCATACCTTGGCAAACCAGTTGTGACAAGGAGTTTGGTGAAGCCTGCAAAATACCAAGTTAGCTCATATTCTTGGGGACTTTACATGCCGTTGGCTTACTGGCTGGATCTTGAATGGATTGAGTGGAAGACAGATTCTGGATCGTTGGAATCAGAACAACCAATGTCCCAATCACAATCAGGATAATAACAAACGTTACAACTCTTTTACCATCCATGGCTGGCGAAGAGTTGGCGAAAAACTATAAAGTTACAAGTATAAAACAAATAGGAAATATTTTAGGCTAGTTTACAATGCATAAACTCCTACCAGAAAAGGGCATTTTTATGCGATAATCATATGTTTTCATTGTATGGCGCAGTGGAAGTAAATATCTATTTGTTGTACTACAGCCAAGGAGGGGAAAATTTGTTTTCGACAGTCCCTATTCTATATATGTATATATTGAGTGATATAATCTCTCGGTCCATTATTAGTAGTGAATGTCGGCTTATGTAGCAATAAACTATTTGTCTGGCCCATTGGTTACACTGCTATGGAATGCATTTAACAGGCATTTGCTTTGACATAGACGTTTGGGTGATTTAGTAAAGGACATTTTATTTAGGGAACGGTCCAATTAAGCGAAATGAAGATAAAGCTTGCCATTTGTTTTTGCTTACTGGGAATATCTGTGACTTGTGCAGCAGAAATTGCCATTACGAAAATCATGGAACACCTTAGCATTAAAAGTCTGGTGATAGTAATTGATCCAGACCAGTTGACAATGATGACATCCATTGTGAAGCAACTGTCAAGACATAGTCAGACTGTTCAACTAATGCTAACAAACCGAGCTGATGATTTGAGACAAGCCTTAAAACAAGCACCAGTGGTGTGGACATCCACAAGCACTGACAACTTGATCCGGATCTTAAATCAAGAACCACTTAACACTCTAGACTTAAGGGTGGCTTCCACATTTCCAATGATTGTTATTTCTAATCCAAGTGACATCATCCAACAACTTCAACTGACAATTGATCAGGAAGTGTACATTTTGGACCCCAAATCAAAACAAGTGCATGAAACATACATTGTCAATGGAAGAAGAACTGAAAGGGTTCTAGGTCAATTTGATGACAACTTTGAACGCTGGACAAATGCAGCACAAGTTTTTGGAGACCCCTTTGATTTGGTTGCTCAACGATCAAACTTTCATGGAGTGAGACTGAAAATAATGACAGAGCATCAGGATCCTTACATAATGCTACAAAAAGGTTTTGAAAAGAGTGCAAAAGTGTCGCTTGAAATTAGCAATACATTCCAGGTAGAAATAATCAACTGGAAACGTGTTGCATGCCATACAATATTTCCTTAACTCATTAGGTTACCAATCATATTACTGGAAGCATGCATGACATTGTCAAAACATTTGAAAAGGACTTGAACTTCACAACTGACTACTACAAGAGGTTCGATGGAAATTGGGGAAGTTTTGACGAAGAAACAAAAATATGGTCCGGAATGGTCAACAACACCCTGGTCGGTGATGCTGACATGATTGTTGCAAGTTTGACTGTGAATGCTATCAGATCTACAGCCATTGATTATCTACCAGTCCTGGCTGAAGAGTTTTATGGTATTGCCATCAAGAACCCAGACGCTGAAGACCTGTCATGGGTCACTTTCGTGGTACAGTTCTCGACAGAGTTATGGCTTGCCATTATGTCAATGTCATTGGTTGTGGCTCTTGTCATGTGGCTTACCACAGATGCCACAAGTCCTACAAACGAGAGTCATGTAAGAAATATAGCATACAATATTAGTGACATCTGAAAAAAGATTGAAAGGCTTGTACATATTTTAGTGGTTGCCCCGACTGTGTAGCTTCATTTGGATCGCCTTCTCAGCCAATTTCGGAGGCAAGCCTGCCAAGGCATCTCACAGAGACAAATTGCCTTTGAGACTAGCAATTTTCATTTGTCTACTGGGCGGCAGCATTGTATTCATGAGCTACAGGGCCTCCATATTTGCTATCCTAGCCTCCAAGAAGGTCAAGATGCCATTCTCTTCCCTGGAGGAAATGCTGGACACTGACTACAGGTAGTTTGGTCATTCAGTTGGGCTAGCAGATTCATGTGAAAATTAAGCCCTTCTTTTTGCAACAGACTAATGGCTAGGTCTGGTGGTGCAGCTGCTGACTTTTTTCTTAAGTCTAAGCCAGGAACAGTTTGGAATGATGTGTTCGAGGAGAAAATGGAGCCCAATGACTTTATTGATATCCACGAGGGGCTGGAACGGTTGTGGGAGGAGCATCATATGGGATTCTTCATGGCTGTCGAAACAATGTATAACACGATAGTCAGGTGCACACACCCTTTTGTCAAACAGCATTATCGATGTGTAAAACAATTGATTCCATAGGAGGAACCAACCTTGTCTGTTGGTGTTTCCATGGGTGTCTCGATTAAAGGACTTGATGTCGATTGGACTCCCAAAGAACTCGCCTTACAAAAAGTTCCTGACAAGACTTACTGAACAAATTAAGGAGAATGGTGTGCTTCAACTGACCCGTCAGAGATGGCATCAAGAAGTTAAATCTTGTCCCGTGACTCCTGTGCGGCCAATCAATTTGGAGAAGGTTTTCACTCTAGGATTTCTCATCATGGGAGGAATGCTGTTGGCTCTGGTCATTCTTGCTGTTGAGCTTGTCCTGTCTCAGTCTAGAGGGAAAATGCTTAAGCACGAGCAGCCAATCAGAAAAAGGACTCCTCATAGTCTAGATGACATCATTCGCCGAGCTTCAAAGGCAGAAATGTTATTATTACGCGACTCAGTTTCAGTTTACAATGTCCAATCTCAAAAGCAAGAAGTCCTGGAGACTTCCAGATTACTTTTGGAACTATCACTCGATTTGAAAAAGCTGCAGAAATAAAGTAAATCCTGTTTATCTCGTGTCATTACAAGTAGTCAATGAATCTGGTATCAAAAAAGCATTGTAACTCCAGCCAGTCTCCATCAATTTCTGGTTCATCTTGCTCCATTGACATTCCATACTGGAACACTGAAATTGGAAGATGGATCTTCTGGAATCCCAGTTCATTGAAGCGCCCCCAATAACAATGAAACTGATTCCATCATCTGTGACGATGCTGGCTCCACCTCCAAACAACTCTGGCAGGTTTGGTCCAATGATCCACATTTGGTTGGATCTTATGTTCCATATTTCCGTGGATAAGTTGGATCCAATGCCACCTGTGACCACAATGAGGGGATCACCAGTAACCCGATCCTTGATAAGTCCACAGTTGGACTCGATTCTTCCTTGGTTCAAATCTGGACCGCTGGACCACTTGTTTGTATCAAAGTCAATGATCCAGGTGCGGTTATCCTTGGTCCAGTGGTCCAACCAGCCACCAATCACCAATGCTGTGGTGTCATTTATGGCGACAACACAGTGTCCATGGAGGCCTCTTGGCAAATCCGGGCCAGATTCTGTGGTTCCATTTGGATACACGAACTCTGTGGTATACAGTTTACCACCTGTCAATATTGTGGACACCCCACCTGTGATCCACAAAGCCGAGTGATTTGGATCCTTTTGGACCACAATTCCATACGGAAAAATTCCCGGCAAAGACATTTGGGCCACCTGGGTCCAAGTATCCACTCGAAAACAGGCGCTCAGCTGTTGGCTTCCATCACGGTCCAATCCGTCTGGGCAACCACAGACCACTGGAATCTGATCCTGTGGTCCATCCTGGAGCAGACCACCAACTCCCATGCAAACGAGGGGAGCAGAGTAGCTTCCGGTCGTTTGATTGTTTTGTTGCAATCTGTTCCAGCTTGGTTGACATTCGGCATCCGGATAGTCCAAATCAAATACTTGAGACTTCATAGGACCACAAAACTTTCCTTGGCATGAGAAACCAGCAGTAACCAGAACCTTACTTGAAGTTGCTGCAAATGACAAAGTCAGATTTGTAAGCATGTGCGTAACCAATTATCGATATACAAAGGCACCAACCTATAGAAACTGTATGCCAAATAAAACCTACGAGAAGTAGAAAACAATACGTCATATTGTTTTTCTTTTCCTTTACTTAGCACTGAGGCATATTTATTATCTTCCGTCCATACAAATAACAGGTTTTATCCTACTATTCTGGGAATCACAGTGTACACTTACAAAATGCCAGCAAACCAATGGTCGTAGAAATTTTTATTGACTTGCTTATGCGTTATTACGTAATATCTAGGAAAATTCCCCTTAGTTGGCAACTTGTTTTCTTTTTCCAATTGTTATTTCAGAATTTCATTTAACTGCATCTATCACAGCTTTTTACAAAAATCTACAACAGTTTTGATTGGTCATTAAGCGCGACTCAATTTCTCTAAACTGCTAATCTGCGTTGATGCAAGAGTCATTGTAAACAATGAAATCTGGAACCAGCATTGCGACCGACATTCTTCGCTCCACCTGGAGCCTAATGCCGTCCAATTTGCTCCAAAAGCATTCAGTGCCATAGCATTGGAGCTGATAAATTGAGGTCCAAATTATTGAATAGTCGTTGTAGCCACCAATGATATAGAAGGTGGTTTCGTCGCTGGAAACCACGCTGGTGGCATCCACAATGTCTTTCGGCATTCCAGGTCCAGCGATCCAATTATCTGATCCAACGATCCACAATTCGGTGGAGCTCCTGGACCCGTGGCCACCAGCGACAATGACAACCCTTTGCCTGTTCTTTCCCTCAGTGATGACGCCACAACTATGATCATAACGTTTGCCGCTCAGTTCCGGTCCATCGGTCCATTTATCCACCGTCCAATTTAGTCCAACTTGTTCCATGTTTGGGGTGAACAATGTCTTGTTTCTCTTAGAACCACAGCAACCACCAATCAACATTGCTGCTGTCTCGTTGACTTTGACAGCACAGTGGCCATAAATGCTATAAGGCAAATCCGGTCCAGCGACGCTGGATTCGCTGGTTCCATTAATATACTCAGTGGATATTAAATTCCAGGTGGAGCCACGCCCACCTGTAATCCAAAACAGGTGTGGTTGCAGCATCAAACCACCAGGAAACGCCCTGTGGTCTTTCATTGTGATCCAAGATTCATTAGATCCAATGCTGTTAACGACCTTATGGCATTTATCCAAGTAGCTGTAGCCAATCTCATCATAGCCACCACAAACGACAGGTGTGTTTCCATTGAGGAGTCCACCTGCAGCTCCATAGATTTTGAGAGGATAGTCAGGAATCTTACACCTGGGGGAGTTTCCAGGTGGAGCAATCAGATCCAGCGTTTCCACTATGATAGACCCGTTGTTTGGATATCCAGTGACCACCAGGATGTTAGTCATTACTATTAGTTAATTATCTTACATCTTCGGTTAATTAAACGTAATTATGGTATCACCTAATATCCTTTCTTTTTCTTCTGGGGCCGTGTTTACAATATGGCCAACCATCACGAAAAGAGTCAGAAAAAAGACTATGCTGACTGATCCAGCCGCCACCCAGTTCCTGTTTTTGGAAAGCCAGGTGGTTGCTTCCAACCATACCAGATCGATATATTTTCTTATCATACTCTCCTCTTTTGACTGATACGCAATTAGGAATTGATGGAAAATAGGAAATAATTGAAACTGGTACCTATGACTGCAGGCTAACTGTAGTTAAGTATATTTTTGTATAAGAAAATGGCCCTCTGGATAAATGTAATGCAAGCATAATGTAAAAATGCCATTGGCAACGAGATATGTTCTTCTTCTCTCTATGCTCCAATCTGCAGTTTATCTGAAAAATCCATTTTTTCCTCCTCGACGCAAAAATAATCAGGAACAAACATGGCGACAGGTCGTGCTCTTCCACACTTGAGAGACTGCTCCATCTTGTTCCAAAAGCAATCCACCTGGCTAGAGCATCTGAGTTCATATAGGTGGGTCAGGTGGTTCAAACCATTATCCATACCACCTGCAACAATCATAGAGTCACCATTTTGACCACCAATACTTGTGGCATAAGAGATTGGAATTGGCAGTGTAGGTCCAGCGATCCACCTGTTGGATCCAACGGTCCATAGCTCCACTGACTGATACGCCAGCCTTCCACCTGCGACAACCACCACCTGGGATCCTGACACTGACAAGATTCCACAGGCATGACCGTGTCTTCCAGTTGTCATTGACGGCACACTTGTCCATTTGCCAGTGTCAGCGTCAAGGTCGTACAACCATGATTCAGTAGGATAGTCTTTGCCACCAGTGATCATGGCAGTGTTTGAATTGACCATTATCATACAATGACCCCATAAAGGAACGGGTAAATCGGGCCCTTTAGTGGAGCCCCAGGTGGATACCAGTTCAGTGGATCTCAGACTGGATTCTCCGCTCCATCCACCTGCAAT
>JAAUYL010014765.1_pt1 | contig 14383 bp, 15 predicted proteins | sample 7278011 | NCBI WGS metagenome assembly JAAUYL01 (sample SAMN14350225, study PRJNA611818) | marine sediment metagenome | isolation source: surface marine sediment (1.8m) | place: French Polynesia: Moorea | collected 2018-08 | reverse complement strand
TTATTGGAACTTTTTTGGGTGAGCACACATCCATTATTTTTTTTCTTCTCAAATACACATGACACATGAAATTCGGGTGATTATAATGACAAAAATTATTGGTTCGCCTTAATAATACTGTAATACATATTTAGTGCTTACAATGTACAACATTTACACTGGGCTTTTTTCACTCACGTCATTCATTTGTGAGGCATTTACAAGAAATCGCACATCACAATTAATACTTAGGTCTAGTGTCTTAGATACTTCTGACATGCATCCTTTTCCTTTTTTTGATTGTCCATATGTTAAGTATGTAGGATGCAGCACAGAAGGGTCAGAAGGGTCAGAACTCGAGCAGTCTTAAGTCATTTAGATATTTTTGGCAAGACTTCCGAGGATATTGATGATGAAGTAGTGTGGTTCTCCGCTTATGATTTGAAACGGTTCCTGCAATGATAAAAATAGAGTTTGGCTCTAATAAACTGGTTCGTTGCAAGGTTATCTGCATCCTAAAATAATGAAAAATCACGTGTACTGTATAACTTGCAAAGCTGACAGCCCATTGCTTGATCACGCATCGTGGCTTATAGAGCGCGTAGTTCTCTAGCCATAGCAAAACTGCCCAAAAGATGTGACTGCTGTATTGCGGTTTTGTCTAACGTTTTGTCCGAAATTCCAAATTTTCCCGTTCTGCCCTTGTGAGATTGTCTACATGGAGTAGATAGTTGACATATGTTTACAGTGGGACATTTGGCACATTAGTGGAATTTCGGGGGAATTATCTCAATTGAAAAGAAGGAGAGAAATCCTATTGGGAAAGTTTCGCGAAGGGGGAGAGCAAGTGGAGAGAGTTCTTTGAAGTTAATCCCACTAATTGCTTTGTATACAGCATGGCACTAGCACCCCCTCCTCTTAACAAATGTTGTCAGCAGGAATGAGAAATAATCAACTTTAACTGCAAGAGGACAGAACACTATCCGAATGTCAGAGAAAAAAAACAACAAAACAAACCCCCATTTTTTGGAGGGGGATTTGAATTGATGGGCATGACGACGGCGTGTGCATAGAGAGAAGGCTGGTTTTGGTGGCTCTTGTTTAACTCAAAGAAAAGAAAGCCCATCCATTTCGGTTTTGAAGCTCTCCAGCTCTCAACTGTCTGTCCGTCTTGCTTGTCTGGGGGAAGGAAACTTGTGGAGTTGAGTTTGAAAGGGGAATTTGCCCTGGAGGAATTTGTGTCCTTTTTACGCAATAACTTGCCACAGTGATGCTCCCACATTGTTCAACGTATGGAACATGTCTGCTTGTCTCTTCGTCTGTCATCTGAACATTTGCAATAGGACCTTAAGATATTTTCTAATAAATCTCCAACGCATTGAAACAATTGTAAATCTACGGCTTCATGGAACCTAGTGGATCTTGCGGGTGCATAACCAAACAAACTGAAATAGCCTCTCCTTCGCCCTTGATGTTGTTGATGCGGGAAGAGGGCGTGCGTGTCCGAATTCCTCGCCTTTGGCAAGAATTCTAAACAAACATCATTTCACAGTCCGAACTCCGAACTACAAAGAGAGAGGGCAAAGAGGGGGAGGCTGCCAAGCAAATGCAAAGTGGGGTTAAAACAAGAAACAGGTAGGCTCGAAGAACAAAGTTTCTTCAGACCCTGCTAAATCAATTCATCGAAAAACAGATCATGTACATTTTTTTTAATTTTTGGCTATAGAGGGAGGGTAGAAATGGAGAGACATTAGACAGCAAAGAAATATTGGAGTTTTTCAGCAGCATTATTCGCAATTGTGTGCAACAATGCACAGAAATCTCTCCCTCATCCTTACACACCCATTTCTGTAAGTTTATGTAGTGAAACATGCCCCTTTGACAGTGTTTTTAACAGAGTCTTTCTAAAGTTAGGCTACAGCGTAATAAAATTGAAAAGGACCGACTAGTTCCAAAGCAAGAGGACATTTATTTGGATTTTTAGGGTGGCTTTTTTTCAACAATGGTTGAAGGCGCATCGTATCCCCCATTTTCTTTTCTTTTTGTGACAGCAACCCTCTCCACATTTTTATGGCGTTGGAGAAGCTAAGAAATGAAAGTCTGACATGGAATCATTTATGCTATTTTCAGCCGCAATGCCAGCTACCACTACTATTACAGTAGCAATCAGAACACCATTGGATTCTAAAGCAAACTTTCCTTTCTTTGTAGCATCCCCCTTTTGATGTTCGAATTCTCATAAAAACGGGAGGCAACCATGAGGGAGGCCAGGCGAGTGGACTGTCTTCAGGTGAATTCTTTTCCCGGCTCTGTTTCTTTTGAAAGTCTCTCGAAAGTATTTTACGTCTAACTTTCCATTGCGAGTGATTTTCAAAGAACTGCAAAATCGACAGGTAGTAGGCAGCCCATAGTTTGTTTTTATTGGTACTTTACTTGTGTTTCAAAAGCTGTGATATGCACTTGCATAACATCTAATTTCGTCACATTCCCATGTAAGTAGTATATAATAATGACGGCTGGCTACATTTCCTGTTCGATCAACATTGGTCGCAAGTCCACAAAAGTCCAGTCAGAAGTTCCAGCCTTCCGGATGTGTGAAGGACACAAGCAATAAGAAGACAAAAGACCGGCCTTTTCGCGGCCTTTGTCTAGTTTCCTCCCATTCTTCTTGCCTTTGCAATCATAGATACCAATTGTGCGAGGCCCCAAGTTTCGTCGCCAATGAGGAAGTTACGGCTGTATTCTATGACCTTGACGTATTGGGTGGATACAGATAGCCAATCAGTTTTTGTTGGACTGCACATTCAATTGAGTAAAGGCGGGCGGGCAAAAAGCCCACCTACCCGGCTCGACTATTATGGCCGAGTCTTACCAGATTTTGGGCAGTCACTCTGTTTGGTACAATCTGTAGGAAAAAAAAACAAATAAACGGTGGATATGGGCAATTCTTGGAAGCCCTAAACTGGCGCAATTTTTTGCCATTTCCTTAGCCCCTTCTTCTTCCTTCATAATTCTTCCGCCAAACTTTGTTTACTTTCAATCTGTCTTGTGACAACAAAACCGCCATAGTCTTTGCTTTTTGGTGGCTCAAGCGTGATTTCAAATATAAGGATCGACCGGAATTTTTCGATTTTGATTCGTAAGTAGAATGTTTAGAAAAAAGATCGAAAATTCTGGGTTTCGGTATTTTTCCTTATCCGTGGTGGGAGTAAGGGTCGTCCAAAGAACAAGAGTAACCAGAAAGTCTCGGGTAAAATGGTGTCAAGACGAATTTGTACGTAGACTTTTGCGAAGAGTAAGAATAGCAGCATATCTAACCAACATACTAAACTACTTACGTTGGGACATGTACTGTACGTATCTATAGCCAATGTAAAATGTGTGAATACACCCAAGTAGGCACAACGTATCAACGTAGATGTACAAAAGGGCAGCGGACACAGCGCGAGTTGAAGGGAGGAAAACCATTTTCGTATCTCCAAAGTGCTTCAGCAATGGGTTACGCTGGTGCTTTCACTTCGTTAGAGTGTCACTTCCGGTATGTGAACTGATATTTCCGGTTTCCGGATTGACTAGAAAAATAGACTGGGCTCGTCTTATAATCGTGAAGAAAGGAACCATAACTGAGGCCTTCAGAATTAAATTCAAATGGAATTTATTGGGCAAAAGTTTCCAGAAAATGAAGAACCGGAAACCCAAGAGGATATTTCCGGTTTTTCGGTGCAAAAACAGAGAATATGGGCCATCGGGCAGCGATTTTGACGCGGACTTGATTTGCATGAGAAAGAGCTTGGAATTGCCTCCTCTACACTCTTCGCCCTACAAGGCCCATGTCATCTAGAGCTAGGCCATTTTTGACGATTCCCTACGTTGGGTTTTCTGAACCCAAAATTATAGCTGACACCCCCATTGGACGTAGAGAATTGCGCACGCCTACAATGTCGTGTAAGTTTTGAAGCATACTTGCTTATCTACGTGCCAGGATGGTTAAAACCCAACCGTGCACATTTGTTATCCTCAAGCCCCAGCAAACAATGCGAAAAATATTTCGAAAAGAAATAGTACGAAGCTAATAGATTGCAGTCTATTGGAAATACTGTGCTTTGTATTTTGTTTGCAAGAAGACGTTGAAATATGATAATTGGGCAGAATAATTGTTGCTTTGAAAGGAATTTTGACGCGATTCGATACTAATTTCCTTTGACAGGAGGGAAGACATATTTTACCTATTTGCCAATACTTTTGTTATGCCATTACATGTTATTGGCTCGTGACAATTTTTCTACTGCATTTTTTCGAAACTATGAAGTAGATAGTGCACATGCCAGATAAGGACATAAACATTCACTAAGGATATGGAACAATTTCCATCAGCTGTCAGTGCAGATATTTAGATATTTAAGACATCTACGTATGTAGCCCGTTTCACAGGTGGCTTGTTATGTAATTTCGAATTTTATCATGGACATTTGGAAGCACGGGCCGTTGGCAGTTGCTATTTTGGTTTGGTGTCTGAATTTATGTTCAAGTCTTCAGAAGAACAAAGACAAATTAAAACTTCGCCAATGGTTCCAGACGGCGCCAGACTTGACTCAAGAAATGATCACCATTATCGGCAAAATCATCGATGACGAAAAGGAGCTCAGTCATCTGAGAGTAAAACGTCAATTGGCTGTGAATAGGCAAACTAAAACCGATCTTAAAAGTCATTTTTTGGGCGACTTCCTCCTACACTTCTCCGTCAAACGGGCCCTGATATTGATTCATGAATCGGACTCTTATTCAGGCAACCTCTTTAGTTCTTTATAGAGAACAGAATTAAATTGAAGCTGTCAATTGATCATTTGTCTTTACAGGAATATTTATGGCAAAATTGAGATTAACATCGAAGCGGCTTTCTTTACTGGACGTATCGAGCATTGTTGTGACAGTTTCAGAAATGGCAATGGAATTGCAACGAATCAAAACCATCAGCTTAAAGTCAGATTGCGTTTTGATACTGTCTAGCCTAGGAACCATGGAAAAATTTCTAATAGATGTGATTTCAAAATCGTTTTACCCTAAATGTTTGCTTATGTTAACATCTCTTTTAACAAAGCTTGGTTCTGTTGAAAGTGCCAAGGCAGTCTGGGTCGTCGACAGCGAGGGCTTCAACGACAAGGCAAATATCAGTATTAGCATCAACACCCAATTCTATGGATATCAACAAGAACATGCTGGTGGATTTGTGATCAAGGAAATGTATCGAATAGGCCAAGATTCTTTATTAACAGTCAAGGATCTTGGAAATTGGAGGCGCGAGTTTGGCCTAAACATTTCAGAAATTCCGATTTGGGAGAGGCGAAACAATCTCCACGAAATGGCGTTTTCTGCAGCTACAGTTCACGTATAGATTCATAAACGAGTTTAATGTATAACATGTGATCATTGTGCGAGTCACAGGAATCACCCTACATCTACATCAATTCCTCCCAACCTGAAGGTGACGGAAGTGTGGCCATCCATGGATTTGTTGCAGACGTTTGGAAAGAGCTGGAGGAGCGGTTAAACTTTAGGTAATGCTCATTTACAAAAACTTTCGTTCCCTTAAACCATAAAAAGTCGTCTCTGGAATGGGGTATTAGCACTCACATTCGAAAAACAATCGACGGAACTTGGGGCTCGAAACTTGACAATGGCAGCTTCAATGGTGCCATTGGAATGCTAGAAAGGAATGAAGTTGACATTGGTCTTACAAGTTTGACTGTACTGAAAGACAGATCTAAGGTGGCTGATCACTTATATCCTTTCCTTGTAAACAGGTAAGATGAGAATATCCAGCGTTAATTTACTGTCATCATTAAGAATCATTCTTGCAGGAATGCTTTATTTATCAAGAAGTTTGGCGAAGCCACATCTCCATTAACATTCATAAGACCTTTCAGTCCAGCCATGTGGATGATTGTTTTAGTATCTTCTTGCCTTTTGGCTTTGTCATACGGAGTCATGACTCACTACATTTCAAGGAGTCTCCAAATCAGAGAAGCATACAAACAAAACGCCACAGTGGATGCTAGATTCAGTGTCAGTCTTGGTATGCTTATGCCACTATACTGCTTCCTTAATCAAGGTTACCCAATTGATCCTAAAAATCTACCAAGAAGAATTGTTTTTCTCGGAACTGCTATGGCCGGAGTCATGATATCATGCTCCTACTCTGCATGTTTAATGTCATTTCTAACTGTCAAGCTTGACAAATTGCCATTCACTGACATGAAAAGCCTGTTGAAAAACTCCAACCACAGGGTCCTGACAGTCAGGGGGTCATTTTATGAGGATGTCTTTAAGGTATGCCCGATTGCATACAGCTAGATAGTATCTTACTCTATAATGCAACTCTTCCAGCATGGAGATTCAATAGGGAAACGGGTTTACAGGGAGCGGTACTTGGGTGCCCCAGACATAAAATCTAGTTGGCGGACTTTCCATGATGAGCCAAACATTGCAATCTACTGGCCAACTGAATCTGTCTTGGCCGAGCTGGAGGATTCTCCATGCCATTTCAGAACCGTACCAGCGTTTTTTTTTGTGACATTGGCAACGATCTATGTCAAAAAGAATTGGGCATACCAGGACCTTTTAAATTACCAGTAAGCAGTGAAAAGCTTTATTCACATCTCTTATTATGTCAGTTATTGTGATTGCTAATACAGCTTGGTTCAAATGGATGAGAGTGGAATGATGCAAAAACTGGCTTCCAAATGGATCACACAGGATATCATGGACGTTCAAGACAGTTGCCAGGCATTAAGCACAAACTCTGTAAGCATGGACACTCTGTCGTCTATTTTCATCTTTTTCGCCGGAGCATGCCCGGTTTGCTTCGTCATCTTGTGTGTTGAAGTGGTTGTTAAGAATATGAAATAAACCTGTTTCCATTACTGGTGCTGGTTTTAATCTCCTGTTAAGCGCATTGCAAGCTCACCTATCGTGGTACCAGTAGGAAGGTAGTCAATGTGGTTTATGAGCCTTGAGTGTGCTTGACTCAGCCCATTTCCTACTTTACTCGCCACCATCTCGTTCTCCTTTCCTCCTCCTCCTCTTGTACATCCAGACAGCCAGTCGTGTCAACTGAACAGTTTGACTGGCTAAATGTCCGCTTTAAGGGGACCAGATCACATATACACACATATACTGTGTATATACAGAGGTACACATTATGTAGCAGCAAGGAAAGTACTTACTACTTACCATACAAACTACTCAAGCTCTTTTCGTTTGAATGTGCAATCAAAGTGCCCATCAGCCACGACAATGTCCTCAAAAGGTGGTGATTTGCTTACAGCCCCATAAAAGCCCCTAATGTCAGTGAGGGAGGGAGTGAAAGACGAGTGCCCGTCCAGGCTTGGATACCACCGATTTGCTGTTTTTTCTACACTCGTGTTGGTAACCTTGAATCTCCCCAAAGATTTGGGCCACTGTCACATAGATATTAGAGAGACACGAGAGTCGAACGGGCGGCGGGTGCTCTTTAAGCCAAGCCCTTCTCTATAACGAGGTGCCAAATAGCATTATGCTATTATAGCCTTAGAGAGGAGCACAACACTTGACGATCGAATGTTTTTCTGCCGAGCTGTTCCACTGTTCGTTCGTACTGTGCCATGCTTTTTTGCTTCTCTCCAACGATGGTGTAGCATGATACTACTTGTGTGTTGTTTTTTGGTTGAAGAGCCCGCTGGCGATTAAGCAAATATACAAGACCGAAACTGATAACAACAAGGGCATCATTCTGCTCCGCTCAGGGGAAAATTGTGTCCCCCTTTCTCTGTTTTTTACATGCGTTAGCCCACACACTGGGCGGTTTTCTTGGCACAAAAAGGGATCCCCTGACAAAGCTTCTTGAAACACGCTGGATAGGTTTAACAATTTACTTTGATAGCATCAGTGAATAAATATAAATAGAGATGACATTTTAGGACATGTAACTGATTCATTCAGATCTGACCTGATCTTGCCAGACTTGAATTGATGCCTAGGTACTACGAGAGTTGACCTCAAAAGTAAATAGTTACGTGGGACCGTTCCACGCTTAGGTAGCCTAGCCTCATGTTAAACGCCACAAAATATGCGGCCTTAGAAAGCCCACCTCCGGCCTCGACCTCTCGGCGCTACACCGCTCATAACATCAGCCAACATGTCCATTTAAAGTCGAAGGATAAAACAACCCCGCTGTAACTACAAACCATCTGTGTACATAGATAATATTAAAAGCACTGTATTGCACGCTTAACAACGAGCAGCACCAAACATATGGGCGGTGTTGATCTGCAAGTGGTCCATTTTGAACATCTCTTAGCACGTGTAAAGCTATGGGGATTTTCGGAGGCACTCACTGGGCAGATGTACATTATGCATTTATCGCATGTAGATATTAGGGAAAACTCGACCCAAAAAAGTAAGACCTATCTATAAACTCCAAAGGTCACCAATATTTCAAAATTATTTTGATTTCTGTAAAATAAAATCATAGTAAGCAGTTCTGAGGGGGATTTAGTGCAAATAATAAATATCTATGAATGTGTGTATAAGCATTTTTTCATTATTTGAGATGAAAATATCCCACTACATGCTGTCTAGAGCCTCGTGCCGCCAGGTGTCCCAAATGGGCACTGGGCACATTTTACAGCATTTGATACATTTTTAGGGGAAAGTCGACTCGGACAAAGATACAGAAAAATACTGGTTTAATCTTTAAAATAAATATTTACAATAGATTTAAGCAATTTTTTGAACACTGTTTTCTGGGGAGTTTTTTCCATTACTTTTCCTATATTCTCCGCTATTTTTGAAAGGATTTTGTAGCTTGAAAGGAAGCTTTTCAAAACTCAAGAAAGAAATGTCACAGCAACCCCGACAAAAAATTGGAGGTAGACCAAGGCTGGGAGCTTGAACTCGAACTCGAGCCACATCCTCAATGACTGCAGCGTCTCAATGGCGAGCAGGTGGTAGGTGCAGAGGCAAGTGATGGCGTAAGACGTTCGTGTTGAAACTTAATAAAAGCTCTCCTTGGCGATATTTCGGCTGAGAATTCCCATCGTCAGATCAATTTTTGAGAGCTATTACTAGAAAAGTAAGAAATGTTCAGCCATATGGAATTCTCAGCTGTGGTTTTGAGCGAGGAACTTTTAGCGGAGGAGGAGATGAAAAAAATCTCCTTACACAGCACGAAAAAGTGGCTTTTTATTTAGGTCAGGTAATTTCCCCTCAGCGGGCGAGAGTGCACTTCAAATAAAGCCATTCCTACATTTATATCTTCCTACGGGTGACACGGAGAAAGTACCCTCAAACTTAGACGAGAACACGGTTGAGGTTGTACCTAAGTACTTAAATGAAACAATGACAAAATGCTTGTACCTAAGCACATGTCAATGTTAGCAGAAAGCGACTTTCGTAATGCACTTCTTTCCTACACAAACTCACATGGTGTCACACATGCAACTTGCAACAACTAAAAGGCTTTCGCGTAGAGAGTATGCAGACGATGCAATTGATCAGGTCTATGGTTGCGTTGCCCTTTTCGTCCTGTGGCGTGAACGGATTGGCCAAATCAGCAAATCAGTTCGCACGCTTGGATTAACACGTTTTGCCCCATTTTTCCGTCTCGACGATTCTGTTCCCAGCATAATAAACAAGCTTTTCTAAAGGACGAATGGACTGTGTACATTAGTCGTAATTTCTTTGTCTTCTCCATGTAATTAACGCCATGAGCTAAGATCATTATAGTCAAGATGTAATTACCGAAATTAAAGCAATGTGACTAGCTCCTTTCTAAGCGGCTTCATGAAAAGAAGGGATTTGTATGCACGCACTTTTTAACGGGTCTATTTGCCGGCCATTTCGTCGCTCTCTCGTCACAAGAGGACAAGAGCAAGCAAGAGCTTGGCTATATTTTCTGGGAGAAAACGACCCATAACTCTTGTCCTTTTATTCAAAATTGGAGCGCCGGCTTTGCTAACAAAGCTCAATGCTCAAGATAAAAAGAAAGCGTCTATCTAAATATTTTCGGGGCCTACCAAAACACGCAATACAAAATGGTTTTCTGTACAAAAAAGCAAGCAATGGTAAGTATAGGCAAGTAGATAGAGCTTCTCCTTTCTAAATGAAACCCACATCTCATCACCCCCTTTTCCCGGCTCGTCTTTGCGGCATGTTTAACATCCATTTACTCTCGCTCACCCTTCCTCGAAGACTATACGAATAGACACAGACAGTATCTAAGAGGTATTTTCCTTCTTCTTCTTCTCCTCCTCCTTCTCCAGACATTAAGACCATGGCTCCTGCGTACGCACTTTGGCTTAATAATTTCACAGGAAGGCAAAGTAGTTCAAAGTAGGGCGAAAATTCCATTTTTTCGGCATGTGTGTAGCCAGGCAAGGAGGGATGAAGTTTTTGGCAAAAATACAAGCAAGACGTGGCAAATCTCAAGAGATGGCGGCCGAAAGTTGGACCAAGTTTTATAGCTAATTCTCAACCCATATGTATGCGAGTGAGCTAGCTAGTCGCGTTGGTTTTGCACAGGAAAACTTTTTTCCTTTGGCTACTAGCTGCTGCGCTTTGTTATTTTTGGGCAAAAAATTAATGAGTCTTGGCCAACTCTCTCCTGGTTGAAACTTTGATTTATAGTCCTTCTCGTGTGCGTGGAAGCAAGTGAAGTAAGACTTGGGAGAAGTGTGCCTCTTCAGCTGGAAACGGACGGACAGGAATATAGGGTGGGAGGGGCGAAGCCTATTTTGGGTGCTATCTTCCCCAACATTTCAAGAGAGTAATAAACCTCGGAAGTTCATCCTAAACTTGGGCATTAATATACTTACTTTGGGCTCAGGGGAAGGAAATTCCAGACAATTAATTCTAGCCTACCACCATACCACTAGAACCCACTACCACTGACTCAACTCTGCATACAGTACACATTTCGAGCCATTTCGAGCGCAGCAAACGTCTATGTAGCTCAGATGCTGTGCTAAAATCACTGTTCTTCTATTTTCCTCCCGGCTGGAGACTGGCCTTCCAACTGATTTAGTCGTGTTATTTTGTAGAAACTCTTCCGATCTTGACTTGTAACCAAAACGTGGTAGCATCAATAAAGAATAAGACGTACTAATATTTTCCTATTTTTTTCATTTTCTGCCTTGCATTCCAACTGCAAGCAATACCAAATAGATTTCTGTGCCCATTCCCAAGCTCACAAGGAATTTCAATAGTGGGAAAGAAAACTCACCTAGTCGTTGTCGCTCTCGTTGGTTTCATTTGCCAGTCAGACGCAGTGCTTTCACTTTAGATTTTTTTGCCTTTCACAGAAGCTGCTTTCCAACGTAGAGGCCGTAGTGGTAGGCGGTCGGAGAATGGAAAGAGGGATAATCTGGGGAATTTTGAATCCTGGATATTCCAATACTTCACACTCATGCTCATCCCCTCTTCACTTCAGGTGAGACTGCGAGGTCGTCCGTCGTCGAGAAGAGGGGGGTATTTTGCTCTCTCCTATGCAGCACTACATGCCACAATATTTTCACACTTTCTTGTACACTTCTTTTTGTCGCAAAAATAACGTCTTTGCAAAAGTTTACATTTCGCACCCAGGTTTTCATTTCTCATGGATCTTTCTTCATGCTCCAAATCACCAAAGGGCTTTGTGTCCACATTGTTCCTTGATAATTCAGAAGTCGAAGAACACTTTTTTTCTTGGCAAGTGAGTCACTTTTTTGAAGATCTCCTTGCGTCATGTTTGACGCCGGACGGGAGGCAAAATTACGACTCCCATTTTTTTGTAGATTTTTTGCAGGGAAATTGGATCGAGATTTAGGGGAGATTGTGATGATGCTGTTCTTAGTCTCCCCTGACACATTTGACCAGTTTTATCCGGCAACTTGTAATGGGTAAATATTTTCTTCCGCGATAATGCGTTTTATAAAGTCTGTTTTGACGATGAAAGCAGGGAAATTGCTTAACGAGAAGCTAGGTGATGTGCCAGAAGAACCACAGCCAAGGTGATTATTTGATGGGAGTGACTGCTGTCAGTCAGACAAACTGAAAAGAAATTGAAAAACATGTGAGTTTTATGGGAAAAAATGTTTAAATGAATAGTGAAGAGGCAAGTTTTTTTAAAGTAGTACGACATTTTTCTGTGAAGGATGTCGCGCGCTGTCTCCTCTTGCAAGATGCTTGCGGCAAAATCCCCCATATTTTCGTGCGATACTCAAGGCGCTACTTTTTACCTTATACCACTCTCAGGTCTTCGCCGGGTCCATTAGCTCAATAACTTATTCAGTGACGTTGCCCTTTCCCGGCATAAATAAGTCATAAAGATAACCACAATTCCAAGGTCTCATCTGGTGAATACGTTATGTGCAGCGCTTACTTACTACATGCACCTACGAACTATCTATCTACACAGATACACGTATTCTGTATGTGTATACTGTGGATAGCTATCTATGTAAATAATATTGCGAGCAATGTACAGAGTCGAAATCTTATTTGCGGGCAGGAAATTGGGTTTAAATCTGGTGAAAACAAGACGCGAAGGCAGAGCCTACCATTAGCCCGCTCAAGTAAAAAACGCACTCATGATAAACATATACGCGTGGCTGGATGCAAAGTCACCTCAGTAACCAAGCATGCAATGTTTGGATCTTAAAAAAAGAACGAGACCCATATTTGTTGGTTAAAAGTGCAAGAGCTCGATGCTCTCGGCTTATGGCTGTTTTTCCCTTGTGAAACTTGATACTAGAGAAGAGTAATTTCATTTCATTGGCTCTACTCCAAACTAAAAGCTGGCTGCTGTATAAAAAACGAATTGTTCCCCTTTCCCTCGCTCGACATTTTTGCAAGCCCTTTCCATGTGCCCACAACCAAAACTGAAATGGAAGAAACTAATTTTAATTTTAGGGGCCTAAACGAATGAAAATATTTTTTAAATTGTGTTGAAATCCATCTTTGTAGCCATGCAATTTTAAGCACCAGTCCGAACATTAATGCCTAAAAATGCATTCCGACAAAAGAGCTAGACTAAGGGCCATAACTGGATCTCCCCCTCTCACTATTTTTTTGGCAAGATCAGATCAGTTCTTTTCAATGACCAATTTTGAGCCATTGGACCATTGGACATATTTTGCTTGTAGTGTCTCCCTAACTGACCTAATGCGAGAGAAAAAAAATCAATTTAGTTTTGTAAAAATATTTACTACAGCAAAGTCAAGCCACTACTGGGAAGCAACATGCCCCTTGAGACCATTCTACACAGTAACACTGTTGCACTTTGCTCATTATTACCAAACTATTGAAAAATAATTCTTTTTTTGGACAACGACATGGGCCTTTCTCTTTTCTGAAGAGGGGGAAAAGTTTTCTGAAGATCTTTGCTTGACCAAATTGGTAAATTGCAATAGCTACCCGAACTAATAACCATTAAGGCCAAAGGAGGTTAGGGGAATGGAAAGAACGTTAAAGCCTTTAGTGTTTTTCGAAAGCAGTTTACATTTGCCGTCGAAGAAAGCTCTCAACCAACCACCACATGAATGTAGCTCGAAGACGAAGAAACTGAAGTGAAAGGCCTCTGGTATTTCAAAGGAATGGAAATTAAACTGAAGGCTTTCCCAGCCTTTGCCTTCCACATACTTCTTTACGTATGTGAAAGCATTAATGATGCCTTTGTGGCCAGTTGGCCAAACAAGCAATAACGGGGTCATTTGAACACTTGCTTTCGAAGCAATTTGAATTTTCCTTCGGACGTGTCACTAAGGCGGGCAGGCTGAAAAAAGGAGGAGCAAATGACTAGAGCGCCATTTTATGGCGGCTTTTATTGCTGCTTTAATTTCAAGTATAATTGCTTTTTGGTAGGCAATTTTCCCGGGGGAATATAAGCAACATTGAAATTCTCTATTTATCTCAAGCGTAGACGAGATCAAGCAAGTTAAACCTGAGCCTTGGGGAAAATATCTAAAGCCAGCAACCAAAAGAGTGAGTATTTACAACAAGACGTTTGAAATGAGGCCGCAAATACGAGTCGAGGCGGCGAGGCCGCCGGAGGCTGAGACATCAACAGAGATCCTCAATGTTTTTAAACAAACAAGAAGGCCATTTGATTAAAGATCAAATCCTTCTCCCAAATATATTTCTGGCAAATGTAAGCGTCTCTCGTCCTTGGCCAGGGGGAACAAATGGACCTTGAGAGAAGCAGCACATTTTCTTCTCCTTCTCGGAGTTGTTCTTGCAATTTGTTGTTTGTGGTGGTGGCTGCAACTTCTTAGAGTGAAGAATTTAGAGTTCATCCGTTCTGCCGTTCATATTGGTTGGGGGGGGGGGGGGGGGGGGGGGGGGGGGGGGGGGGGGGGGGGGGGGGGGGGGGGGGGGGGGGGGGGGGGGGGGG
>JAAUYL010005615.1_pt1 | contig 14386 bp, 13 predicted proteins | sample 7278011 | NCBI WGS metagenome assembly JAAUYL01 (sample SAMN14350225, study PRJNA611818) | marine sediment metagenome | isolation source: surface marine sediment (1.8m) | place: French Polynesia: Moorea | collected 2018-08 | reverse complement strand
TGATACCATTCTGGATATCCTCTATGAGGAAAAAGAATATTGGGAAGACACACCTGGGGCCGGCACTATCTTGAATAACCTGATTAGAAAATTCGAGAATGCAGATCAAACTAGCTTCACAATGGAGCAGTTGGAGCAATTTGTGGGAGGAGGAGGAGGAGGAGAAGGAGGAGGAGGAGGAGGCGATGAAGATGACTACGATCTCAAAAAGGACATCATGGAAGGATTAAAGAGTGAGGTCGCCTGGCATTTCGACGATGGCTACGAGAAGATTACCAGGGACGACATCCTCATGATTCTTGACAACGCCATCAGTGACTGGTCCGACGACCAAGAGGCTGTCGAAATCTTGAATGGCATCCGTGAAAAGTTTGAAGCGACTGCAGCAACCAGCGAGTGGACCAAGCAAGAGCTCAGGCAGTTCATGAAGGACAACTTTGGCCATGGTGGACAAGGTGGTGGTGGTGGAGGTTATGACGGTGAGGACGATGAGGAGGAGGATGGCAAGAAGTGGGGCTTATTGATGAGGCTGAAGAAGGAATTCGAAGAGTCATTCAAGAACGGAGGCACCTTAATGAAGGAAGATGTTTTGAGCAAGATTCGTGGATTGATTGACAGCGCTGACATTGACGACAATGCCAGGACCTTTCTCCAACGATTGGAGAAAGCAGTCGATGAGAGCGAAAGAACAATGTTCTCCGAGGGCAACTTGAGAGGAATGGTGATGAGGTTAATGCAAAAAGGTCCCAATGGCGGATCAGGAGGAGGAGGAGGAGGAGGAGGAGGAGGTGGACAAGATTGGGACGGTGACGATCACGGATACTGGCATGGATCTGGCGGGAACTATTTCAGCCAAGGCATGATGATGCAATGGTTTCAGAAGTTCAAGAATGAGTATGACTACCACTATGATGGCGATGTTGACATGCAGCTATTTGCCCAGTGGCTCAAGAAAATGTTTATGGGTGGCATGATGGGCGGAGGTGGTTGGGGAGGAGGAAGTGGACGCTACTCCCACAGCAGTCCTGAGCAATCCTTTGTCGAGGAGATCTTTGGCAAATGTTACAACAGTCAATCCCGAGGCCAAAAGACAGGTCATCACAAAATGGACAAGAGACATGCTAGCGGATATGGAAACGGAAACAAGATGGATTACTACGGGAAAAAGCACCATGGAGGTGGTCGTTGCAAGGGCAAGTTCTGTATGGCAGAGATGTTTGAATTCGACTGTCAGTCTTGTCAAAAGAGAGGACACAAAGACAATGATCCTGTTGAGGAATGCGCTTGCCATCAGGTTTGGAATAACGGAGAGGAGCCGCTCCCCAACTCCCTTTGCAGAAACCTCACGTCCACCCAGCGAGAACTTCTTGGACGAGTGTCAGTGTTGGCTGGCGGCAGGAAAGGTCCCTGTTTCACTGCCAAGGACAAGGCCATGACCAAGGTCCAGGAGTCCATCAAAATGGCGCTCAAGTCCTTGGACCTCAAGAACCAGAAGATCACCGTGGAACGCGTCCAGGAAACCTGTGACAAGTTGGTTGAAAACCTTGAGAAACCCGAGGAGGACGACGAAGGTTCTGGATCTGGATCAGGTGATGATGATGGTGACAGTGGATCTGGAGATGATGCTAGTGGCAGTCCCAATAATGGCAACCAGAAGAAGGACATGTGTGAACCAGAATGGAAGAGGCTGTCCTTGCCAAAGGCCATTTTGGAGGTTGCCAAGGAGGCTTGCCAGGATTCTAACTTTATCCAGTCCCTGACCAAGATGCTGGGTCAAGTCCAGAATGAGTGCAGGGATTGCAAGAGCAAATGTAACGGCGGAAGAGGTGGTTGTCCTGGGAAGCCAGGAAAACCTCCTGGACCAAAGTCCTTCTGTCAGACAACCATTGGTTCAATGCATGCCGACAATGTCATGTGCAAACCAGACAAGGATGCTTACTGGAGAGCACGCCAGGACCTGAAAATGTTCATCGACGAAAGACTGCATTCAGGTATACTTACTTAGCTTAGGAATTTGATCATGGTTATTTGATTGTCTTTAAATGGTTCCAATCATTTTAGAGAGCGGAGATTATCCTATGGATCCTGATGACACCATGGCTGACAAGAAAAGAAAAAGAAGGTATGCTCCGGCTGTAATGCCATATGATGATGACGGTGACCATTATGACGACATGCCACCTCCACCCGGGCATGAACGTAGACATGGCATGTGCTACGGAGGAAAAGGACATGGCAAAGGACCCAAGAATCCTGTTTATTGGGAAGTCTCCAAGGGAATCATCAAGCAAGGTTTCCTATGTCCGGAAACTGGAGAATACCATTGGCGGGCTGTAGCCTCATGCAAAGAGGGATGTGGCCATTATGGACACAATGATCACCAATACCATCATAATCACAAAGACTATAATGACTATAATGACTATAATGACTACCATGAAGATGACAACTATGGATACGATGGATACAATGATCATGATTATGGACATGGCCATCAAGGTGGATATGGAGATCAAGGTGGTGGTGGAGGAGGTTGTGGCGACAATGACCGTAAAAGAGAAATCATGGAAGAATTGAAGCTTGAAGTCGATTGGTACTTTGAGGATGGAAACCAGAAAATAAGCAAAGATAAAATTCTCGACTTCCTCTACGGCGCATTTGATGACTGGTCTGGAGATCAGAAGGCTGAAAGAATCTTGAGCCACATAATTGGAGTGTTTGAAAATGCCACAAGATATGAATTTACAAGAGAACAATTGGGAGACTTTGTAAGGGAAAACATTGGTGGAAACGGATGCGGTAGCGGTGGCGGCGGAGGAACAGGGGGAGGAAACGGTGGAGGAAACGGCGGAGGAAACGGCGGAGGAAACGGTGGAGGAAACGGTGGAGGAAACGGTGGAGGAAACGGTGGAGGAAACGGTGGAGGAAACGGTGGAGGAAAGGGAGGAAAGGGAGAAAAAGGAGGAAAGGGAGGAAAGGGAGGAAAAGGAGGAAAAGGAGGAAAAGGTGGAAAAGGTGGAAAAGGAGGAAAAGGAGGAAAGGGCGCAAAAGGACAAAAAGGTGATTGGAGTGACTGGGATTGAGAACGTTAAGATTTCGACGAAGATTATGGAGGATGAGGAAAAAACAATTGTCACGACTAAATCGAATAGAAAAAAACCTAGATTATTTTTGAATGCTTGATCAAATCACTAAAAGGATGACAAATAAATAATATTACCCTGATACCTACGATGAAGCAAATAAAAAAGCGCGAATCATGAAAATACTCGCAACATCTTATGTAGTATGATTGTCATTTCAATGAAAATGTTCACATAACCCGACTCATAATGCTGATAAGGCCTTCGAGATAAGCCAACATATGAGTACGGAATATATACTGAGTTGTGCATGATAAGCAGTAAGCACGGATGTCTATACCAAGTTATGTACCGCAGTACATCAAGATTTTTCTTCTAAAAGAGTGAAACTCAAGTAGGAACTGCCATGTTTGGAAAGTGCTGCAAAAAGAACAACTCACCAAGCTCCAGGACAGCTTCGCGTTGGCGCATAGGTACAAGGACAGCGTCGAATTACAAGGTAAAGTTTTAACAATTTAGTATATTTGCAAGAGGATAATTTAACAGATTTTTACAAGTTTTTTATGACTAAAAGACTTGAGCCAAGTCTAATTTTAGAGGTTAATGACGTCATCGTGTTTGGTGATACGAACGTCATTCATAGTCATTTTTATAGTATCTACCTACCTACCTACAAAATTATTAAGTAGTTTTATTAAATCTGAAATACGTTAATTACCATCTCTGCAAGCATGTAAATAGCTAATGTCAGGCATAAAATTCTACATTACAGGATCGTGTTGTTTCCATTGGAAACAAGCCTCTGCCATTTCCTCCCCTGGATGAAAATGGCTACATCATTGTGGACCAGCAGACCAACTTTGTCGGCAACCAAATCAAGTCTTCCAAATACACCGTGCTCACTTTCATTCCAAGGCAAATAGGAAAAAAATAATACATCAGGGGTGCAAAGATCGTTGTGATCACGAGGCATTTTTATTTTTGCAGGAACTTGTTTGAGCAGTTCAGACGGATAGCCAACTTCTACTTTCTCATTGTTGGAATCATTCAACTGACCATTGAGAGTCCAGTGTCGCCATTCACTTCCATAGCTCCATTGGTTTTTGTGGTACTTGTCACAGGAATAAAACAAGGATATGAGGATTACATGCGACATAAAGCTGATGGGGTTATCAACAGGTATTTACATTGACCAAATTGTCAATTAATTTCAGGTTCACATATTTTTTAAATAATTTCACAGAAAACTTGTGACAAGAGTAGAACCAAATGGCATCAACATGATCCAGTCGCAAAAGGTATTATCCAATGGTCCAATTGTGGAACACCAATTTATAATGACCCTGTCTCAGGTCCAAGTCGGTGATGTCCTTTGTGTTGAAGACGGAGAGGAGTTTCCTTGCGATATGCTTCTCCTGTCTGGTTCCAATCCGAATGGCAAGGTGACCATCATGACTGCCAACCTTGATGGAGAAACCAACTTGAAGACCCAATCAGCACCGTCTTTGACAAGAGGCTTTAACCAGCCACACCTTGTCAACAACATACGAGCTCAAGTGGAGTGCGAAAACCCATGTGCAGACCTGTCACGATTCGTCGGAAGGCTCAAATTCAAAGTAAGCTCTCGAGGTTCTTATTGGTTCTTATATTTTTCAATCATATTTTAGGACAATGACAACAACATGAAAGTAGCATCGTTGGGTTTGGATAACGTGGCTTTCAGGGGGACGCAGCTCAAAAACACGGAATTCATTTATGGCTGTGCAATCTACACTGGACCAGACACCAAGATGTCGCAGAACTCCAGGATGAAGAGCAACAAGTTCTCCAGCATCGAGGTCATGATGAACAAGTACCTGATCATCTACGTGGGCATCCTCCTCGTCGAGATCGTCTTGGCTAGCATCTTGAAGTACACCGTCGGCAACGACCGGCCCAACTTAAGCAGCGACGAGGACGTCCCTTGGTATCTGGGCAAGAAGATTGACTTGACAGCATTGGGAGTTGCTCAGGACTCCTTGTCCTTCTTGGTCCTGTTCAACTACATCGTCCCCATCTCACTCTATGTCACTCTGGAGCTCCAGAAGTTCTTCGGGAGTTTGTTCTTGACCTGGGACTTGCAGCTCTACGACCCAGACACGAATCAAGCGGCCAAGTGTAACTCCTCAGATCTCAACGAGGAGCTTGGCCAAGTTGAGTACCTGTTTTCTGACAAGACAGGCACATTGACCGAGAATGTCATGATATTCAAACGCTGTTCCATCGACGGAGTCCTCTTCAAGGACGACCATGACAACCTGGTATGCGAGAGTCCAGAGAGCTTGAAGGAGAGATCTGTGCGCAAGTTTCTCGAAGTCTTGGCACTGTGTCACACTGTTCAAGCAACCAAAAAGTCTGGCAAGGAGACAAGTGTCAATCCCCATGATCTCAATTACAGTGCTTCCAGTCCTGACGAGAAGGCCATTGTTGAAGCTTGCAGGAACTATGGAGTGGCCTTTTTGGGAGAGAAAGAGAAGGATTCAATTGTAAGACAACTTTTTATTGACACTTACCACTACCATCTAGGGGTTTGCTTGTTTCAGGTCTACTACAAACTTTTGCTGTCACAATTAAGCAGGACTCAGAAAACAGCCTTTGAACGACTCCACGTCTTGGAATTCGATTCTGTGCGGAAGAGGATGTCTGTCTTAATCAGAGATTTCAAGGGTGTGGTGAGATTGGTGACAAAGGGAGCGGAAGTGACAGTTTTGCCACGGTGTTCCAAGAATACCTCGACAACTGTGATGGACGAGACTGTCAAGCATATCAATCAGTTTGCGACAGAAGGTAGGAAAACCTGCACAATAGCCAATTCAATTATTTGTCATACGTATTTAAACATTTATACCAGGTTTGAGAACGCTTGCGGTGGCTGTGAAAACTCTAGATCCAGAAGAGTATGATGCCTTTGTAAGATCCTACGCCAAGGCGTCGCAATCATTGGAGAAAAGGGAAGCAAAGATACGAGCTGTGTATGATGAACTTGAGGACAACCTTGAACTGATAGGAGCCATTGGCGTCGAGGACAAGCTCCAAGAAGGTGTCAGGGACACTCTAATAGCGCTTGGTCAAGCTGGAATCAAAGTGTGGATCCTCACAGGTCGTATTACCTTGACAGCAATCACCTCCATCAAATAAGCACTCTGCGCGTATTTTAATAGGTGATAAGAAGGAGACTGCCATTAACATCAGTTGGTCATGTGGTCACTTAAGGAGTGACATGAAAGTCATTGATGTCACAGGATTGGACAATGCCAACACTGTGGAACGTGTCCTCCAGGAGAATCTTGACAATGTCACGACCAACCTTTTGCCCAGGTCGATGGGCTTGGTCGTGGATGGAACAACTTTGTCTTCCGTGTTTTCAGCAGCAAACAGGTTATAGCGATTACAATTGGAGAGCGCTGAATTTCTTTTTTGCAATGAATTGTTTCAGAGATGCCAATGTTCCCTTGTTGAGGAATCTGGCTGAGAATTGTGCGTCTGTGATATGCTGCAGAATGTCACCACTGCAAAAAGCAGAGATTGTTGCCATGATGAAAAGCTCACACAAGTCCAGATCAAAGAATCCAGTCACAGCTGCCATTGGTAATACAGTTTCAATATTCTTAAATAATTCTTTTCAAGAATGTTTTCTTTAATAGGTGATGGAGCCAATGATGTGGCCATGATCCAAGAGGCTCATGTTGGACTTGGAATTATGGGCAAGGAGGGGAGAGCGGCAGTCAGATCAGCAGATTTTGCTTTTGCCAAGTTCAAGCACTTGAAACGAGTCCTTTTGGTCCATGGCCATTGGTATGCATTTTAATGGATCAAAAAAGTCTTAATGCAGTAATGGTTTATGTAGGTACTATGTCAGAGCTGCTACACTAGTCCAATACTTTTTCTACAAGAACGTGGCAGGATTCACTGCCCAGCTCCTATTTGCTTTCATCAACAACTACTCGACCCAGAGTCTTTACGACAGTTTCAACATAACGCTGTTCAACATCACGTTCACCAGTGCTCCGATCTTTGCCTATGGAATGCTGGAACAAAACATCAAACAGGAAGTCCTGATCAACCATCCTCAATGCTATCAAACCAATGCACGCAATCGCCTACTCCAGTTTGACAAGGGTCTGTTGTGGTTCTTGGAGGGATTTTTCCATTCCATAGTGACATTTTTTGGATTCTACTTTCTCTGGTAAGTCACAATAATCCATTGGCTGTTCACAAATGACAATCAAATATGTACTTGGATCAGGTTGGGTCATGGAAACCAGTCTTCCAAACCGGACTCGCTGGAGTTCTACTGCTTTGGACTGGCGATCTATCAAAGTGCTGTCGTGGTTGTTAATTTAAGATTGCTGAACCAGGCCAAGTTTTGGAACTGGCTCCTGCTCTTGACAGTTGGTCTTTCACTCCTTTTCTTCCTCTGCTTCACGTGAGTAATTCATTGGAAAACATTGATATGACAGCCACATGACGTGCTTATTTCAGATTGGTGATTCAAACAATGACTGCCAAGCCCTGGTTTTCTAATCTGTTCCTTGATGTGACCATTGACGATTCTGCTGGAAAGATTCCAGTCAACTTTGAGATGTTCAAGGTGGTCTTCCACATCCTGGCGGATGGCAGCATCTGGTTGACGACAATCATTGTGATCCTTGTCTGTTTGCTGCCCTACGAAGTCTTGCAAGTCAAGAAGATTCTCCTGCCTCCTTTCAGAGAGCTTTGGGATAGCTTTCTCGGCAAGAAAGTCTACAATGTCTCGCTTCCACAATCCCATGACAACACTGTACATTATTATGTCAACTCTGCATTTGAGCAATAAATCAAGCATCAAAGCGTTGCTGAAAGGCGTGAACACATCCATCGTCATAGTAGTCCAATGATTGGGATTGTGATACTGTCCTTTGGATTGCTTCCTTGTGGTGAGTCCATTTATTTTCCTGAAAAAACTGAAAACGTTTGGACACTTGGACACCACCATCATCAACATCAAGAATCAGAAAACTTTAAGCACTATCCACCTCAAAGTCCACTTTCAAGCGTATACAAGTTTATTGTGAGGATTGTCAGTCATCATTTCAATGACGACTCCACAGAGAGCAATAGAAGAAATTTGCCTGATCATGGTTGGACTCGCAACAAGCAAAGTAAATGAACCGATATAAAAGACACCCAATTTATTTTGCATCATCCACTCCTCGTAGTTTAGAATGCTTCATGGAAAACACAAGCCTGACAGCTCCAGTCTTAAAGACAGATGGAAGAGAGAAGGTGGACTCAACGATTGCTTGTCACCAACTGTGCAAAGACAATTCGTACTGCAAATATTGGACCTGGCACTCTTTCAATTTCAGTAAATAATGCCAAGGACACTTAAAATGTGTAAATATTATAGTACAGATAATTTTTACAGGGCAAGACAAAAGCTACCAAGGAGTATGCAATTTGCGGGCTGGTAAAGGACGAGAAACCAAGGTTGAATATGCAATCTCTGGTCCAAAAGATTGCCCTGATCGTATAACTCAGCCCTCGATGCGTGAGTATAATGGATACGTCATTCTCAGATCTTCTGACTAAAAGCATTAACTTTTTTAGCTGAACACACAGCATGTACCAGTTGTACATTTCCCTATATAAAAGACGGCGAAGAATTGTACGGCTGCAACAAAGGTTTCAAAGGTTCATGTGCTCGCTTTGTGAATCTCAATGGCAATTTGATACAGTCAAGGCCTTGTCCACGCCAGTTTACATATAATCTTTGGTGTCCTCAGCGTCAGTAATTATCTTATTGACAAGTAAAAAAATCCATTGCAAAGCAAGGGTTGTTTTAGTGAAACCATATTTTCCGAGGCATCCCTATACAGTTAAAAGCACGGTTGGTGATACAGTCTCCTTTTACTGCAAAGCTTCTGGTCGCATCAGCAATTTCTACTGGCGGCGAGACGATGGTGGAAAATGGCCAGGTCCGTAAAATCATTGTCACTTGCCATCCAGGGTCGAACTCATAATGTGCCATATTAAAGGGGACCGTGTCAAGTTCAAGAAGTTTAGCAATTTGGAGATCTTGACGATTTCAGGAGTCACCTATGCTGACGAGGGCAGCTTCTTTTGCGAAGCCCACAATTGGGCGGGCATTATAGGGGCCAGCTTCACTTTGATATTGAATGCAGGTAAATGGGATGTGGTCATTCTATCAATGTCTTTACCAGCACTGGTTATTTCAGGTTACAAGAATGCCTGTCGCTATTGTATTTTTCCATTTACCTACAAAAATAAGAACTATACCGAGTGTACGAGCGACGGGAACAAGAATGGCGGCGCTTGGTGTGCAACTGAAGTCAATGCAGCTGGCAATTATCAGTTTTGGATGGACTGTCCGGCTGGATTTAAAAATCAACAGAAGAGTTGTCTTGGACCTTGTCAGTTAAACAGATTTATAATCCATGCTCTAAACTTAATCATGATATTTTTCTATAGTGTCATCTCAACCTCATCCTTGGTGCGACGTTTGCAAGTTTCCCTTCTCATACAAAGGGACAACCTACAATAAATGCACGACTGCGTCAGCATCATACAGATGGTGCAAGGACAGCGATGGATCCTACCAATCTTGCCCTGTCGACTTCACCGACGAGAAGAACAAATGTCCTCCTAAACCAGGTTCTTTACAGCATTAGTGTCTTTGACAGTATGTCTCCATATCCACAGTATGTTTTAGTGAAACCATATCTGATTCAACCAGTCCCTCAGAAGGTCGTCCACGAGTATACAGGTGCCAATGTGACATTGGATTGCCGAGCTTCCGGTTTCCCTAAACCCGTGACAAAATGGTGGTTGCTGCAATCACCGGATTCAGACTTGTCACACTTCATCAAGGAGCCTGGTCTCCTGGTGATTGAAGACGCTGAGGCCAAAGACTCTGGAACCTATGTTTGCGAGCACAGTAATGGAATGGGAAGTATGATCCACAGCTTCAATGTGCACGTTGGACAGAGTAAGAGCAACCATGTAAAGATTTTTTTCATCAATGTTAACGACATATTCTTGTGCAAACCTTCAGCCAGACCATTTTTCACTAATGGTGCCCCTCTGCGCTACAACATCACAGTGGTTAAAGGCCAGGATGCCTTGTTTGATTGTCGAGGAGATGATGAACTGAGAGTTCACTCCCTTACTTTGGAATTCACCACTTCCGGTTTGTTAAACTATTTTTTTAAAGCTTTAGATGATAAATTCAAAGAATGTTATGACAGACGGAACACCCCTGCCAAAATCGAGACTGCTTCAGGTGGCAGGAGACCCACAATATTTCGCGCTGACCTTGATCACATACAATGATAAGGGAGAGTACAAATGTGCCCTGAGAAATTCCATATCTTCAATTTACAGATTTATTTACCTGAATGTCGTCGATAACAGTAAGATACATTCCAAATCCAATAATTAAATAATATTGATACACACTAATTCCTATCTGCACTTAGACTTGCCATATTTCCATGACGATGAATGGATCAGGGGCGTCACTTATTTTGCAGGGGACCCCGTCAGGATGTCTTGCTCAGGGTCTGGCAAGCCCAAACCTGTAGCTGAGCTGACAAGAGATTGGCCAAGTAAGGCATCATGATACAAGAAGAATATAAGTATTTACTAGTTTTGGAACAAGAATGGTCGTCATTTCAGCATCCAATACAAGTCGGGTCCAGCCTTCTGGAGAGATGACCTACATTATTCCCAGCGTCTCGTATGTTGATCGAGGTATTTACAAATGCACTTTGAGGAACAAATTTGGCCAAGCTTCCAAGGAGATCCTGGTCGATGTTCGAGAGCGTCCTGTCACTACACCAAGACCGATAGAGACGACCACAACAGTTAACGTCAGGGACTTCGTCTTCTACAAAACCTCCTTGGTCTCTCTGTTTGTTCGCATGACAACCAAAGATTGGGAGAAACTGAAGCTCTACTGGTTTGTCAATACTGGCTGCGATACCAATGTCTTTGACATCTTGGGAGTTTGGCCAAGAGGTCCTGGGGCTATTGCCGACGGAATCCTGCGCCTTGACGACGAGGGTTTCCAAGTGTTCAAGGACCTTCTGATAGAATCGCCCGATTGCGCCAGGATCATCATTGACTTCCTCAAGCAATACAACTTGGTCCAGGAGCCAGACTCAGGCCCAGAATTGCCCACTACACCTAAGCCGGAAGACCTGTTGTTTTTTCCTCAGAACCTCATGGCGGGAATGTTCATGAAAATGACCAGCCAGAACTACACAAACCTGAAGGCATTCTGGAACCGGAAGTGCTGGAGCAACATGGTCGTCTTGTCTTTCACGAGCCCGCCAAAAGATCCCAAAGAAGTCGGGAGAGCTATCCAGAGGCTGACTCCTGCTCAATATGACCACTTTGATGACCTGTACAAATTTCAAAAAGAGTGCCAGGAATTTTTCACACGACTGATTATCGTCTATTACCCCTACTTTTGGCCAAGTTACATTGAATTCAATCCTGACTGGCTGACTTCACCTCCGCCACCAATGTACACACCATCTCCATAGTAAATCTTTTAGTAGAATGAACCAGTTGTTTTAAAACTACAACATTTGTTTATTGTTTATTTTTCACGTAAGACTTTTTTGTTTCATATTGTGTTCATGTAATAATAATAATTACAGTACATATTTATGTGTTCGTTTAGTTGTTATATTTACCTTGGCGGTCTCAAGCAGATAAACTTTGTTCTGTCTGGACACACCATTTTCGCATTTGGATGTATCTAGTTAGGTATGATTCTCTTTTCTATGTAGGTAGGTAGTAGAACATTCATCTCACACCACAATCTCTGTATGACAAACTGCAGATGTTATTGTGGATGTGGTGATATTCATTTATGTTTGTGTTTTTTAGAAATTGAATATAATTTTTTAACAATAGGATCCTTTGGATGATTCTGCAGCTAACATTTTTCAAAGAAATCTGGGCATCAGCTTCAAACAAACAGAAAATGCACGACAAATTGCTTCTACAAGGTTTACTTCTCAGAATCTGAGTATGGAAAGTTGCCCAGACTGGTACTTGCAGATGGTTTAGTCTATTTATCAAAAGCACACCAATTTAAAGTCACTAAAACATTTTCAATTAGGATGACGTTGTTGTGGTATTTGTAGTAGAAACACATACAAATTCTTAACTGCTTCATAACTACTGATTAAAGTGACTGTGAGGGATTCCTATCTAGCTTCTTCACTTTCTTAATTGCCAATAAACGATAATTTCATGTTTTCTTTAAGCAGGGAGGGGAACATTTACTTTTGTTGTTAAATCACATTTTAACGTCTTTTCAGCATCCATCAAAATACCTTGCTTGCTCAGAATTTTAAGGAACATTCTATGTGAGATAATTGGAAGTACTCTCTTCAAAAGTTGCCTAGTAATTTATATGTCTCTCTTGTCGGTTTTAGTAACCATATTTAGAGCAAGAATGTGTCTTCCTTTTATTCCAAAAAAAACTCTCATTGTGTACACTCACATAAGACTTGTTGTATCTAAGAATCTGGTCTGTTGCATCTTCATCAGTTGGTTACAGAAATAAAAATGAAAGGGCTTTTTTGGTTAACAATTTGACTAGAGAGCTGCCTGGCGTTGTTAACCATTATCATATGTAAGCTAATATGACTACAATTGGCACAAAGAGGAAACAAAATGAATAGAACTGCAAATATTAAATCTCAGGACTGACCTGACTATCCACTCTTTCATTGATTAAAAGTATTGGCAGTGTTCGATTGGTTTACGACAATGTAACAAGTTGCAAACCAATAAGAGCTAAAGGAACAGAAAGCTGTATTTGCTTTTTAATACACTAAATATTTAAAAAGTGGTCAACCAAAGTTGGAATACTCAATTTTGAAATCCTCTTTTTCTAGCATTTCCGGTCTAAAGGGGCAAAAATAAACATGCAGACACCAAGCCATTAAGAATAGAGGTTTTCTTGCGCAAGTCATTTTAGAATTGCTTCTTTTAACATGTTTTATGGATTGTATGCATGTATGTTGGTTTGTAAGATCAATTTGCCTATAGTACTTCAATTATCAGATGAATAGTTCTTCACTGGTTATAGTTTCTTCGTGTTTTTCTTTGTTCCACATAACAATAAATAGATTGGATATATAGCTTGTCTTTTACACAGATAACAAACAAGTAGTTCTCTTTACTTTTATAATCGATTTCATGTGCCACTCTTCTTTAGCTGCACTGAAGTTTGTTGATGTATTTAGTTACTAGAACACCACAGTCTTATGTAGTCTCTTTTCCCCAACCAAACCAAAGGGATTCTTGTTCTGATAATTATTGTTGCTGTTCAGCGTCATGCATATACTTAGGTAGATCCAGATTGTGATGGTTATTAGTGTTCAGTGACGGGAAACAGGTATAAAGAGGGGGGTCTCATGGTATGGATGACAGGAATCAGTTAGGTTCACATTCTACTGGTGGTGGAGTGGTATTTTTGTTTAGTCATATTTTATGTTGATGGGTTACACAGCCGTCTCAGTATGAGAAAATGATTGCTCAGGGATGGTGATCCTCGTGTTGGTTGCTGCACTGGCAGCGGAAGCTCCTCCAACTTCTGAGGCCACAGCAACTGAGGCCTGACTCGATCCAGCGACAGAAAAGCGCTTCCCTGAGAGCGAGGCCTGCTTTTGCAAAACCCTCTGGATGTTGGGATTACTGCTGGCCTGCTGGAGCTGTTGGCTGTCCATTCCGTGGCGGAATGCGTTTACCACTCTTATCTAAAAAGACAATGAAGAAAGCAGTGAATTAGTCATTGTTCTTTACAAGACTTCATATCCTGTTGCCAATTACAATTTAAGATATATTGGCTGACAACAATTATTGTAGCAAGTATGTAATAGGTTTGAATTTGTGGTATACAGTACTGATTGGTTTGTAGCAAGAAGAAGAGAATGAATATTGAAAACAGTACATCATGAAGGTATTAAGATATAAGGAAAGATACATTTAACAGTGCAATTTATAAATTCAAGTGTAAACTGGCTCCACGTTTTGCAGCAAATATTTCTAGAACAAAGTCATTTTAAAATTGGAAAAAACATACGGCAATGCTAAAACATAACATTGCATTGCTGTAATTTACTTATCATTCACCATGTTACATTACAGGACACAAATAACTGTGATGTTGCAATTACAAAAAAATTACAGTACATGTCAACAAGAGAAGGAAAATAACAACTGACAATGCTAAACACCAC
>JAAUYL010087427.1_pt1 | contig 14388 bp, 14 predicted proteins | sample 7278011 | NCBI WGS metagenome assembly JAAUYL01 (sample SAMN14350225, study PRJNA611818) | marine sediment metagenome | isolation source: surface marine sediment (1.8m) | place: French Polynesia: Moorea | collected 2018-08 | reverse complement strand
GTTTAAATCCCCGGTTTCTATAAACCGGAAGGTGCGCGGAGGGGTAACATTCCCCTTCGTTCACATTTACTGCTGAGTGCTGAGTGCTGAGTGCTGACCGCTTTTTTAATTGCTGAACTTTTTCTCTTCAATATTTATTTCTTCTTCCTTCTTCACCTATCTCCTAGATAACTAAAGTCCTCTTTCTTCGGGATCCTATTTGTAACAGTCTTTTTTCTAAATGGTATTAAGAGAGTGAACTTTTCCTTACTGCGGGACTCAAGATGAGGTGATGAGAATGCAGTAGATAACATTAGGGCAGAAGGAATTAGAATACTACAAACAGATGGAAAAGCCTTCTGGTGCTGCGGTCAGGGATATAAGACAATGACTTGGGTGAAAGTCTAGGTTTGAGCAATTCCCTGTGAATGTAGAAGCTCGTGCTGTACCTAAATTAGGCTCAACGTCCGGTAGTTCATATTCAGCAGTTAACCGCTAATTCAATATCTGAGGAGATGATGATTCAATTCCTTTCTAATTTTGTTAAAAGAACCTTTATTATTAGTGGCATTGGTAGCAGTTTAATGATAATCACAATTTCCCAAGCTGGAGGGCCACCACCCGGTACTAAACCTCCTGCTGCCGATCGGCAAGAGGATACTTCTGAGCCATCTGGTAATAGAGGAAAACCTGTAGAGGTCGAACCTGAGACAACTGAACCGACTCGCCGTCAGCCTCCTACTCAGCAGTCAGAGACTACTCAACCCCCACCCCAATTTCCAGAACCTGCTGGTAGGGTTGCCCCTGTTGAAGGTCTCATAACTCTAAGATTAATTAATCAAACCGGTGCTGTAATTGAATATCAGGTAATAGGTGGCCGACATCGGACTCTAGGGGAAACCTCAGTGGTAGAATTATCTGAACTGCCAATCCCACTAACCTTAACCTACCAACGTTCTGATGGTGGGTTACTAATAGTACGTCCTCGGAGTATTTCTCCTAGATTATTAGAGGTTATATTTAATCCCACAGAAGATTTTGATTTAGATACAAAGTCACTGAATATTACTGGTAAAGGTGGGGTATTTTTGAACTAGGTTAAGATAGAACAAATCTTAGGTATAAGACTAGTTCAACAATTAATTATTAATTATTAATAATTATCTCTCCTAGAAAACGGATAGGATTGACTCAAAGGAAAATTTTTTCTCTCTTGGTCGATTGGATATGGCGAGGAGACCTCGCCATCCCATCCTAAGGTCATGCTCCGCAAACGACCGCTTGTTTCTCCTTGCTTATGAGAGGCTTTAAACCTTAATTATTCGGTAAGTTACCTAAAAATAGGGTCTATTGCCTCCCCCTTAAGTGGGAAAGCTATTCAACCTCTCTAAAAACCTATAGCTACTTAATTGTAGCGCACTTAACAAGCGAAAACTAGAGTTATAGAGTTTTGTAGAGAAATGCTTGTACATAGAAAAGCTCTAATTTTTTGCTTCTGGTTCTTTTGGAACTTTGAGAAACTGATTTATACCTGTACTAACTTGCTCAATATCATCATTGAAATAGATAGCTTTAATATCTTCTGGCAAATTAGTATCTAGATTATGATATCCCTGTTGCAGTAAAGATTTTACTTCCTGATGTGAAATGGTTTCTCCCTCAGCTTGCAGATAAGCTGCTATTCTTGTTTCACTCCAGTGAAAAGTCTGAAACATTAACAAAATCAAGCGTAGTAGAGGCTCTAACTGATCTAATACTTGCCTGACATAACACCATAAAGGTGGTGGGGCCATTTCTAAAGAATAACGAATTGACTCGACAGGGGGCATTTCTTCTTGGTTAATACTAATGGCTGTAACATTAATTAACCAATTCTGAAGAGTAGTATTTCCGGTCTCTGTATCCGCTCCCTCTCGTAAATCTAAGCCACGCAATTCGTAAAATATATGTTGCCAAGTTTGGGCCAATAGATAGTCTGCTTGAACCGGCGATCGCACAGAATGTTGAATTAAAGTTTGGACTATCATACCATAGCGACAGAAAATAGCGACAAAGTATTTTCCTTGGTCTGGATAGTTTTGAAATAGGGTCAATAGTTCTTGGTCACTGTGATGAAAGAGTGACTTAACTATGGGGTGGTTAGATTCGGGAAATTTGTAGGTAGGCTCTGTTTTTAGCATAAAGTTTGAAAAATTAGATTAATACTAATGAATTTAAAAAGTACTATTAATTCTAAAATATAAATTCCTTTAGCCAAATCAAAGTATAGTCGTTTCAAATAAAAATTAGAGGGCTAAATCCCTGATTTAAAAAGATTATATCAAGGTTAAGTATCTCACTCTTAACTGTAATAACTATAGCAGTCGCCACTACTAGGGCAGACATTCTCGCCCCTCTGTTAACTTCTGACTTCTGACTTTTGACTTATGACTTCAGCTTATTCGATCCATAGCTCTTTTTCCTCCCCACTGTTCAACAATTTTATCATCGTATTCATCAGAAATTTTTAAAACTGCTTTGACAGATGCTTCTAACTCTGGTTTATCACAAGTCGAACCAACTATTGTATGTTCAAATATAATATTATTATCGTCATCTATGCCAAAAGCGCCAAAGCGCATTTTACTATTTTCTCGTAATAAAAATTGCAGCAAATCAGGTGTAAAATTAACATTCGTTACAACAGATGAGCGAGTATTAATGATTGCCTCATCATCTCCCCAAGGAAAGATATAGACCTCAACCAAGGCAGAACCCATAAACAAATTAATACCAGGTAAATCTTGTCTATTGCAGGGAAACTTATCAAATAATTCTCTCATCCACAAACAAATTTTGTTGTAGCAAGCTTCTTGTACATTAGTCTCAAATTTCATAAGTTTTCTCCTTCTATACCAGTTTAATAGGTGTATATCTCCTAGGAGTCATAAGTCAGGGGAAACAAATATTTTAATTATATCTGCAATAGGATATAGAGGATAGTATATTATACCAAATTTATCAATGTTTGTTACAAATAGCATCAGTTTCTAAGAAGGAAGACCGAAGTTGAAAGAACAAATAAATAAACAAGAAAAAAAACAAAAAATGATATAGATAGGTAGCTTATAGGATTGGATAAAATCCCTTGATCGAGCAATTTTGAGCATTCCTTTTTCACACTTGGTATTACAGCCTATTCGATGCAAATGTCGTACCGTGATTCTAGTAAATTTGCAAAAGCAAAAATGAAACGTTAATTCGATACTTCAAAAACTCGTATTAAAGCCACCGCTATTGTACTTCATTAACCTGGAATTCCCTGTATCTGAACTCACACATTATACCTTCTACCAACTACTAAGTTTCTATGGTTAATTTATATATCTACTTAATTATAGCGTTTCCCAAGCTCTCGGAGGTACAGTTGTTTTCTTCTTTATCTACTGCTACGGAACAAGAATTACTACTCCCTACTCCCTACTCCCCATTCCCTTTCCCCAGTGCGCGTGTTCCCTAAAACCAAAGAATGCGCGTACCTCAAGCTTTTTGGGAATTGCTATATGTAAACTTGAGATAATATAGAAGATAAGTTTGTTTTTTATCAAACAGGATTGGGTCCCGCAACCCTTCCCTGATTAGCGAAATGTTTTTTGAGGGTTCCTCAAAATTATCGTGACAAAAACAACTTCTGGCTTTTGACTTCGTTAAAGGTATTATGGTTATGAGTGAAATATTAACACCTAATTTAGTCGCCCAAATTCTTACTGCATTGGGTTCTGTAGGTTTTTTCTTACTGGCAATCCAAGCATTAAGATTATTAAAGCAATAGCAAAAATCAGAAATATATTTTTATCAAACAGAATTGGGTCCGGCAACCCTTCCCTGATTAGCGAAATGTTTTTGGAGGGTTGCTCACCCATCCCTGTGACAAAAACAACTTCTGAGTCCTGAGTTCTGAGTCCTGAGTTACTTATCGAGTGGTCGCTGTAATTTTTTTCAATAGCAGATACTCTCAAATTATTGATATCTTAAAACCTGATTTTTGTACTTAACTTTCTAATTTTAAAAAGTGTACTCTTCCAGAAGCTTCTCCAACAATAATTTGTACTCCATCTGCTGCCACAGCGCAACATTCCAAGGAACTCTCCCCAGTAAAATCGGCAATTACCTGTCGCGTTTCTAAGTCCCAAACCTTAAGAGTATTATCATCAGATGCAGAAATCACCAGACTCCCATCTGGTGTAATTGCAATGGAACTTACCCAGTCAGTATGACCACTTAAACTGAATAATTCTTGTTCTGTTTCCAGACACCAAACTTTAATAGTTTTGTCAAAAGAACCTGAAATAACTCGCTTACCATCTGGCGTTACTGCTAACGCTTTTACCCACCCAGTATGACCAACTAATGTAGCAACTTCTTCTCCAGTTTCCAAAGACCAAACCTTAATAGTTTTGTCAAAAGAACCCGAAATTACTTGCTTGCCATCTGGTGTAACTGTAACTGCACTTACCCAGTCAGTATGACCTCTGAGAGTAAAAACTTCCTCTAATGTTTCTAAACTCCAGACTTTGAGAGTTTGGTCAGATAAGCAGGCGATCGCCACTTTCCCATCTGGTGTAACTGCTACAGCAAAAATACATCTATTATCACCTTCTATCGTCAATAATTCCTTTGCTGTTTCTAGACTCCAAATTTTGAGAGTATTATCATCTGAAGCTGAAATAATCCGTTTATTTGGTAATGCTGCGACAGAATTCACCCGATCGGTGTGACCTTTGAGAGTATAAATTGATTTTCTTGTATTCAAATTCCAAACTTTGATTGTATGATCCCAAGCAGCAGAGACTACTTGTTGCTCTGGCAAAACTATTGCTGTATTCACTCTATTAGTATGTCCAATCAGGGGAGAAAGTTCTTCTGAGGTATCAAGACTCCAAACTTTAAGGGTAAAATCATCGGAACCAGAGATTAAGCGTCCATCTGCCAAAACGGCAACTGCGTATACTGAGTCAGTATGACCTTTGAGAGGAAATAACTCTTCCCCTGTTTGGAGGTTCCATACTTTGAGAGTATTATCGGAAGCTGCCGAAATCATTCGTTTATTATCTGGAGTTACTGCTACTGCATTTATTCCTTTGGTATGACCTTTGAATGTAAAAATTGCTTTTTTGCTATCAAGATTCCAGACTTTAACTGTGTTATCAGAAGAACCTGAAATTATTTGTTTTTCAGGAAGTGTAGTTATAGTTCTCACACCACCTGTATGACCTGTAAGTGTAAATAGTTCTTCTGCTGTTTCCAGATTCCAAATTTTGAGAGTGTTATCGGATGAACCTGAAATAATTTCTGTCTCAGACAATACTGCTACCGCATTTACCCAACCTTGATGACCTGTGAGGGTAATTTCTGCCTTTTGTGTTTCAAGATTCCAGACTTTAATAGTATTGTCTGACGAACCAGAAATTACTCTGCCATCTGGCAGTGCTGCAACTGCTCTTACTGCTCTTGTATGACCTGTTAGGGTAACAAATTCTTCTGTTGTTTCAAGGTTCCAGACTTTGATGGTGAAGTCATCAGAACCAGAAATTACCCATTCATCACCCAGTAAAGCGATCGCTCTAATTCGCGCCGTATGACCAGTAATGGTACTAATTTCTTTACCTGTTTCAGCATTCCAGACTTTGAGAGTATTGTCCGAAGAACCAGAAATTACCATTCCTCCACGAGTGACAACTACTGCATTTACCCAACCACTATGACCGATAAAAGTTCGTAAGAGTCTGCCTCCAGGTGGTGTGAGACTAGGCGCTGTTGGTCTTAACCAGGGAGTGAGTTTCCAGGATTTTGCCTGTTGTAGCATTTTCTGAATTTCCGGGATTTCAAAAGATAGCAGTCGTCCCCACAGTTGTCCTGCTAGTTGCGTTTTATCTTCAACTAAGATATGAGATGATAGTTCAATTGCTCCTTGAATTAATTTTAGGGTTTTTAGCTTTTCACTTGATATCCAGACATCGGAGTGCATAACTTCCTCATAATCATTTAGTAGATATTCTACTCCGAATAAATATAGTCTTGATTCTAGAAAATCAAAATCTGTGAGTAAGCGATGTAGTTGTTCTGTATCAGATTCACTGACTAGAAAACCAGGTAAAGTTTCTAAAAGATAACGTTGATCTTCTAGGGGTAGTTGAGCTAAATTTTCTCTAAATTCACCCATTTTTATTTCCTTTAAGTCTTCGGTTGTAAGTGTTAGAATGAAATTGGTATAAGATAAGTTCTTAACTAAGACATGGCATCTTCAATAATTCAAATCCCTTCTTTCTTCTAACTCCTAACTCCTGATTCCTAACTCCTGATTCCTGACTCCTGAATCCTCAATACTAAGCATTTTTATAAACCATTCCTAACAGATTATTTTTGATTTGTTTTTCCATACTTTCAATTTCAATTAATGATTCTACTTCCTGAACAATATCTTTACGGTAGAGGAAATCTTGAAAAGCCGCATGATATATACTGTATACTGGCTTGCCTTCTGTTTGATAAATTCTCAGAAATTGTGCCCATTCATCCAGAATTTCTTGAACTGTCAAGGATATTTCTCCACTAAATTTAGCTAACATTCCACAGGATACAGGTTTACGAGTTTTTGTTAAGAAATAGATGATTTTTAGCTTAGTAACTGGCAATGGTTTAACATTCATTTTCATTCGATGCCAATGTTGGTCATAATATTTCTCTAAACCTTGGGGTAAACTTTCTAAGCTGATATCTCTATAGTTACCTTGCTCAATATCATCAAGTACATATTTTAAATACATGAAATTATTTTCGCTCTTGCTAGCTATAGATTCGACAAATTTTTCTAAAGTTAATCCTCTAGCTTCAATCCATGCTTGAACTGCAGATCGCTTTGTTCTTAGGCGAATGAATAATTTAACATCTTCCAAACTTTCATTCGGATAGATCATTAAGTCAAAAATTTTCTGTGGTGCCGACACTACTAATGGTAGTGGGTCTGATCTCTTAGTAAGCAGAAAATATACTCTATTGGGTAAGTTTGCTGGTAAATATAGGACATTAGCGGCTCCACTCTGACTACTTAAATCCACTTCATCCAAAGCATCCACTGCTATTATAAGTTTTTCTCCAGGGGTTAGTTGGGTACTAATTTCGTTCAGTAGTTTTGACAGAAAGTTCCCATTGCTGGTATTATCTGGATGTAATGGTAGTTCATAAGGCAAATTATACCTTTCAATTAACTGGGTACACACACTCTTAAGAAAATCTTCAGCCCTAGTTCTACCTTCTGATAATAGATTGAAATAGGCAACACAACCTGTGCGACGTACATATTCAGCAATAATTGTACTTTTGCCTACTCCTGGATCTGCTTCAATGATAAAATATCCTTTGGATTGATTTTGGAGAAAATCTTCAATAGTGTCAAATACAAAACCTCGTCCGAGAAATCCTTCTGTTTTATCCGCTATGAGAGCCGCAAAGTCAGCAGGTATCGCTTGACATTGCTTCATCTGTTTGCTTAAGAGTGATATTAACTGTTCTAAGTGGGAGTTAGCTCCTCCAATACCTACAATAATTCTGTCAATATCTTGACGGTAGTCTCCCACGAATTGATCTACTCTTTTCTCTATTCTATTGGTGACATCAACCAAACGACTGACGTCTTCTCCTGCTGTGGCTAACATATCGTGGACTAAGGCTTGAAATACCGTGCTTTCTGTTCTTAGTTCGTGGCGAAATTGATGGACTGTAATTGATACTAATCTAGTTTCAACTAAATGAGATAATTCTTTGGGAGCGTGTTTCAGCCATTTATCTTTGCTTTGCAGTCTAGACATTACTGTTTTTGCGATCGCTTGTTCTTCTCCTCCTTGAGGTATATGAGTCATTCTGTGTTTCTGTGTCTGCACTAAATCTAATATAATCAGTGCATCTTTCTCCATTTCTGTTAATCTAGCTTCAATTACAGCTTTGTCTTGTTTCCACTGAGGTAGTTGTTGAGACTCTTTACGAATTACTTGCAAAGCTTTACAATATGAAGTTACTAATGCTGTCTGTATTACCTGATTCTTTTCATCAGCCTTCTTTGCTGCCCATTTACTTACCCAATGCCATGTAACACTGGTTACTTGTTCTAGTCCTGCACCCGCAAACAGGGTTAATATCTCTATGAGCATAGTTTAGTACCCTTAAATTATACCAGATTTAGTGTATATCCTAATAAATTTAGTATCATAACTTAACCTTATTATTTACCACAATTTAATGTTTTTGGAAATAGCGATCGCTACAATTGTTGCTTTTTAGTCCAATTTATAGTAGTTTCCAATTTTATTAGCTATACAGTTCTTGGTTATTTGGATATAAAGGCTATAGTTAATATACCATATTAATTAACAATATATTGTAGTCAAACGAACTTGATTCCATTTCAGTTATCAGTTATTGGTACCTCTGGCTAAATGAAATACGAAAGTTGATTTTTTTTCATCCCCTTAAAAGAGCAGGAGACTTGAGACTTTAATTTTTCCTCAATTAATATGAAATACAAAAAATTCTGCAAATACACGAATCTTCTCATCTCCCTATCAATAGACATCTCCAGAAAATAAATAACGGGACTTAAAGCATTGCATAAAACTAGCTGAATCTTGACAATTTCCCAGAAAAAATTCTTTTTTATGCCTTTTTCCTAAAAATCTATATTCCTGTTGCCTGTTGCTTTCTGAAGCTGTTGCCTCTAAGAGCAAGAAGCCTATTATTTTTTGGAGATGTCTAATCTTTGGTAACAAACATTAATGTATTTCAGATAAATATCTAGGCAAAATTAATTTAATACCAATTCCCAAAAATCCAGAAATAATGCGATACTTCTTCAAGACTTCAGTTATAACTAAGAATGTTTTTAAGGATTAGTTTGCAAAGAGCGAGAATATCTGTCGAACCTTACTCCCTACTCTCTAAAATGCTACAATCAAAATTTGACTCAAAATCCCAATCAGTGCAAAATATAGTATTGATTCAGAATTAATAAGATTAGCAAGTTAATGGACATTATCGAATTTTTTAAGCTGAGTGCTGGTGAATGGTTTTCCCAACGCACAATTCACAATTTGGTTTCAGGGGAACTGCAAGCGGGTAAATCAGAAGTGAATTTTGAGATATTAGAAAAAACTGACCCTACATTAATCAAGTTGTGCGAAAAAAATCAGGTTGACCCCAGTGCAACTGAGTTAATAGGGGTGAAGATTAGCTGGAATGGTACAACTAACAAAGAACAAGTCAAAGATGCAGGTTCAACAATGCTGATACTTATGCCTAATTCTGACGACCCTAACCAAGGTAAATTATTGCAAGACAGAGGAAATGCTAACAGTAATCAATTTAATGGTCGCTACATTATGGGGAGTGATGATGTTCTAACTTTGATTACGGAGTCGGAGGGTTTGTACGCAGAGGAACGTTTCTGGTATTTAATACCTAATTTGCGGTTACGCACCAGTGTTGTTAAGAAACCATTAGGTTTTACTTTGGCTTCTTTTTGCTCGGAAATTCGCCGAGTCAAAAGTTAAATTAGCTCATGTTTGTTTTAATACCTATAAAGATAAGGAAGCAAGGAGTAGGAGATCGAGCATATTCCAGGTATATGAGGTGGAAACATTTAAGACCTCGTATTTAAAGGGTGGGGTTTAAATAAAACTTTTGTGGTGCGGGCATCTTGCCCGCTACTGGTATACCTCACTTATATGAAATCTCCTATAGAATTATTTGCTATTATATCGAAACTGCTTGCTTTAGAGCAAAATAATTCTACTGTTGTTTACTAACACCAAAAAATATAGACTATCCTGGACAAACATCTACAAAATGTCTAGGATGTGAGACAATCTAAAGCAGAAAAATTAGGAACCTGACACGAAACTTGAGTTCATGTCAAAGCTATCACAAATATGATTGACACCCAAAGACTTGCTCTGCTAACCTTAGAGTGAAGTAATTCAATGTAAGTAATGGCCAAATATCACGGTTCCTTAACAGGGATAGAAGCCAAAATTGAATACCATCCTGTATTTGAAGAACTCGGAGCATTGTATGAATCCTGGAAACGTTCTGCTGTTAACTGGATGCAAACAGAAAAATTGTCAGAATCCTCAGTAGAAAAGCGTCTGATGAAAAAGTTTAACATTCAATGGGCATGGGCTGATTCAATCGCCACTGAAGCAGCTCAATGTTTAAACCAATTAAAAACAGCTAAAAATAACTATATCACTAAATTAGAGTTACAATTAAGCGCCAAAACAACTGGAACAAAAAAACTCATCACTAAACTAGAAAAAACATTAAAATTAGCGACGAAAAAAGGTTTTCCACACACACAAGCTCGAAATAAATTTTTTCATCAATTGCTAGGTTGAAAAAGTAAAATTCAGAAAATAGCTAGTCTGAAACGAAAATTAAAGAAGTTAAAAAATACAGAACGTTTACATATTTGTTTTGGTTCTCAGAAATTATTTAATGCCCAATATAATTTAGCAGAAAATGGATATAAAACTCGACATGAATGGGGTGTAGATTGGAGTAAGAAACGATCAGGCAGGTTTTTCTGTGTGGGAAAATCTCAGCCTGGGGGTGGAACTATGCTCAAAGTTTTTCCATTACAAGAGGATGGTAAATATCAACTACAAGTTCAATTACCTAGACCATTACAAGGCAAATATGGTCAGAAAATACAGCTAGAATTTAGTGTTTCAGATAGGAATGGGAGATATAGAGCAACAGATTTAGATTATGCCATCAATAGTTTAAAACCAATCACAATTTCTATTTTTCGTAGAGAACATAAACAGGATAATTGGTATATACATCTTTCAACTTATGTACCAGAAACACCAGTAGTTCATACAAGAAAAAATGGTTGTATAGGTATTGATTTTAACGCTGATTCAATTTCAGTTACTTATGTAAAGTGGGATGGAAATATTGAATATTTAGAAGACATATCTAGAGAGTGGAAAAATCAAACTACAGGACAATCGCCTTGCATCCATGAGAAATATTGTTTGTCAAGTTGTGTTCTTAGCAGAGTTTTTTGAATGTGCAATAGCCATTGAGTCTCTAGACTTTAGTAAGAAAAAGGCCAAGATGAGTGAAGAAAGTAAAGTTTACAATGAAATGCTTGTCTTATTGTCTACTAGAATATTTAGAGAAACTTTAGAGTCACGTTGTAGAAGATTTGGAGTGGAATTAATCAGAGTGAATCCAGCTTTTACCAGCGTAATTGGAATGATTAATTATATGGCTAAATACGGCCTTAATAGTGGCACTGCTGCTGCTTTAGTAATTGGCCGTAGAGCCTTAAAATTATCAGAAAAAATACCACAGTGTTTGTTGAGACCAGAGGATGTCAACAAACATGATTGGAGTCATTGGCGACGAGTTGCTAGTTTTATTAAACTACATCGTATCCGAAGGACTCAACTTTTTCGATGGAGGAAAGCCCGCTTAGGGAATCCTAACCCATAGTTTATGGGCGGAACATCAACTTTCACAGCAAGTACACATTGAAACGGGTGAGTAATGAAATCATTTGCACTCACCGATGGCAAATGTCTAGCGCGTGTCTAGTTTTCAAGAAGGTGTCAGTAAGGCATAATACCTTATTTATTGGTCAATACATACTTTCGATGAAAAATTCCTACATAATCTGCTTCATAAAACCGATATAAAACGTCACATAGCGTGACATTTTAATGTTTACTTCCTGCTTCCACCGGAACTGTCGGCAGCAGGACCTCCACAGGCATCAACGGTCAAGCCGACCGCATTTCTTAAATTAATACTGGCATTCAAATGACGGTCTATAGATATACTATACCACAAGACTGACAATCATAAGTTCTCAGATGCAATGGCATATCTTGAACATGACCGCAGTTCGAGCAAGTCTTTGATGATGGAAAAAATCTATCAACTACCACTAGCTTAGAACCGTACCATTCGCACTTATATTCTAGCTGTCGCCTGAATTCATAAAATCACTATCTGCTATCTGATTTAGCCAGCTTATGGTTCGCTTTTCATGTCGCGCAGCGAAACATTCCAGATACATTTAGGTCTTCTATGACAACACTGCCGTGGTTCAAGGCTTACGTAAGTTGTCAATTTATGCAGTGCATCTTTACGAATGTTAGCTACTCGTCTATGTAACACCGCTATCTTCAGTTGCGCCTTTTTCCAGTTAGCAGAACCAATTATTTTATGGCGATTCAGGTATTGTAAATTAGAGAGCTTGTTTTCAAATTTCTTGTAAGATTTAGCACCAGGGAAAACTACTCCCGTGCTTAAAGTCGCTAAAGTTTTTACTCCTAAATCTATACCTACAACTTCAGTAGTCTTTGGAGTTGAAGCCGGAGTAAATTTATAGCTACAACTAATATACCAATCGCCTGCCTGTCTACTAATAGTTATTTTTTGAGTTGTTGCTTCAATTGGCTCATAAGTTTTTACCCAACCAATAAAAGGCAATTTGTGATTCCATCCGTCTAATTCTATTGGCTTTCCACAATTATCAATTGTAAATGAATCCGACCTACCTTTTTTCTTAAACCTTGGATGTTTACAAGGGCCCTTGAAAGAATCTTTTAAATGCTTCACCTAAATTGATAAAAGCATATTGATAAACCTTAGAAGATAAGTTTTTCATCCAAGGATAAAGAGGTTTTGTGTGATTGGTAAAAACTTCTCTAAGTTTACGAGCATTAGGCTTATAACCATCAATATATGCAGCATTCCATAAACTTAACCCCCAGTTATAACACCATCGGGAATAACCTGCGTGTTGAGCTAAAAGCGTTTTCTGCTTATTGCTTAATTTGAGTTTGCTTCTAATAGATTTCATCTATAAGCGTAGCTTGGCTAAAAGTATGCTTTTTGACTTATTATATCGTTATTCTTTGATTAAGTCAATTCTCCATTCTCAAATCTTTTCTTTTTATCCGATAACCGAGAAGCGAAGACCGAATCATACAAATAATTAATTACTCGGACATGATATTAAACTGTTGTGACAATTTTGTAAATTAGAATAATTGTCCATCCTGATTTATGACAATTAACTAACTGGCACTTGCAGACTAAGTTACACCCGATAAGTTAGCTTACAATTGGAATCAATCAAGGCAGTAACACAAATATGACACCTGATAATTTGGTCAGTTTCTATCAATATAATCCTATCAATAAGGGTAATTTTGTGTGATACGTCTCTCAGTACAGTAAATCAGTTAGGAAAGAATTATGAATTTAGCAACAACAATTCATTCCAATAATTACCAAAAAATTGACTTGGCTGGCTATTGCCATGTCTCTCCTAATTATCTAAAAACTAGAGCTAGAATTAATTATCTGATTCAACGCTATCTTTCCCTAAATATTCTCACAGAAAGGCTATTAGACTTACCTCAACAATTTGAAAATCCTCAACAAAGACCTTGGCAAAAAATTCATTGGCAAGCTATTAATAATAGTCAAATTATTGGTATCGAACCACAACTGTTTTTACAAATAATTGCTTCTGCCGTAGAAATAGAAACTCCCATTCGTTCCTATTCTCAAGAAAGTAGGGCTTATTTACAAAAAGTTCATCCTCAACTTGCTAGATTTATGGGAGGTATATCTGACGAAAATGGGAAAATAATTGAAGTTGGAATTTGGGAAAAAGAAGAACGACAACACGCACCTGTTTTTAGTAAGATTTATCAACAACTTACAGGGGAAAAATTGTCTGTAAAACCTAATACTGTTATAGGTTATCAACCTACTGGAAATGTACGGGCGCAAATATATAATCATGGTTTGGGTAGAATTAGTACAGAATGGAGCGCGGCATCAACTTATTTATGGTTAATGTCACATTCTACAGGAGCATTACAAATGGCGATCGCTCAACCTTTACAGGATGAAGTTAATCATTTAGCTAAGTTTTGGGGCATAACAAGATGGGGTTTTAATGATTCTATTTTTCAGCAAGTTATTGACAGTATATCTCGTCTAATTAGATTATTAAATCATCACCAACAAGAACGGTCTTTTGGTCGAAATATTTTCAATTTTTCTCATCTCAAACATGGTATTGAGATTGGCTATACTTTGATGCGGGTAATGATACAAATGTGTCGTTGGAATTATCATATTAAAACTGATGCTTTGAATCAAGTTTTTGGTGGTAGTTCTATCGATCTATTCAAAAAGAGAGGGAAGATTTGGTGTTAGGGGGACCGGGAGATCAGAAAATCAGGATATATGCAAAAAAAACTTACAGTCTTTTTCATTTGAGTAGACCACAAAGTAGGGAAGTTTCATGCAACTTCCCTACAGGTTATTGTTTTACCAAAAAATTGG
>JAAUYL010009760.1_pt1 | contig 14392 bp, 8 predicted proteins | sample 7278011 | NCBI WGS metagenome assembly JAAUYL01 (sample SAMN14350225, study PRJNA611818) | marine sediment metagenome | isolation source: surface marine sediment (1.8m) | place: French Polynesia: Moorea | collected 2018-08 | reverse complement strand
TAACTCTTGCTCTCTAGGCAATAGATAGAGAGAAAAATTTCATCATCCATCTCCAGGAGCTTCAGAAAATGAAATAACTCTTGCTCTCTAGGCAATAGATAGAGAGAAAAAAATCATCACCCACCTCCGCGAGCTTCAGCAAATGAAATAACTATTGCTCTCTAGGGATGGGGAAGGAAAAAAAATCATCATCCATCTCCAGGAGCTTGAGCAAATGAAACGACTATTTCTCTCTAGGCAATAGATAGAGAGAAAAATTTCATCACCCACCTCCAGGAGCTTGAGCAAATGAAACGACTATTTCTCTCTAGGCACATAGATAGAGAAAAAATTTCACCATCCACCTCCGGAAGCTTCAGCAAATGAAACGACTATTTCTCTCTAGGCACATAGATAGAGAAAAATTTCATCACCCTACCTCCGGGAGCTTTAGCAAATGAAATAACTATTGCTCTCTAGGCACATAGATAGAGAAAAATTTCATCACCCTACCTCCGGGAGCTTCAGCAAATGAAATAACTATTGCTCTCTAGGCACATAGATAGAGAAAAATTTCATCATCCATCTCCAGGAGCTCCAGCAAATGAATGTACTTCATTTACCTAAAAACCGCTGTAATATTAAATTAAAACTTCTAACTTCTGACTTCCCAGAAATGAACATAATCTTATGCCACACAACCGCAGACTTCGACGCTCTCGGCGCCGCCGTCGGACTAACCCACCTCCACCCAGGTAGTCGCCTCGTACTAACTGGCGGTTGTCACCCCACTGTCAAACAATTCCTCGCCCTCCATCGAGACGAATTTCCCATCATCGAACGTCGCTCCCTCAACCCAAAACAAATTCGCTCCATATATATAGTAGATGTTCAAACACGCTCCCGACTCGGAAAAACTGCCGAATGGTTAGACTTACCCCACCTATCAGAAATTATCATCTACGACCATCACTGTGAAATTCAAACCGATATTCCAGCTACCCACACTTATATAGAAGCAGTCGGAGCAACCACAACTCTAATCGCAGAAAAACTCCAGACTCTCCAAAATAAAGCTACCCCTATCTTAACTCCAGCAGAAGCAACAATTATGGCACTAGGCATCCACGCTGATACTGGATCGCTGACCTTTGACCATACAACAGCACGAGACGCAACAGCTTTAGCATGGTTAATGCAGCAAGGAGCAAGTTTACCAGTCATAGGCGAATATATCGAACCCGGTTTGTCTCCACAACTGCAAGAATTATTGAAAACAGCTCTCGAAAATTTGCAACGCTCCACCGTGAGAAATTATCAAATAGGCTCAATACTGTTACACACAGATGAATATATTCCTGGTTTATCCAGTTTAGCTTCCAGTTTAATCGAACTCACAGAAATAGACGCTCTCCTACTAGCTCATACCCACTCCCTCAAAAACACAACAGAAAAAAGCTTAAATATTATCGGAAGATCGCGCATCCCAGATACTAACCTCAACCAACTATTTCAACCTCTAGGTGGAGGAGGTCATCACCGAGCAGCAGCAGTTAGTTGCCGAGACAACAACCCCCAAACAACATTAGAAAAACTGTTAGACCAACTCAAAAATCAAATTCCTCAACCTCCCACCGCTAGAGACTTAATGTCATCTCCAGTTCGCACCATTCCTCCTGACACATCCATAGAAGAAGCTCACCGCATACTATTACGTTATAATCATTCAGGTTTATCAGTAGTAGACTCATCTAGAGAATTAGTAGGAATTATTTCTCGGCGAGATATTGACATTGCTCTGCATCATGGTTTTAGTCATGCTCCAGTCAAAGGTTACATGACACCCCAACTTAAAACTATTTCCCCAGAAACAACTCTCCCAGAAATCGAAGAGTTGATGGTTACTTACGATATTGGTCGGTTGCCTGTATTAGAAAATAATTCCTTAGTCGGAATAGTCACCCGCACCGACGTTTTACGAGAATTACACCAACAACAACGCCCCCAAAATCAACAACCAGGTTGCATTCCCGGTGAAACTTGTAAATCAATTACCGAACTTTTACAACAACGTCTCGCACCCCAACTATGGCAACTACTTACCTCTGTTGCTGAGTTGGCAGAAAAACGAGGTTGGCAACTATATCTAATTGGGGGAGGAGTAAGAGACTTACTGTTATCAAAATTCAATGAGACTCTATTATTAACAGATATAGATTTAGTTGTAGATGGTTGTCACTCCGACTCAGCAGAAAAAGCTCCAGCAGTAGAGTTAGCAGAAGCACTACAAAAAATTTATCCAACAGCACGTTTGGAAGTTCACGGTCAATTTCAAACTGCTGCTCTACTTTGGCACAACGATCTAGTGTTAGACTCCCTTTGGATAGATATTGCCACTGCTCGTACAGAATTTTATCCCTATCCAGCAGCTAACCCAGAAGTAGAAGTAAGTTCGATTCGCCAAGATTTGTATCGGCGGGATTTTACTATTAATGCTTTGGCAGTGCGACTGACGAAACCTCGTGTGGGAGAGTTGCTTGATTTTTTTGGTGGGTTGTCAGATTTGCAAGACCAAAAAATTCGGGTGTTACACGCTAATAGTTTTATTGAAGACCCGACTCGCATTTATCGGGGGGTTCGGTTTGCGGTGAGATTGGGATTTGATATTGAACAGAAAACAGAAGAATATATTCGTTATGCCATTAATAGTGGAGTATACGATCGCGAAGTTGCCGGGAAATCAGAAAAAAATAGAAGGGCACCTGCTTTAGAAACTCGACTCAAAAGTGAGCTGAAATATATTTTGCAAGCTCCCTACTGGAAACCTGCCTTAAAGTTATTGGGAAATCTGGGGGCGTTGCGTTGTATTCATCGCACCTTGGAGTTAGACCGGAGGTTATGGCAGCAGGTGTGTTTGTTGGATAGGTGTTTACAACGTTTTGACTCTGAGAAAAATTTATCTCATTGGCAAATGCGGTTAGAGGTTTTGATTGCTGGTTTGGAATCTGAGTATCGCAGTTTAGTAGGGAAAAATTTACAGTTACCTGTGGATAGTATTAAGAGATTGGAAGAGTTGGAGTTGGCAAAAGTTATGGTTATGAAGAATTTGCCAAAATGTGAGACTCCGAGTCAGGTGGTGTGGTTGTTAAGGGAGTACGATCTACCAATGTTGATTTTAATTATTGTGCAATGTGAGCGTTGGATGCGACGTCGGGTTTGGCAATATTTGACTCAGTGGGTGAATGTTAAACCTATTTTGAATGGAAAAGATTTGAAGGTGATGGGTTATAAACCGGGGCGACAGTTTAAATTGATGTTAGACGATATTTTAGCTGCAACCTTAGATGGGAAAGTGAGCGATCGCTCTGAAGCAGAGGAATTTTTAGCTAGATATTATCCTCTTATTGAGTAGAAGAGTAGGTTAGTCTTAACAAGAGTATGTTTTTTAGAATTATACTCTTGGCTGTCGAGAATGTGGGAAGTGGGGGGAAATTTATCGACTATTTTTTGCATGAAAAAGCATAGTTTTGTTCAAATTTTATACTGAATCAAAGCGATCGCCTACCTCTTTGTTAAAAACTTATCCCTTTCAGACTAGAGGATGGCAAGATTTTTACTCTAGGTAAGTGCGTAGTAAAACAACTACCTTTTCCTACCTGACTATCTACAGTAATTAATCCACCATGCTTTTGAGCAATTGTTTGGGCGATCGCTAACCCCAATCCAAATTTTTTAGCTTTGTAGGAACGAGACTTTTCTGCTCGCCAAAATCGTTCAAAGACTTTTTCTAGATGTTCTGGTGCAATACCAATACCATTATCTTTTACTTGAATAATTAAATTAGCACCTACAGATTTAGCTGTAATTTCAACCATTCCCCCTGGAGATGTATAATGAATGGCATTTTTAATCAAGTTACTAAAAAGTTGTGTAAGTAGTATTTCATCCCCTCGCAAATACAAACTCTCAGCAATTTCAGCTTGAAAATCAATTTTTTTTCTCAAAGCGTGAGGCTTGTAGAATTGTACTAAGTTTGACAAAATCAAGGTTAAATTAATCCGATGCCAATCCATTTGACTTAATTTATCAGTACGAGCTAAGACTAACAATTTTTCTGTCAAGCTAGTCATTTGATTGACAGCACTGGCAATCATCTGAAACTTTTCTGCATCTTGAAAGCGTATCCCTTCTGAATATTTGAGTGCAACTGCTGCATTAGTTTTAATTGCCATTAAAGGGCTACGAAGTTCGTGAGAAGCATCAGAAGTAAATTGTTGTAGTCTTTTAAAACTTGCTTCAATAGGTTGCATCGCCTGACGAGTTAGCCAGATGCCACCAAAACCACTGAAAACTAGAGCAACTAATATCCCACTCCCTAATCCTACATCTAATCTGCGAACAATACTTTGCACCTCAATTAATGATTCGCTAACTCGAACGTAACCGACAAACTCCCCATTTTCATCATCGTTAACGCTCATAGTTAACCCTTTAGCTGGATAGGGTTTAGTTTGTATTTGAATAGACTGACTGATATCGAAGGGTAAAGTTAGGGGATAGTTTCCCTGTTGAGCTAACAGCTTACCTTTGACATCAAACCATTGTACAGCTTGATTTTGTCCGGTAATAATTTCATCATCATCAGTTTCTAACTCCCCATCTTCAAGATCGAGTCCTGTTGCTGCTGCTCTTGCTAGAGTATTAAGTCTATCTACAAGTTGTTGGTTGAGACTGTAGATAAAAGTGCTGCGAACTGTGATGGCAAAGGCAATTAAAATAACAGCTAGTACCAAGAGATTAGATATTAGCAATTGATACCTAATTTTCTGAAACATAAGTAATTACGACTTGTATCATGTTTTCTCCGGGGGACCTACGTTAACAGATAATGACTTAAAATAAAGTTTTTGTTTGTAGTTTTGCTCTAGCCCAATCTATCTAGAGCTTGTTGAATAAATATAAAAGGTCTTACAGATAAAGATTTTAGCGTTTTTAAGCTCTTAAAAAGTGCAAGCTTTTAGATATCTCAAGTTCAAAAATAGAGTATTAGGGGCTTGTGGAAGGTAGAAAAATTAATGGACAATTCTTGCTCCTACCTCCCCTCAATTCCCACTTCTCCTGTACGGGTAATTTCCTACGGAATGCTCCGCAAACATGAATTACCCCTACTGACTCCTACCCTAACAACTCATACTTTTGTTTCAGCAAGCCCTATCTATGTATCGGGCTAAAGCCCAACTACAAGCTTGAAGATACTATTCTTATAGTACCACAGTTAATTAGAAATACCATAATATATGGATAATTATTGTTGTTTTAGGCTGGTAAAATTGATTAATATTACCAATAAATCTAATTATAACTATGAGAATTTTACTAATTGAAGATGATGACCGAATTGCCAAACCTTTAGCAGAGGATTTAAGAAATCAGTGTCATGCTGTAGATATAGCTGCTGATGGTATGGAAGGTTGGAATTATACTCAGGCTGCTGATTATGACACAATTTTATTAGATTTGATGTTACCGAAATTAGATGGAATTACTTTATGTAAACGTTTGCGTGAGATTAATTGTAACGCTATGATTCTGATGCTAACTGCTAAAGATACAACTACTGATAAAATTATTGGACTTGATGCTGGAGCTGATGATTATTTAGTAAAACCATTTTCAATTGAGGAATTAACAGCTAGAATTAGAGCTTTATCCCGCAGAAGTAGAGAAGTTAAACCCTCAATTCTTAGTTGTGGTAAATTAGAACTCGACCCTAGTATTTGTGAGGTTACTTACAAGGGAAAAGTTATTTCTTTAACTCCCAAAGAATATATGATTTTAGAATTATTTCTTAGAAATCCTCATCAAGTCTTGACTCGCTCGACAATTTTAGAAAAATTATGGGAATTTGACAAAATGGTTGAAGTTGAAGAGAGAACCGTTAAAACTCACGTTAATAATTTACGACATAAATTGAAAGCTGCTGGAATATCAAAAAAATTGATCAAAACTGTTTATGGTACAGGAGGGTATCGTCTTGTACCATAAACAATTTTAGTCAATTGTATTAAAAACAGACCTCTCCAGAAAAGAAGGAATAAGTAGGGACGTTGCATGCAACGTCCTTACAGAGCAACGTCCTTACAGAGTAGAAGTAAATAATTGATAATTTCTGCGCGATAATTGTTAATGTTACTTATGATAAGTATTTGAGATTTTAATACTATTTCCAGCTCAAATTTACAATTAGAAAAAATGTTGGAATAACTAACAAATCTTTTCCAGTTCTTGACATTTTCTTAGTATAAACAACATTGTCAGGCTGAAAGTTAGACGGTACGAAAGTGCCACAGCTTTTAGTATTGATCGAGCAAAAAATTAATATACATCTTTTTTGTTTTTTTTGTAAATACAGATATTGGAGAGAAAAAAATGGTATTTCTTCCAGATTTCAATCAAGCAGAATTTGAGTCAGGTGCTACTATCGACAATTCATACTTTCCCTTAACACCAGGGACTGTTTTTGCCTATGGGACAGAAGAGATTGAAGAGGAAGAGGACGATGATGATGAAGAATTGGAAGATGAGGACGAGGATGATGATGATGACGAGGAAAATGAGAATTTTGTAGAGAGCAGTCAGACCTTTGTCACCTATGATACCCAGGAAATTGAGGGAGTAGAAACCGTTGTTGTTCGTGACGTTGAGTGGGAAGAAGGTATTTTAGAGGAAGATTCATTTGAGTGGTATGCTCAAGATACTGAGGGTAATGTTTGGTATCTAGGTGAGATTAACACTAACTATGAATACGATGATAATGGTAATTTCATTGGCACTAATAATGAAGAGTCTTGGCAAGCAGGAGTTGATGGAGCATTACCAGGTTTCATTATGGAGGCTAACCCTGAAGTTGGGGACAACTATTATCAACAGCTTGTTCCTGGTATCGCTGAAGACCAAGCTGAAGTAGTTAGTCTTGACGAAGAGATCGACATAGACTTAGGTAGTTATGAAAATGTTCTCCAAATTCGAGAATTTAGCGACCTCGAGCCAGGTGAATTTGAGTTCAAATATTACGCTCCTGGTATTGGGGAAATTCTTGAAACAGAAATGCCAGAACCAGGAGAAGAATCAGAAGAACCTACAGAATTAGTTGGAATTTCAACTCTGGCAGAAGCAACCCTACCAACTTTATCCACAGCTAACTTTGATGGTAGTGCAGAAATTAATAACCCCTACTTCCCCTTGAAGCCAGGAAATATTTTTATTTACGAAGGTGAAGAAATTGACTCAGATACTGGGGAGCTAGAGGTTGAGCAGGAAATTGTATTTGTCACAGATCAAACACAAGAAATTCTTGGTATTACCACGCGAGTAGTTGAAGAAAGAGCATTTGAGGATGGTTTGCTGACAGAAGAAGGTTTTGCTTACTATGCCCAAGATACAGAGGGTAATGTCTGGTTGATGGGTGAAGACGACATTGAGTACGAGTACGACGAACAAGGTCAATTAATTGAAATTGAGGAAGAGTCATGGCAAGCAGGGCAAGATGAAAATCTACCCGGTTATGTGATGGTAGCTAACCCTGAAGTTGGGGATATTTATTACGAGCAGTTTCAAATCGGCGAAGAAGAAGAACAAGCTGAAGTCGTTAGTTCTGATGCTTCTGTCTCAACTGATTTTGGCAACTATGAGAATGTTTTACAAATTAGGAGTTTCTCAGACTTAGAAACTGATGAATTTGAATTTAGTTATTATGCTCCTGGTATTGGTGAAGTGCTAGAGGAAGAATTTGACCTAGAAGATGATGAAGTTGAGCCTCTTGCTCTAGTTGAAAAGCAAAATATCGGTGAAATAGAACTCTCAGATATTGATAGTGTCATTAATGGCTCTAACCAAGCTGATAGGTTGGTAGGTACAGATAACAACGACTTAATCACTGCTCTAGAAGGTAATGACACAGTTGTCGGTGACATTGGTGATGATATTATCTTTGGCAATGAGGGAGATGATATTATCCGTGGTGACATAAACCAGAGTGCTTCAGGTGGTAATGATATCGTCTATGGTGGTGCTGGTAACGACTGGAGTTTAGACTAAATAGTTGAAGATCAAATCAAGCAAAGGATTGAAAAAATCTAGACTATCAACAGACGTGAGAAACAATTTTTGATTTCAATTAAGCAAATTTGACATTTTTTGTGTCTTTTTTCTGACTTTCAAACTTGCCCCTACCTTTTTTGACTATTGGGTATCGTTTTCTTTTGTTACGAAGTTGACCTTTCTTCCAGCCAGGAGATTTTCCACGGGGTTTGGGAGCAGATGTGGGTGTTCCAACTAGGGCAATAACTGTTCCAAAACCTTGGGTAACTCTTCCCGGAGTCAAGTTAATCTGTGATTTCTGCCAAGGTAAGGGACAATCTACAATTACCTCACGAGCTAACCATAACTCCCAAGTCATCATGGACATTAAATCACTCCATCGATCACATTGCTCTTTAGTACCAAAGTTGGGTAAAGTCCAGTGTAACCTTTGTTTGCAAAAGCGGTACCAATGTTCAATGGTAAAGCGACGTAAATAGAAGTCTACTACTTCTATCAAAGTGGGCATTTGTTGCCCCTTCCAAGCTAACCATAGGGGTTTACTTTGGGGTGAATCTAATCGCTGGACTTGAATTAATGATAATTTTTCATCAGATACTTGTCGAAAATGTAACTTATGCCATGCTTGAATCCTTAGTTTTCCTTGTTTTGGATGTTCCACTTCTATTTTTTGATCTTCTGGTCTCCATGTTTGCTCATCATTGAGTTTGAATTTCTCCCCATGTAAGCAAGGGCGACCACGACCATTATAACCTATTGGTTCACCGTAAAAACATCTATTAGAACTTAACCGCATCAATTGATCGCAGGGAATATCTGCGGTTTGTTTAACAAAGGAGGCACATCCATATTGACTATCGACAACCACTATAGCTCTCTTCTGTAGGTAGGAACAGACTTTTCTTAACTGTTCACTTAACTTAGCGATCGCAGTGTCACAACTATTAATTCTTTCATGAAGTAAAGGTAATGCCCAACTGCCTAACTCTTCGGGAATATAAGCCAATGTACTATATCCAAAACCTACCCCTATTGGTTGATTGACTTTAATTTTACCAGGAGTATGTTCATAGGTTCTTTCTTGGAGTGTAACTGCATCTGGTCGCAGCCAAGCACTATGATCTCCCACTAATAATGGTCTTTGATTTAATCCCATCTGGTTGATATAAACTTCCATCAATTTGTATCGTGATGGATGACAGTCTTCCAGAGCTTCATAAGCACTGTGCCACTTTCTGCGAAACACAGGAGACAAAGATAATTCGGCCAGAGAACTAGGACTAGGGCTTAATATTGCTGCATCAGTAAGTTCAAACACAGCATCCTTCGCATTTCCCAATAGATGATATACTTGATTACGGAATAATTTTAACTTCAAATCAGGCATTTTGGCAAGATAATTTTTATTTAATGCCTGATTTTACCTGAAATGATTGCCGACAAAAGAATTTGACCAGTAGAAGTGAGATAAGTAATACGAATTCGTATTACTTGTAGTTGGAAAATTACTTAGCTCCTCCAAAAGATATCAATTATTCCTATAGGATTTAGTTGCTCTAGGAAGCGATCGCTGAAAAAAAATCATAGCCTTAGCGAAGCTTTGCGTCAGCAATCGCCCTTTTTCATGGGCTATATATAGTGTCCTTGCGTAAGTCCTGCCAAAGTCAAACGCGCGAGTCTACCAAACTTTAAGGTAGGCGCGATCGCATGGTTTGTGAAAAATATCTGTCATGTAGCAGGGCTTTGTCCTATGTTAAATACAATAGTAGTATGTAAATACACCCGCGCTCATTGCTATAGAACCTACATTCCGCACGTCAAAATGTAGTATCTCAGATTATCCATTTAAAGCCTTGCATGATAATAGCTATGAAATTTATAGGTAAAAATACATATTACATAGATTATCAATAATAGACACTGTAATCCACCTTCTTCGTTAAAAACACTCTTGTAGTATACTTGAAGTGCGGAATGTGGGATAGAAGTGAGATAAGTAATACGAATTCGTATTACTTGTAGTTGGAAAATTACTCAGCTCCTCCATCTGCTTCACCGATCTTTTTTTCCCATATCTGTTGATGGTCTAGATTTTTTCCATCCTTTACTTGATTTTATCTTCAACTATTTAGTCTAAACTCCAGTAACGACCGCATCATTGGTAATGCTGGTAACGATCTATTGATAGGACAGCAGGGTAATGACAAAATTTGGGGTCAAGATGGTGATGACGTTTTGGTAGGTCATCGTGGATTCGATATTTTACTTGGCGGTAGTGGAGATGACACTTTGAAGGGTGGTCAAGGTCGCGATCGCATGAATGGAGGTTCTGGAAACGATAGTCTTATAGGTGGCGCGAGTATTGACCGTTTTATATTTAATACGAATCAGACATTTGATTCAAATGATTTAGGAGTAGATACGATCGCTGATTTTGATGTAGAGCGAGATATTATTATCTTAGACTTAGACACTTTCGATGCTATTGATAGTTCTACTAGCTTTGATAATATATTTGCTACTGTCACCAGTGATAGTGCTGCTGAGACCGTTGATGCTACTGTTGTTTACAACTCTAATAACGGTAATTTATTCTATAATCAAAATGGTAGTGCAGCTGGTTTAGGTAGTGGAGATTTATTTGTTAATCTGGAAAATCAACCTGTACTTAGTGTTGAAAATAGTGCTGATAACTTTGTCTTTCGATAATAGCGATCTCAAAGTAGAGTTATTATTGTAAGGCATTTGAGACAAACCCGGTTTCTCTACTTTTTTATACCGATACTACTGGATTTGATATTATAGGCTTTATATCATGTCCGTTGGTATCGTTTGTGTAAAAGTTGGGGAAAGAACTACCATCACATAAAGTTTTTCCTTCTCTTGTGGAGGCGAACTCCTGTTTCGCCTCTACTTTTTCTTTCTTCCTTACCTTCTCTATACAATACCGATGCTACTGGACATGATATTATGCAGAAACCACATTTATCAAGGAAACTTGGCTATTTGAACAAATTAGAGCAATCAACCGAGTTTCTTTTTCACTTCCCAGATTCACTATTTTATCCAACTACAAAATTAACCAATTTTCCAGGAACTACAATCACCTTTTTAATTTCCTTTCCTGCTAAATTACGCTGCGCTACATCCGATTCCCGCGCTAACTTTTCCAAAGTTTCCTTATCTGCTTTTGCTGGCACCTGAATAGTTCCCCTAGTCTTACCTTTTATCTGAATTACCAATGTAATCTCATCTACCACTAAAGCTTCCGGGTCAAATTTCGGCCAAGGATGAGTATGCACCGAACCAATGTTACCAGGAATTTGCCACAACTCCTCAGCAAGATGTGGTGCAAAAGGTGCTAACAATAACAGCAAAGTTTCCAAACCTTCAGCATAAATAGGTGAATCTTTGCAAGTAGCATCACTTAGAGCATTACTTAATTTCATCATTTCAGAAACAGCAGTATTAAACTGATAATCTCCATCTAAATCTTCTGTTACTTCTTTGATAGCAGTATGTACTGCACGTCGTACATCTTTCTCTGCTTTAGTTAACTCTCTAGCAAACTTACTTTCTATCCAACTCAAACCTTTCTGCAAATCATCCTTAGTCTCTTGCTGAGTTTCAGCATGATTCAACTTAGCTTCTATTGCCACCTTGACATCAGCAGCAGCATAAACTTTCACCACATTTCTAAGTTTAAATGCAGAAAGATTTTTAGTTATTTCAGTAATCAAATATCGAGACCAACCCAAATCTTTCAAGTCTGCTTGAGTAATACCATTAGTTTTTGCTTTCAACTCACTGAAACTATTATTTGCAGAAAATTCCTTTACCAAAGACCAAACTCGGTTCAGAAAACGAAACTGACCTTGCACATCAGCATCATCCCACTCTAAATCTTTTTCCGGTGGCGCTTTAAACAAAATAAACATCCGCGCCGTATCAGCACCATATTTTGCCATCACTTCCAAAGGATCAACACCGTTATATTTAGATTTAGACATCTTCTCAAAAAAGACTTCCAATTTATCCCCAGTTTTCGGGTCTTTCGGTTCTTCCGGGTTAACATCTGCAAACGGAATATATTTGTTAGTCACCGGATTTTTGTAAGTAATACCTTGCACCATTCCCTGAGTTAACAAGCGTTGGAAAGGTTCGTCAAAATTGCACAAACCTCTATCGCGCAAAACCTTAGTAAAAAATCGGGAATACAACAAATGCAAAATCGCGTGTTCGATACCACCCACATATTGATCTACAGGCAACCAGTCATTGACAATTTCAGAATCAAACACCTGATGTTCATTTTTCGCATCCGGATAACGCAGGTAATACCAAGACGAATCAATAAAAGTATCCATCGTATCAGTTTCCCGTTTTGCTGGAGTACCACAACTAGGACAAGGAACATTTACCCAATCATCCAATTTTGCCAAAGGTGACGGACCACGACCAGAAAATTCTACATCTTCGGGCAAATTCACAGGCAAATCTACATCGGGTACAGGTACAGCACCACAATTCGGACAGTGAATAATAGGTATTGGTGCGCCCCAGTAACGTTGTCTAGAAATTAACCAATCTCGCAAACGATATTGTATGCGACCTTCACCATAACCTTCGTCTTCAGCAAGTTCAATAATTGCTTTTTTGGCAAAGGTAGATTTTTCCCCATTAAACGGACCGGAGTTAACCATCACCCCAACATCAGTATAAGCTTCCGTTAGTTCTTCATCATCATTATCCGAGTCATCTGCCACAATTACAGTTGTGATGGGTAGATCGTATTGTTTGGCAAATTGGAAGTCACGCACATCGTGAGCGGGTACTCCCATAACAGCACCTGTACCATATTCATAGAGTACATAGTCGGCGATCAAGATGGGTACTTCTTTGTTATTAAATGGGTTGATAACTTTTCCTCCAGTAGGAACACCACGTTTTGGTTTATCTTCGGCAGTACGCTCCAATTCACTTTCGGCAGCTACTTCTTTAATGAAAGTTTCGACAGTGACTTGTTGTTCTGGGGTTGTCACCTTTTCTGTCAAAGGATGTTCGGGAGCTAAGACAACGTAACTTACACCATAGACAGTATCAGGTCTAGTGGTAAATACTCCGATTTTTTTATCCATCCCCACTATAGGAAATTCCAAATAAGCTCCGACAGATTTTCCTATCCAGTTCGCCTGCATCAATTTAACTCGTTCCGGCCAACCAGACAATTTATCCAAATCATTGAGGAGTTGTTCGGCATAGTCGGTAATTTTGAAGAACCACTGACGCAACAATTTACGTTCCACTTTTGCCCCGGAACGCCAGGAACGACCTTCGCCATCCACTTGTTCGTTGGCCAATACAGTTTGGTCAATGGGGTCCCAGTTAACAGCAGATTCTTTTTGATAGGCAAGACCTGCTTGGAAAAATTGGAGGAATATCCATTGAGTCCAACGGTAGTATTCGGGGGTGCAGGTAGCGACTTCTTTATCCCAGTCAATCGAGAAACCCAAACGTCTTAGTTGTTCTTTCATTTGGGCAATATTTTGCAGAGTCCATTTGGCGGGTGGGATACCCCGGTCAATAGCTGCGTTTTCTGCGGGGAGTCCAAAGGCGTCCCAACCCATGGGGTGCAGGACACGATAACCTTGCATCCGTTTCAGTCGGGCAATAACGTCGGTAATGGTGTAGTTACGAACATGACCCATATGTAAGTTCCCGGATGGGTAGGGGAACATGGATAGAGCGTAGAATTTTTGTTTATTCTTGTCTGTAGGGGTTTTATTTTGGTTTTGTTCGGTCCAGATTTTTTGCCACTTTTGTTCAATGGATACAGGGTTATATTTGGAGTCCACCGTTTTTTCTCCGTAATTATCTTTAGTAGTCTAGTTTTCTTGATTATTTTGACATAATTCCTCGACTATGAGGATTCATGGTTACATTATGCTACTGAATGTAATATATAAAGTTCGGAACAGCGATAAATTTTGTTTGTTGTGGAAATATTATTGGTGAGTTCTAAACTGCATAAGTTCAGGAGAAATAGAACTATTCGTAGTCGGAGCGATCGCCTTTCTTGTTATTACTCTAATACTCCTATTGTATGTAAGATTAAAATTTCTGAAAATAATAGGTAAATACAAAAATAAGTATTAGAAAAAATATCTAATAATTTAACTGCTTCCTGTTCGTCATAATCTAGTAAAAACCCATGAATAATTACCCCAACTTTTCTACCGATGGCTATCAAATAATTAGAGAACTTGGTCACAATAATATTGGCGGGCGAGTTACTTATCTAGCTGAAAATATC
>JAAUYL010074552.1_pt1 | contig 14410 bp, 17 predicted proteins | sample 7278011 | NCBI WGS metagenome assembly JAAUYL01 (sample SAMN14350225, study PRJNA611818) | marine sediment metagenome | isolation source: surface marine sediment (1.8m) | place: French Polynesia: Moorea | collected 2018-08 | reverse complement strand
TAATGTGATAATTACCTCTCCATATAACAGGTGACAATTCATGAGGGTGAAGTAGAAAATCCAAAATGGTGACCAAAATAGCAGAAATGCCAAAACCAAGACGGACATTTGGATCAAGACTTTTTTCTCCCGTTTTTCCGACGCCGCCACGGCACTGGGACTCTTGGACAATGCGTTCTTCTTTGGTTTTCTTTTTGTTTTCAACCTATAATTACAGGGGGAATTATTTTCTGTGAAGCTGGGCAAATGCAGAAATTGTGACCATACCCTCGTATGAGAATTGGTTTCTCAGTGGAAAAGCTGACTTTCTTTCCCAATGCCGATTCAGGGACTTGATCATGAACGTCGTCGTCAGTAGCTTCTTTTTTGGTCTCTTGGACCAGAATTTCATCACTGAGAGGAGATTTAGGTCGTGGAGAAGGAGGCGAGGCCAGAGTTGACAAGTCTGGAGACAAGTGTGTCGAACTGGTTTTTCTTGAATTGCAGCAATTTGGATCGCCCTAGATACCATAAACCGGAAATAAAACTTTGTTCATTTTATAATAATTTGTAATTACCGATTCCATGGAAGATCCAGCATAGGAACGCTGGCGAATCCACATCCTGACTTTGATCCAGGCATTTGCAGATGACTGCTCCAGGACTTGATCATTTTCCTCGGCCTTCTCATCCTCAAGATCGTCCAGCTCAATGTCATTCATTTTTGGAATCATCTGAAAATTAAATCTGTCACAAAAGTCCTTGATGGCAAGCAGAGGAAAAGTGTGCTACCATTTGTTTCTTTTTGGCGGTCTTCTTCCTAAGCTGGACCAAGATACTAACGTAAAACAATATGATCAACAAAGTTGGCAAGGAGTAAGACATGGTGAAGCTCCACCAGATCACGAATTCACTCTGTCGTATTTGACAATATCGTTGATGGAAAAAGTAGTCGTCAAAGTTGAGCAATGCTATAAACGAATATTTTAGTGACTTAATTAATTGGATAATTAAGCTCTTACAAGGCAGACATATCAACATGCTGACGATCCAGACACCGACAATGATCAGAACCACTTTCCATTTGTTCAAGCCCATATAGACGACTGGCTTGTGCACTGCCTGCAAAATTTGATTGTCTGTAATTATTTAATAACTTAATGCGTTTTTAATTACCAGCCAACGATCGGCCGCTATGGCCACCAGATTCCAAATGGATGCTGTACATGCAACGGTATCAAAGTAGATCCAAGCTTGGCAGGCCCATTTCGGGTAGTACCAATGTCTGTCGTCCTGGTGATATTTTATATTCAGTGGAGTCACGATAGCACCAACGATCAAATCGGTCAAGGCTGTAATTATACTTCATTAAAACTGATTAATTACCCTACTTAACCTTCATACCCAGGGACACGATATACAGGTTGGACCTCACGTTGCGGATGGTGGGCCTGACGATGGCCGCAATCAGGATGAGGACGTTGCCCACCGTGATCACGCCGCTGGTGATGTAGAAGATCACCATAAGCAGGGCAGTCCCAAGGGCGTCCATGTTAGCCTATCTATTTTTCGTCCTTGAATTCAAAAATTGAGAGTCAACTGGCAAATAAAGACCGAGAATGATCCGACAAAATTGTGATCAAATGAGTTAAAGGTGTGTTCAGATAAGAAGGGAGCATTCTGCTCCAATGGTAAATAGGGCTGCTTTCTATTTTATTGTAAGCAGACGTTAGCGGAAATACGCACCCAAGAGACTTAACATAAAAAATCCCAGAGCAGTTTTTAAAAGCTCGAAGTGGCCGTTTTCATGTCTAATATGTTGACTTTTTTCGGCAAAAATGAAAACTTTTTTTCTCCGCAGGAAGAAATATGTTTACAGTATGAAAGCTCAGGCCGTATCACTCCAATTTTCCCAATGGGAAAAATATTAGTAAAAATTCCGTGAAACTGCGCGGGGAATTTCAAGGTGCGGAAAAAAACTCGTGCATATTTTCCCCAGTGTTAATAGATGACGGAAGAGCTTCTGTGTATCGTTGGGTGAGTGACTGTTGCGTAAATGAATTGTCCATCAAACACGCTCGCGAAATAAAAACAATTTTGTGGAAAAAAAGTGAAAAATCATACCTCACGAATATCCAGCCCTCTCCAGCTCTCTGCCGATTTGACTTAACTAACAATATGAATTACCTAATCACAGTGTCCTCGTCCAAGGTGGAGCCGTCCCAGTCGTTGGACGCGAAGTTGGACCCCGATCCCGAGACGCCCGGGGGGTCCTGGCATTCAACGGGCGGGGTGTATTCATCGACGCAGCCTCGATAGCCTCTCGCTGAGATGGATCCTGGTTCTAGCGGCGAGTTCAGGTTCACGCTGGCCTCGGGTATGAGCCTACACTCCCCTGTCTCCATCCAGCTCCAGTAGGCGCAGTTGGCATTGAGGTTGCACTGGATAGAGCAATCGGAGGCCGAGGCCTCCCTCGAGGACGCGATCGGGTTGCCGTCATATCGCCATCCTCGACCGCTCGATGGTGATATCGTACAATCCGGAAAACTCATTGCGCAGTCGTACTTGCACAGGATCACCTTGCTCTCCGAACACTTCTTGGCCTCCAGCTTGCCGTGGTAGTTGTTGTCGTTCTTCCACTTCAGGCAGGCTCTGGCCTCGTTGCTTTTGTGGTCGAACTTGATCTTGAGATTCGCGTAGGACGGAAAATCAAAGGACTTTCCATCGAAATAGCGGAGGCCGTCGCACGTATCCGGAGAGTTCTCTTCACACTCCAGATCTGAAGTCAAAGCTCCATTGCTGCTCTCAAACTCCAGTGGCATCCAGACCTCTGAATCCAATTTAATCAAACAACCTTAGTATTTTAAACTTGAAAACATTTACCGTCGTTTCTCGCAACAATAAAAAATGTATAGTAGTCATCTTGCGATCGCCATTCCAGTAGACTAGTCCCATCCGGGCAAGCTGTGGCAGAAAAAGACTGTTTTGAGAGCGGCAGAATCCAGCGGCCATAATAATTTTCTGCGGAATCATTGGGAGGCTCGGACGAGCACACTTCCGGTCCAGAGGCTGTCGAGGTCGCCGAGGCCGATGACGAGCTGGAGCCTCCGCATAATGAAGTGCTGCCATCCAGAGTCACGGATTGCAATTGGGGTGTCGGGTTTGAAGACGGGAAGTTCATGTTGATGTCGAACGAGATTGTCTCGTCGGTATCGACGTCCTCGTTCCAGCCCGCGTCGTCGAACTGGCACACCATGCCGTTGCAGGCCGCGTTGTTCCCGTTGTTGGGGCTGAACCCCGAGAAGCCCCCGGAGTCGAAGGTGAGCTCGACAGTCCATCCCGTGACCGCGACGGGGAAGGTCATCTCCAACCTGACGTTGGCCCCGCCATCCCACTCGTTGAGCGTCGAGTACGAAAAGGATCCGGAACAGGTCCCCGAGCCAAGTTTGAAAAACGAATTCAAAATCAAAAAGTATTTGATCCACTTTTGTTCGGGCATTTTTAAGTCTTTTTCCTAAATCAAAGTTTCTATGTCAGTAGGAGGAAAAATACTAAAATATGCAAACCATTTTTGACCAAGGCATATACGAGTACTTCAATTTTCATCGTGCTATTCAATTACTGAAAGGGTTCGTCTGTCTCGATCACGTTTCACATAAAAAGAACATTTATGCGCAAATGACCATCGATAAATTATACTTTTTTGTACACGAAAGTTTGACCAAATAAATATCTAAATGCTTAGATATCTATGTAGCTACACTTAATCATTGTCCATTTCTAATGTATTTTGCGCGGTCGATAGAAAACTTTTTCATGTCACTGCTGTCCCGAAAATTTTTCAGTAGCAAAATATTAAAGTAGAAAAACTGCATTTTGAAAGTGCAGTTGCAGTCAACTTCGAATATGTAAATATTTATTGCAATTAATAACTTTGACAATGCTTGATAGAGTTTCTACATTATTTGAGTGCTAGCTTTCAAAAGAACGAAATTCGGAATAAGTCTCAAGAATTCTCATCACGCTTGCTCGACTGTATCGAGCTAACCAGGCCCTATTATATGTCACAGCTCCATGATTCTTCTTGTACGTTGTCAAATGATTTTGGATCGTCGGAGGCGGTCGGTGAATAATGTCTCCTTTTTTCATGCTCAGCATTGTTCCATCCTGGACGGTCTTCTTGTCATGCAAAGCGACGTAATTCCCTCCGTAATCTTCATAGTGGTCAATGTCCAGGGAGACGACCTCGTAGAGATCTGTGACCAGGGGCTTCATCGCCGTCCTCATCTTGTAGACCAGCCTCGCCAAGTTCGAGGTCAGGGTGCAGACGAGAAAGTCGGACGCGACCAAGTGGAAGAAGTCGTTGAGGACGTTCCAGTGCTCCTGCTTCGAGTACCTGTTGTTGAAGTCCGCGGTCAACCTGGCGGCCGTCTGGTTCGCGATCAACTTGTACCCAGGATAGTCCCTATGTAGCTCGTCAATCACACTTGAATCATCTGTGGCAACATATAGGTTGCGAGGCCGGCTTTGGCTTAGGATATCGAAATGTTCTTCTACATAAGCCATGTATTTCGAGGTCGGAAGGAAAACAGCCTCGTCAGAAGTGACTTTATCAGTTCTTCTAACATGAATTGATGCAGGGACTGGCTCTCTAAAGTACCGTTCAAACTGGGGCCTGAAAATAAGGGATATGATTGTGCGTCAATGATGGAGAGGACTGCTGTCATAAAATGTAAACAAACCGAAAGTTGTCACTTGGTCGAAGGAGGTAAACAAGAAATTGACCGTGAAACCAGACCTCTGGATCAGGACTGATCCATTGAAGTTGGCTGGCGAGGCTCTTGGGAACGCTGGGCTGCCTCATTCTTTGCCAATGTACGGGTGGTGCTTTGTCCAGACTTACACAAAGTTTTCTTCGAATAACTTTTTCTTTGTCACCATGTGGATAGTAGGGTGCCGAGTCGGGAACCTTGTCAAGCTTGCATCTGTTGCTCAGCGGTTGAAAATATCCGTCCAACCTGAATTTGAAAACGGCACAGTTTCACAAGTTTTTTATGATTATGTTTATTTACCCGAAAAAAGTCATGTTGGCGACGAGGATGCGATTGGTTGCGAAGGCTTCACGGAAACATGTCATCAGCTGAAGGACAATGCATCCCCAGTTGCAGATCGGGATGGTCGTATTTTCGATGTAGGTGTTTTCACAAACAAAGTATCGAGCGCTGGAGCAGTCCTCCGGGTTCTGGTTCTCGTCCAACTTGGACTGAACAAAGTCACCAAGACTCTTAGCCATTCCAATACGTTGCCGATTGAACCCATCCATTTCACGGATTTTTACCAGTTTTGCCATGGAATTGACAAAGTGGCGACGATTGGCATCGTAGACGAAGTCTGTATAGTGAGACCTGCAAAGAATTCCCTTGGGACTGGAGTGAAAAGTGAAAGCATTTTGATGATTTCAATTTCTTACCTATTTTGACTTTTCAAAATGTCCCGTACTTCTTCCCATTGCTCAAAGACTTCTCTCTGAATTGCTCTCCTTCTCATCTCGTATGACTTGGTGAATATTTTGGAAGCAAAACTTGAAATCGACGCCTTGTTAACCTTCGGTTTGACCAAGCTTTTTTGCAAATAAGATTTCTGCAAAAAATCCGTGAAAGGGGGTCAACCTTATTTGGTTCGATTTGTACCTCTACGTTTTGAGCAACTGTTTTGACAGACACTGATATCGAGCTGCAGGCCGTCGATATCCACTTGTTTGCCACGGGGTAGATCATGGTAGTCTTCTCGTTCAGCTTGAACATGACACCCGCAAAGACAAACCCGAGTAGGAAGACGATCGCCATTTTCTGCGAGGCCATCAGCCTCGGCCTCGGCTGCTTCATGATGTTGCACGTGGAAAGCCAGAACACGAAATAAAACAATATATTTACTTATTTTCTGGATTTTTTACTCGACCACCTGTTTTCGCACGTAATTTTACAAGTCTCATTATTTGCCAGGTGGCATCAAGCTTCTCAAACTTAAATTCTTAAAATAGTAAAATCTACATGGCAGGAATGTTTTATGCAGTTGGAAACATTGCAACTGTGTGCAACCTTTTGATTGCGTTGGTGCAGAATAATTTTAGCACTGCACTGTCTATAGATGTAAAATCAGATTGGGCAATCTCATCAAAACAGCAAAGGTGTTCGGCTTCCAGCTTGCAGTCTATTTTATTCATGTAAAAATGGCAAATATTTCATAATAGTTAGCTTCTATCACAAATAACTTCAACGACAGAGTGCTCCATGGGAACAGGATCGGGACAGCGGTGAACCGCCGAGGTCATGGCTTCATCTGAAAAAGTAAATGAACTTGTTCATTTTCGTTTTTGGCTTCTAAAACTCATATTTTCTTACCTAGCAAAAATGACACCAAGTTTTCGTCCGAGACAAATCTCCACAAGTATAAGTTTAGATAATGAACGTCGACTTGCATTTGTTGGAAGCCATAGCGACTGAAAGTCCTCAGCCTCATGCACTCCAGCATTGTCTTGAGCGCGATCTTTATGATACCAGTCAAGATTGACACCTTTGAAGCTTCGACAGGGGAGAACACCTCTGAAAAAACACGATAGTTGAAAAATGTTAAGTTGTTTGTATTTAACAAACGTACCGATTTTTTCGTTGAACATCTTCTGAATGTTTGAGGCCAGACTTGTGCTCAACTGGCCTGTCGTGGAGGCCGTCCAGGATCTGGGAGCTCTATGGCTTAATCGAGTCCTCCGTGACGAATCGCTTGACCTCGCTTTTCTCGCGCCTTCTTCATACAATTCTCCGACTTGCCTGAGAAAAATAGTTTTATTTTGAATGAAGGAAATAATTTCTGCGAAAATCAACAAATGTCAAATTGCTTAATTTCAAAAAACATGTGAAAAAAATCGTGAAACTGCAACGTTACCTGTCAATCGAGGTCGTCTCCTCGACGATGCGTTTCATGACAGCACGAACAGATCTAGGCTCGACACTGTTTAACCAATCCCTGGTTTCGATGGATTTTCTCAGCATTTGACTCAGAACTTGTCCTTCCAATCTCACATAATGATTCAGAAGGGTCTGGCTCATGTTTTTGAACTGGGCACCGAGTTTGTTCACAGTCGTCAAGCCTCCAGAAGAATCATCTGAAAACAAAATGACGTTAGCAATTGCAGAATTAAAATAAGCCCAGATATTCGGTTACCTATGAAAAACTGCTCGTCGACGACGCTCATGACGTTCTGGATGGTCGAGCTCTGGAGGTCAAGGCAAGTCCTGGACAAGAGGAGCAGGAGGATCGGTGGAACTGTTTTCTCGGTGGAATCATCGCTGCAAAAGTCTTGGCAAACGCCGATGATCTGCTTGCAATGGGCGACGACGACTCCCTCGCGGACGGCCGCCCGGCAGAAGGAGGTCCTGAAGTTGGTCTTGACGGCGAACGTGAGCTCGGGATCGAGGAAGAGCTGGAGGTTGGTCGTGCAGCCTCGCAACCTGTCCGAGATGCCACCCAGCAGTTTTCTATTTAGGCCGCGGAGGTCGGGTCCACTGGAATCTGTATTTAAAGGTCGTGGCGCGACAAGGATTTTTCTCGTTTCCAAGAGACTCTCGTCAAGCTGATCCTTGAGCTTGTCCAGGGTGACTTGGCAAGTGTGCTTGGCGACGTCCAAGATCAGACTCATGCCTTCCTTCGACAACGTGAGGCCGCCATCTTTTCCTACGGAGTTTCCTGTTGGCATTAGGCGGCAAGTGGCTTGCAGTCTCCGATGGAATCGATCCAATGCTCGAATGAGCAACGCGGTCTCGCCGAGATTCGTCTCCAGCAGCATCCTCTCCTTGATGATGGCGGTGAAGGCCTCCATGAGGACCAGGACAAACTTGGTCAACTTGGCCGCCGCCTTGGACTCGTCGATCGCCATGAAGGTGTCGTTGAACGACGCCATCACCAGGTTGAGGTCGCTCAGGAAGGTGTTGCAGCTTTGGTCCACGAACTCGAGGACGTCGACGTTGGAGTTCTGGGCGACCTCGACCTGCTTGGTCATGGACTCCAGGGATTGCTGGAGCTTGACGTTGGAGGTTTCGAGATAGTCGTCGCACAATTGGTCGATTGGCTCGTTCAGTTGGAGCAGGAGGTGGACGCATTCTGCCATGTCCGTCGGGGTTGACTCGCTTGATTTTAACCTCTCCCTCAACCGATCTCGCAACTCGATCATGATCTTGTCGCAGTCCCCCTTGATTCCGCCGAACGAGGCGACATGCCTATACTGGTCCAAAACTCGCTGAGCTCGAACGTAAAACTTCACGCCGAGAGCCCAGTTTTCCTCGTCTATGCACTCTTTCAACTTGGACGGCAACTCGAAGAGGAACTGCAGCTTCTTCAGCAAAGCGTGCGTTGAGGACAAGTCCGACACCTTGGATCGGCGATCCTTGAGGGCGTCGTTGACTTTGGCCGAATTTTCCGTGACGGACTTCATTTTTTCAGCAAGCTGATCCATCTCGTCTTCCATGTCGCGGAAATCCACCCGCATTTTCTTGATGGTGTCGGTGGCGGCGATGAACTTGTTGTAGTTCTCGTACACTAATGTTTGCATGTCCGAGTCGAGGCTGTGGATGTTGCGAACGATTTCTCCCTCTTTGGCCTGAAAAAATCGTGAAAATAAGCAAAAATTAATGTTTACAAAAAAATTGTGAAAATCGTCGGGACAAAAAATGCGGTCGGATTAAAAAATCATTGGAAAATCTAACTGGAACAGAATTCCTTGGAAATGGCAACGAAAACGACCGTGGAAACTTTGAACGAGACCTTTGGAGAGCCTTGCAACGAAGTAAGGAAGAAGATCAAAACGAAAGATAAGAATGGTTTGGCTCGGATTTCCGTTTCGAAGCGTCAAGTTCCGGCCTTGGACAAAGATGATTCCAAGCTCTCTTCTCTGCCGACGAGATTAAGGGCAAGATCGAGGCATTTGTCGCCGAGCCTGGGATGCCTCATCGCTACCAATTCGTCACCATTGATGAAAAGGATCTCGATGAGGCCGACATCGACCATGATCACGGAAAAGGCTCCTCGCCGATCTGAGCAGACAGAAGAGCACATCACTCCTCCCAAAAAGTCTGCTGGAATCCGTCGGCTTGCAAATGCACTGACCATACTTGGCGAGACTCTCTTGAAGACGAGATTCGAGAATGAGGAAGAACAGGATGAGGACGAGGAGGACTCCAAAATCAAAGGATCTTCTGCAATCATCACCGGCATCGTGATTGGAACGTCTATCCAAATCATCGGATTTTCGATCGGCTATTTTGTAATGATACTGCTGCTCTAACCTTACGAATTCCAAGATCGAAATACAAACATTTTACAGAGTTTGATGACTTACCATTAGCTGTGTCAACGATGCTTCCTTGATCACCATTTGACTGTAAGCCTCCGGATCGAAAGAGGAGGAGTCGATGTCAAAAGGACTCGATGACACCGGTTGCTGTTCGGGCTGTTTCATAGGCTCTTTTTGTCCAGCTGAGGCTGCTGCTCGTCTTGGGTCGGCGACCGACTTTTGACGTTCGACGGCATCGGCGATTTTGTTCGTCCCACCACTTGCACTTGATGACGAGGAGGCCGAGGCCGGCGAGGTCCCATAATACTGGGCCAGTAGCTCCCGTTTAGCTCTCCGGTGTTCCTGATTTTGTGGTGGCTCACTCATTTTTGGTCTGGTCTGGACCCTGGAGGCTTAGTTTCAGTAACCTCGATCCGATCAACCAATACGTGTTTATTTTGATTTTGTTGCTCTTGCTGAGAAGATCGATATAAGCGCACAAACTCAGAGCAGAACGAAATAGGGTAATATTTAATCCGTCTTCGATAGCGCTCCATCTGTTTTCATTCTCAATCAGCTGAGCTGCTGTCTTGCCCTGGCTGAGACTGAGAAACGGTGTATGTAAACAAATCGAATCAAGATTCAAGAAAATAGAAAAGAAAATGTCAGAAAGTGAAATTCAAGAAATCTGAGAATATTTGAAGGGTTCGTCATGGCGCTGAGGTCCGCTCAGTGGATCGAGTCCCAGAATACAAGCTGGACACGGGAGGATCTGCACCTGATCCTGGACGTTGGCGGAACGCAATACCTGTTTGAAAAGCTCGTCTCAAATGGCGAGGTTGAGGCTCCTGCCGCGATGACACTGCGGCACTCGTCAAGAATCCCAAGAAGAAGAACGCAGCCATTTGAACAAGGACTATCCTTGTTGTCACCGTCAGTTTCGTCCGAGAGTCCCATTGGTAAGGTTGCCTTAAGATGCACGAAAACTGTTTCTTAAGTGAGGATCAATTTTAGGGTTCAAAGACACCGTCGACGAGGATGACTTTGAGGCGATGACCAACTCGGTCATGGAGCTGCAGGTCAAGCTTGCCAAAAACATATTGGCGAAGTCTGAGATCGCGGGTCTGATCACGCAAAAGTCGCTGATCTTTAAACGAATGGCTCACGCCAACCGAAAGGTTTTCCAGAGAAAAATGAAAACAACGCCGTCGAGCCAACGGGAGGATCCTCGTTATTCGCTTGCATCTGTAGATTTACAAGGCAAAACTCCTTTGATTTTTGGAAACAGAACGGAAGTTTTGACCTAATGTTTACTCTTTTTTAAGATCGGGATCGAATCGGGACTCAGGCCCTGGTCGAACTTGGACTGACGACTGGCCTGTCATTGGTTTTTGCTCTGCTCAAGCAAAACTGGCAGATGCAACAAGTCAATCCCGGGAGCAACGTCCTCTGCAACGAAGTCCTCAGGACTGCCCTGAGGGTGCTGACATCCTTGCCGTTGTTGTCGTTGTCCAACTTGTCCAAAATTCCCGGAGATGTCGGCCACATGACGCTCAACCAGGTCACCGATTTCCTAGGCCAGTCCATGAACCCGAACAACATTGGCAACGACGCCGAGGGCTCGAGGTTGGCCTCGGAGGTCCTGTTGCTCTTAGCAATCCAGCGAGGTCAGTTGTCCTTGATCTTGCAATGGATCCTGTCCGCCATCAAGGTTTGCGGTGACAACTCAGACCGTGGTCTCGAAATCTCGTCAGAAGTCGTACGCCTGGCAATTCATCAAATCAGAAGTGTCACAGGTATGACAATTTTGGAAAAGACAAGTCCAAAAAACGTTGAATTTGGAAATTTTAGGCATTGGTCGCAATTCCATCACGGAGGAGACTCAGGATGTTCACATGCCATTGCAGTCGGCAGCAAAAGTTATCCTTGGCGAGGTTGTCGAGCATTCGACCAACCACTCTTCCCATCAGTCCAACGAGATCCTGAGTTCCGGGGTCAGTCGCAACGACGCCTTCATGTGGGGCTCGAACTCGTCCCATCAATTGGCAGAAGGAAATCAGGAGAAAATTCTTGCTCCGAAGAGGACAGCTGCGTTTCAGGTAAACCAAAAAAAGTGCTAATGACATTTTGAAATTTCAAAAAAACCTGTCTCCAGGATGTCATGCTGATGGAGGCTGGCCAGTACTGCACGTTCGTGATTCACCTTGACGGACACGTGACTGGATGTGGAAAAGGCAGCTACGGGCGTCTCGGGCTCGGCGACTCGACGAACCAGTCCATTCCGAGGTTGGCATGATTTCACGGAAAAATATGACTGGTTTGGTTTCTTCAAAATAATTTTTGATTTTCAGACGCCTATCGATTTCCACTCCTGTAAAATTGGTGTCTTCGAGCAAAGGAAGTGACGGACACACGCTTGCTTTGACAGAAGACGGCCACGTTTTCAGTTGGGGCGATGGGGATTATGGTAAGAAATCCTAAGTTTTGAAACCTGAGATTTTCAAAAAAATAACTATTTTTCAGGAAAACTCGGACACGGGAACGCGTCGACTCAGAAATCCCCGAAGCAAATCATGGGAGCGCTTAGTGGAAAGACTGTGATCAGTATTTCCGCTGGATATAGACATTCTGCTGCTGTGACCTCTGAAGGACTGCTTTTCACGTGGGGTGAGGGAGATTTTGGTCGACTTGGTCACGGAGACAGCCAATTCAGGTAGGATGATTTAATTTCGTCGAGCAAATCTACCACACCTTAAAAAATCTTCAGTCGCCCACGCATTGCTTCTTTACAAAAGTATCCTGTTTTCCTCTTGGCTTTTTTCTCCTGCCTGAAAGAGGAAAAAAACTAAAGCAAAAAGTAACCACAAAATTCAAAGAAACTTGTTGTTTACGATATTACATAAAATGGAGGACGCAATAGGCTGGTGGGCTACCGTCGTGATTCTTATCTGCGAGGTCGTCTCCTCCGTGATTGGAGGCGTCATCAGCACCTGGATTGGCAGCTTGGTCTTTCTTATAGTTGTGTTTTGGTCTACAGTGATCATCTCGGGATTGTTCCTCTGCTTGCACACGTTTAACGTCGAGACCAAGTTTCCAATCCTGCCCAAAGTCCGACTCTGTTACATTCTCCTTTGGGGCGTGCTCTACCTGATCCTCAGCGCAGTGAGCTTCATCTCGTTCAGCTTGTACGCTGTCAGGGTGTATGTCTGCGCGTTCATCTTCATTGTGGACCTCTTTGTTTGGGTCAGGGCCTACCTCAAGTCTCGGAGGCCAGTCGTCACCGCATCGAACCCGGGGGCGGCCGTTAGCATTTAAAAAGCATTGATTGGATGAAAGGAATCAAAATAATACAAATATGCAAATACGCAATAAAGTCATTGTCATCAATATCATATTGAACTAGCTGATCATCTTCAGAATTCTAACCTGTTAACCTGTTCTTTCGACATTTTTGATTCTAGATTTGTGCCAACTCTTGTCAAAGACATAACTGGAGGCGTTGGATCGGTTTCCTGCGGCGCCTCGCACACCCTGGCCCTGGCTTCAGATGGCAAGACAGTCTGGTCTTTTGGAGCTGGAGATCACGGAAAACTTGGCCATGGTGACACATCCCGACACTACCGACCTAAGGTTATCGAAGGACTCCAGGGCATGGACATTGTCAAGGTCCAAGCTGGCAACCAAGTCTCGATCGCGCTCACAGTCAATGGCGAAGTCTGGGCCTGGGGCGGAGGTCCTTGCTTGGGATCTGGGAGTGCCGAAGCCTTCAGCCATTGTCCTCAGCAAGTCGAAGATCTGGCCGAAGCCTACGTTGTCGACGTCAGTGTCGGTGATTCGCATTGCCTAGCTCTTGCACAAGATTCCACCGTTTTTGCCTGGGGATTGAACTCGATGGGACAGTGCGGCCTCGGGCACGTCAACTCCCCGATCGTGAGACCAGCCAAGGTGAAGCTCGGCCTCGATGGGGTTCCCATCCACCAGATCTCTGCCGGCACCTCGCATTCAATGGCTTGGACAACTTTGCCCTCGGACAAGCGGTCAATTGCCTGGCAAAAACCGTTCTGTGTCGACCTCAATGTGGCCACTTTTGAAGTGCTGAGAAAGCTCCTGTTGTTCAGCAACGAGGACGACAAGATGCCCGTGGTTGAGAAGAACCATCTGGCCAAGTCTGTGCTCAAAATCTTGGGCGCCCACCTGGCGCTGGTCAGCAGCGCGATGCAGCACTCCCACCTGATGCCGGAGATCGCCGAGGACGAGAGGGCAGAGTTGGAGAAGCTGCTCTACAGGTTCATGGACCTTGACACCTGCTCCGAAGACATCATCTTCACCGTCAAGGAGTGCCTCAACAAGGGCGTCAACATCTTGCTCCCGTGCATGCCACAGAGAATAAAAATCGCCAGCAACCTTCTGGCTCTCGACCGCAACGTGATCAAAAAGAGTGAGCAGGAGAACCTGCGCCTCATTTTACAGTCGATCAACGATCCCAAAGCCATCGGATGGTTGGTGCTCCTGTGCCAAGATGACGAGAGTCTAGTCAAGAATGTGATGACAATGCTGCAGATTCTCATTCGAAAAGAGAGCCAGCTTCTGGTAAGAATGTTACATCTTGTAAACAAGGATCCCATGTTCAATGGGTTGGTTATTTTAAAGGCCAAAAACTTTGAAAATGGACGAGAGGCCAACGAGGAGGTCAATTTCGATTCAATCCGAAGAGAGGAGGCCACGCTCTTGTTCACGCTCCACGTCCATTTCATTCTGTTCAACCTCTCTGGAATCAAGGACAACTTGGTAAACAGGAGCTTTGTCATTTTCTTCTTGAAATTTGATTTTTTTTGGTTGCAGAAATCGTTTAAGAGGATCGAAGAGCTTACTGAGGACTACCTTAAGATGGTGTTCACAGTTGGTCAAGACCTCCTGGAGCATTGTCGTTTCGTTCTCAAGTCTGAGAACTCAGTGAGCTTGGCAGCCGCCAACCAGATCTTCCAGGAGGAGAGCTCCTTGGTCAACATCTTGCACCTGACCCTGGTCTCGCTCTTTGACATCCCGCTCGATTTCACGAGAAAGTTGAGGCCAGAGCTCGTGGGCTTGCACAGGTCCTCGATGGCG
>JAAUYL010016817.1_pt1 | contig 14429 bp, 12 predicted proteins | sample 7278011 | NCBI WGS metagenome assembly JAAUYL01 (sample SAMN14350225, study PRJNA611818) | marine sediment metagenome | isolation source: surface marine sediment (1.8m) | place: French Polynesia: Moorea | collected 2018-08 | reverse complement strand
GCTACTACCATACTGTCCGTCGCCATTCTCGTACGACTGAAGAACACGAATTTTGGACTGGTGTTATTCTGTAAAATTGGATAAAATCTTACCATTGTGAATAGATCTCCAAGTAGCAGTGAACGCCACTGAAGACAAGAGAGTTGCTGTTTTCACTCGTGACGACGAACAGGAACAAGTTTTCGGCACCAAAGAGACACGAATTTCTGGAAATTTGACGTTTGGATTTCTTTATTTTGATTTTTATTTTTTGTTGTGCTTATGATGACGGATCTGATACAAAACCGAGCTTGTAAAAATGACAGCAATTGGCAGAAATATTATCAAAAATAATATTAAAAAGCGCTTATTTTCTCTGAATAAATGACAATATTTTGATGTTTGATGATGAAAAACTTAAAAGATTTTGTTTTTAAAGCATAAAAGCATTTGTTTTTGGAAAATAAACTCTGACAAGTTGCCTTTTTTCTCTTGCTTCGCTTCATCAAAAACTTAATCCAATAGGGCGTAATTTAGTAAAATTATTTTTCATAACTTTTTTAAAAAAATATTCTGCAACAAAACTGTTAATTGTTTATTTTAATTTAAAAACTGACTTGATTTAAAATTTTAACAATGTTTTGAAGAGATTAAGAGACAGGAAACTTGAAAATGTTACAAAGTTTTGCCATTTTTTCTCCAATGTTTTGGTGTGACGCAGTTTCCGCTTCCTCTTTTGTTTTGACCGTAAAGTTGTGCTGAGGTGCAACATTTGTGGTAGGGACAAATTCTAAGCTCTCATCCACCACCCAGCCTTCGCAAAGCAGTGATTCGTTTCGTCTTGCACGTGCCGACAACCACAGACCAAAATCCAACATGCCTCCCAAGTTCGATCCCAATGAAATCAAGATCGTGTGCCTCCGTGCCGTCGGAGGTGAGGTCGCAGCCACCTCTGCCCTCGCTCCCAAAGTCGGTCCTCTGGGTTTGTCGCCCAAGAAGATCGGTGACGACATCGCCAAGGCCACCCAGGACTGGAAAGGCTTGAAGGTCACCGTCCAGCTGACGATTCAAAACCGTCAGGCCAAGGTTGCCGTCGTCCCCTCGGCTGCCGCCCTCATCATCAAGGCCCTCAAAGAGCCTCCCCGTGATCGCAAGAAGGTGAAGAACATCAAGCACAGCGGCAACATCTCCATGGACGACGTGATCAACGCCGCCAGGATCATGCGCCCGCGATCCATGGCCAAGGAGCTCTCCGGTGTCATCAAAGAGATCTTGGGAACGGCCCAGTCTGTCGGTTGCACCGTTGATGGTAAGTTGAAGACAGATTTCAATAAAGGACAGTAAAACCTTTTCCTTTTATGATGACGTAATTTGCGCCTGAAAGTAAGCCTTCTTGGTCTTGCACGTGTTCTCAACTTGCCAACGACTGAATTTTTCAACCATTAAAAAACTCGTGAAAATGGTCAAAACAGAAATTAACTGTTTGTTTGATCTTTCAGGTCGTCCTCCCCACGACATCATCGACGACATCAACGACGGCTCGTACGACTGCCCGTCAGAGTAAAACAACACCTTACTCAACATGGCGATTGGCGTGAACTCGTTTTATGAGTCAATAAAAAAAACGAAAACGCATAAAAATCGAAAATCTTAAATCATCTTTTCAATTTATTGTTTGTCTGGTTGGTTGTCGGGGTGAGCAGCGACCACGGCCTCGACGGCCTCCAGGTTGCCTAAGACCCGGTTGATCGTGGGGAACTGCGTCATGTTCACGCTGAACCTGTTGGCGTTGTAGACCTGGGGCACGAGGCAGCAGTCGGCCATGGTCAGGTTGTCGCCGACGCAGAACTTGCCCGCCGACTTCGAGATCAGCCTCTCTACCGTCTGGAGGCCTTTTTCGATCCAGTAGCGAGCCCATTCCTTCCTTTCGGCCTCCTCCGCACTGTGCTTCTTCAACACGGCCAAGTTCTGGATGGGCTGCGTGCCCGAGTTGATGACCTCGGAGATTTCACGGACTTTGGCTCGAGTCTGCAGATCTGCAGGCAGGATCCTTGTTTTCGATGGGAAAGATTCCTCCAGAAATTCCATGATGGCAAGCGACTGTGTCACGACGAGGCCGTCTATGATGAGGGCTGGGACCTGGTTCAAAGAGTTGATCGACTTGTAGTCATCCTGGAGCTGCTCACCCTTGGCTAGATGGACGGCTTTGTACTCATATTCAATGCCCTTGATTTCCAAAGCTGAAAATATTTTAGGTTATGGTTGTCATCAAAATCAACGACAAGAAATGTCCCCTCACCAATTCTCACTCTCCAGGAGCAGGAGCTTCTCCAGTACGAATACAAAATGGGCTGTAATTAGAAATTAATGATTTTAATTTTCTTGAAAAAGTACAATTTACCTTCGACATCTTCGAGGCTCCAAAAACGAATATGGTAGGGGAGAAACCTGTTCCTTACCTGGATACCAATATCAGCAACATGATCAACAGATCTCTTGAACGATAAAACAGTTTGTAGCCAGGGAACTTTTGTCTATAAGTTGCATATTTTGACTTCATATGCAGTCAAACCGGTTTTGGTCAGATTTTGCTTTATTTTCTCTACATACAAAGCGTTTAATTTAGATAATTCACATTAGAGTCATGTTGCTTTCACCTTTCAGTGGATTTTTGAATGATTTCAAGCTACTTATGATTATTTATTTAATTTGATTACGGTGATTTTTTTCGTCATTTGTTTCAGTAGTTAATTATGAACGTACTAAGATAAAAATATCACTTGATGTTTCTCAATTTCACAGAAAAAAATAATCATGTTTCTTTTTTAATTTTACTTCATTGACCAGAGTGGGTCAAGAGAAGATAGGGGATCGCTCGGGTCGGGCTCCTTGCTTTGGGTCTGCTTCAATCCCGATCCTGGATTTGTAAAGTCCTGCTTCGTGATCTTCTTCCCGCGGTTGGGCGACACCCCCATCGTCCCCGAGTCCAGGGTCAGGTCGGCCAACTTGCTCAAGTCCGAGCTAAAGATCCCGCTCGGCACCTTTGGCGTCTTGTCAAGATCATGAACAACAGGAACTTGTTGGCCAATGTTGGTACCCGTGGGCGGCGGCGGGGTCGGGGTTGGCGCCTTCAACCCCAATTGATTGGACATCTGGCTGAGGTCGCCCAAGTCGTTGTTGACATTAACTGTCTCCTTCTTGGCTTCTGGCTCCTTCGCAATGAGTCCTTTGTCGACGAGGATGTTTTTGCCGTGCTTGACAAGGCCCTGGAGAGCATGCTTGAAATGGTCCCGTTCGCGGAGGACGCCTTTCCGTTGCTGGCACACCGAGGCCGCCATGCCGACGAGGTCGGGCATGACCGCGTCCCTGTTGCCGAGGTTGATCTCGGCCATTCCCGAGGTCACGAGGATGAAGGTGGCCGTCTTGCCGCTCCCCGTCAGGCAGTGGACCAGGACGGGGTGGGTCATGTCACGCTGTTGGCGATGGTAGGAGAGGCACACGTTTGCCAAGGGCACGAAGTTGTAGCTGCTCGGACCACCGGCGAACTGGAGGTGAATGATCACTCTTGACGTGTTGGACTTCTTGTTCATCACGGTGCAGATGCGTTCGGTGAAGCCGTCCTCGCTCTTCTGGCTTTGCAGAGTGACCTCGAGGTCGGCCTTGGGCACGACGAGCGGCTCCTTGCGGTCGGTCGGCCAGTAGATCGTGTCGACGTCGGACAGCAAGCAGACCATCGTCTCCACCTGCTCCTGCCACACCATAGTCCAGAAGTCCGACAGGGTCTTGGAAGTCGGGCATTGTGTAGCTGAAAATAAACACACATATTTCACGATTTTTTTAAATATTTCAGAATATTAAAATCTACCTATGAATCGCGGTGAGTGGGGAGCGACGTGACGAATGTGACTGGCGTTGATGTAGTCGTCCTTGGTGGTGGGAAGCTCGACCCTGTTCTCGTCGTAGGGGAGGATGTCGGGGGTCCTGTTTTTCATCGGGTAGCACCTGGCGACGGAGATGGCCTTGCGAGAGCCAGCCGCGTCGACGGCGGAGTTCATTTCCTTCCAAAGTGCGTCGAGCTGGACGCGGTCCTCGATCCTGGCCTCCAGGGTTTGGACTTCAGCCAGAAGCTTCTGTTGGACGGCGAGGTCGTCATAAGGGTTATGAGCCGTAGCCTTCTCAATGTCCTCCTTGGCCTTGGCCTCCATTTTCTGCTCCTGGATCTCGCCGGGCGTCATCACCTTGGGCTCCAACATGACGCCGGTCGACGGCGACTCCATGCCGACCTGCTCAAGCATGTCGTCGAGGCTGGTTCGCCGCGTCACTCCCGTGGGCGGCGGCGGGGTGGCCCCCATGGGCAACGAGTCCGGCCTTGGCCCGACTTGAGTAGGAGGGACAGTATGATGCTGTGGAGACATCGGCATCACTGGCTGCTGTTGTTGAACAGGATTCGGTGGAAGTATCGATGGAGGTTGACTGCTTGCTGCTGGAGGCTGTGTCGAGGTCGGAGCTGGAACAACACCCTGCTGAGGGTGAGGAACAGTGCCAGGTTGTGGCACGATCGGCCGCATCTTGAATTCTGACGCGGGGGCGTGCACGGGGGCGGCGACGGTCGACCCCGGCATGATCTGATTCGTGTTGCTCTTCAGGTCTGGGACTTGTGGTTGACTAGTAGCTGGAGGCTGAGCATATGTTCCGTTGACACCATGTCCATGTCCATTTTGAGGATACGTTGGCCTCACTTGCGAAGGAGGCTGCTGGTATCCCGGTTGATATGACTGCTGCTGCTGCTGTGGTTGGGTGTATTGATGAGGTTGGACGCCGCCCCCAGGGTAAGGTTGGCGGTAAGGTGCTGCCGTAGGGACCGGGGGTCTATAGGGCGCTGCATTCTGATTCGGGTAGCCGTATGGATAAGAATAGTTTGAAACTGGAGGCTGCTGGCCTCCACCAATTGCATTTGACGAGGTTGTCGCCGTCGTTGGCATTGATGCCGGAGGTTGGGACTGTGGTGGATGCACATAATTTTGCTGTTGTTGTTGCAGTTGCTGGGATTGTTGGTGTTGTACAGCCACTGGAGGTCGCGGTTGGACACCCTGCTGAGGTTGAGGCTGTCGAACTTGTTGTTGTTGGCCATATTGATAGTACTGATTCGCGTACGGAGCACTGAATGACTGTTGATATTGATGTGGATACTGTTGACGGTATCCAGCATAGGGGTATTGCACTTGTTGTTGTTGTTGTTGTTGTTGTTGCTGCTGTTGCTGTTGCTGTTGCTGTTGTTGCTGTTGCTGTTGCTGTTGCTGTTGTTGTTGTCCTTGAGGAGGTTGTTGAGGCTGTGGCTGCTGATAACCTCCTTGAGGGGCTTGAGGAGGAACTGTTCCTGGATATTGTGAGACAGGTGCAGCTGGAGGCCTAACCACAGGTGACTGAGGGTGAGCAGGAAATGCATTTGAAGGCTGCTGCTGTTGCTGTTGCACAGGAACTTGGGGTTGTTGCACTTGTTGATGTTGTGGGGGTTGCTGAGCCTGAACCTGGGGTTGAGGCTGCACAGGAACTGGAGGTCTCATCGAAACTGCCTGTTGAGGCAGGACCTGTTGTTGGGGTTGCAGTGGCTGCTGTTGTTGTTGGACTTGTGGCTGACCAGACAAGGTGTTCTGACTTGCTTGTGGCGGAACTTGATGAGGAGTCGCATAAGAATAGGCCTGGCTATATCCGGGATAATGCTGCTGTTGTTGTTGTTGCGGAGGCTGCTCAGGGGCAGGAGATGTTTTCGGTCGATGCTCCCCATGCTGACCATGATCCGAAGCGATGGTGTTGGTTGTCGTCGACAGCGAGGCCGACATTTGGTGGAACGTTGAGGCCGGCATAGCGCTCGTGGACATCGGGGGAGGCAAAGAGGCTGCCGGTGCCGCCGGGGTCGGGGTTGGTCCCGGCACAGAAGGGACCACCCCGGGGGCGGCCGGAGGGACAGGAGGCTGCACCTGCGCGTTTCCGGGTGGCAAATTGTTCATCACTGCATAGACTGCGCTCGGCGTCGCGTTCGTCTCCTTCATCGCCTTCAGGTAGTCCTTCAACGTCGGCTTCCCCGACCCCGTCGACCCCGTTGAACCCGCGGATGAGGCCGGCGTCTCCAGACCAGGATCGGGCATTGGCACACTTGTCCTTGTACTCGCCGAAGGAAAATCTCCAAGAGGCGCAGATGGCATCATCATGGAGGCTGCGGGAGAGTTCATTCCCATTCCCATTTGATATCCTGGCGAAAACAAAAATTATGCAAAGATTTCATTTAAAGAATCGCTTGTTGCTTACCCATAGGCGGCGCGTGCTTGGCCAGGATGGCGTCCCGCTTCTTTTGGTTCGTCTCAAAGATGTTCCTGATCTTGTCGAGCAACTTCGACACGTTGGAGTCGAGCTTGTCGTAGAACTCGAGGCCCTTGGCGGCCTTGTGGAGCAGGTCGTCGTAGGCGTGATACGAAGCCACCAGCGAATTGATCATGTCCTTCCTGGCCTCCAGAAGCTCGAACACTGTTCTCCTTGTCGTCGCATAACTAAAATGTAAACAATATAATAACCAATTTTCACGACTTTTTTATGATTTCTTACTTTGCATTGATTTCTGTCAAAGCTTGGAGAATGTTGACCTGCGCCGCGAGGTTCTGCTCGATAATTTTTCGCTTCTGCTCGTGCTTCTTGAGTTCGATTGCGAATATTTCGGACATCTCCTTGTCCTTGTGTACAACCAACTTCTTCGTGATGTCGTCGGCCAGCATCTCCTGGCGGAACTGCTCCCACAACATGGCTCGCTGGTTCCTCATCTCGTCCACTTTCTTTAGGATCCTCTGGACCTCGGCGATCGAGGCCTCCGACTCCTCATCGAGGTCGGCCATCGACGGCACCTCGTCCTGGAGCTCGTCCAACGGCTTGGACAACAACTTCAGGCTGCTGATCTGGAGCTGCATTGCCTTGTGGAGGGTGGCGTTTGAGTCCGACGCCATCGAGTGTGCCTCCTTGTACTTGTTGTACTCCTTGGTGATCTCGTCGCCGACAGGAGTCGCTTTTCTACCCGCGATCACTTCACACTCTTTCTCCTGCTCTTCTTCTCTGTCGATAAAGTCTGAAAGAAAAATAAATGCTAAGAGGTTTTCGTTTTCGTAAAAAAACCAAGCAATAGACCCACCTTTAATCTCGTTGAGGCTGGCTTGGACGTCGGCAGACACGGCAGCTATTCGAGCCATGGCCTCCGTTAGCTTCTTGACTGCATCCTCTTTGACCGAGAGGCCGGCAGCGCACTCGATGAGCTCCTGTGGCATGCTGATGTGATCCCCAGGGTTGGGCACCTCCTCCAGCTTGAGCGAGGACAAGAAGACCACCAGCTCGTTGTCCTTGTCCTCGATGACATCGCCCACCTGTCGCAATAGCTTAGCCTTCTCCTCGCTGTACAACGACGAGGCCTCGTGGGCCTCCAGTGGCACAAGGCGGGCGAAGATGTCGGTGCCGCTAACCTCGGCGTCGGTCACTTCAAACCCGATCCCCTTGACCAGGGAGGCACCCTTGAGCTCCGGCAGCCCGTCGAGCTCGGGCACTTTCTCGTGGTAGATGAACTCGTTCTCCTTCTTGGCATTGTTCAACTTGCCGTTGATCACGTCGCTGGTGAACGTAAGGCAATTGGCCATGAGCTCCTTGCTCATGACATCGACGTTCTTGGCGAGGTCGGCCGCTTGGACGAGCACCTTGGAGGCCTCCGTGAAGTAGGTCACGGCCTCGCCGATCTTCTTCGCCTCCTCCGACTGGACGCCCATGTAGAAGTAGGCGATGGCGTTGTAGTAAGTCATCTTGAGCTGGGCGTACCGCGTCCACCCCTTGGAGATCTCTTTGCCGACGACCTCGAAGATCGTGTCCTCCTGCAAGTCCGTCTTCGCGTTGGACATCTCGATCTTCTTGAAAGCTTGGCGGAAGTAGTCGGCCACCTGAGCGCCAACCTTGGCTATGATCCCAGCTTTGCGGTGGTCGAGGATGCTCTTCTCTAAAATGCATTCTTGGGCTTGGGCCAGACTGACTTGGGACAAGAAGGCCAGGATCTCGGGCGACAAGTCCGTCCCGGTGTCTGTCACATATCGATCGGGTAGCGTGTGGAACGCCCAGGCGGCACATTGAAAATGCGTACAGGCCATCTTCATGCCCTCGGAGGTCGAACGATCTTCGCGCCATCCCAGCTGTGAATGCAGAGCTCCGATGTTGTACAAGACCGAAGCCATCTCGTAGTGGAGGTCGCTGAACGTGAACAACGATCCACTGTAGACATCGTACCATGGAAATGCAAAGGGACCCTCGCCTCCACCGCTCTTGATCTTGAACCGGTTCTGTAGGAAATGCAACTGGCAGTAGTACTTCTTGAGCGCGTTCACTCCATTGATGTCCTTGCTCGGGCGGATGCAGGCCCGTGATCGTAGCGTCCCGATCTCGTCAAGCTCTTTGGAGAATGTGTCTGGGTCTTCGTTGTAATGCGTCTAGATTTTGAAGAACAAAGACATGTTGATGTCGGCAAAAAATCTGGTCGAGTAGGAAAAACCAAGACTTACCCGAATGAGCTTCTTGAGCTTGAGCACGAAGTCGGTGTTCTCTGGGCTGTACTTCGGCTCGAAGGAGAGCATCGCAAGCCGCGGGACGGCCTCCATTTTGCGATGAACTCGTCAAACGATTTGAAATGTCAAAGGAAAATTCGATTAAAAGTCACTGTTTCATCACTTATCAGCTGAGCTGAGCTCCCTTCTGCTGCGTCCTGTCTGCTTTCCTGAGTGAGTCGGTGACTCAGTTCGATTAATTGAACAAAACCAGCACAAGTGTTAAGCCAAGTTCAATTCTCTTCGGGAAAAGGGGCAAAAATTTATGCGGTTTTCCAGATTTTTTGCAAATGCAGCAAGTTGTCCCCTGCAATGATTTTCAAGAAAAGACAGTCAATTGAGATTTTTGGTTCCAAGTATTGGGGACAACTCCGCCTATCTTAAATAGTAAAAGCCCTAATTTTTAAGGGCGCGCTTCTTTTTTAAAAATGTCCGGTTTTTCGATTATTTGTGCCAAAGTCACTGAAAAAGTATTTTTTGGAATCGAAAAACTCGTGAAAATTGACAATTTTCTCCAGCTTTTATTGAAATAGAATTATCAGAAAAGACTGATTTCACGGATTTTTCGTTAATGAGTGTAATGACATTTCTCTCAGTATTATTGTTTTTGTTTTGATCGTTACCAGTTTCAAACTATAACCTGGAGCAGCAATATGGCTTTTCTTGCAAAATTTTGACTTTTTCTTTTCGTTCTGAGGACAAAATTTTGAGAGGTGGAGCGTTATCTATAAAAGGACAAGAATTATTTAGACAATTTCTCGTATGAGATAACGCACAAATCAAAAAACAAAACAAATTCCACTTCCTTTTCCTTTTGTGTTTTTGGCCGAGAAACAGCAAAAATCCGACAGAATGGCGGATCAGGTAAGCGTTAACTCCATTATCCTAGTAAATGAAGCAATTCGGCCCAGTGCCATCGATTCTATGGACATTTTCAAATAAAAAACAGCCATTTTCAACCACGAAATAGCAAGAGAAAAGCCTACAAACAAAGTGAAAATTTGAGTCGACTCTTTCCAAAATGTCCTTTACATTTGCAGTCAGAGCGTGGTTTTCAAAAGCAACCGACGATTTTTCAAAATCGCAAGCGCGTCGGTCCCGCCGCCCTGAAAAAGGCCGTTCTCAAGCGGTACACGCGCGTCGTCGGCCTCGGCTTCAAAATGCCATCGGAGGTCAGACGTTGAGTGTCAAAATTAACGAAAAGTTTTCGAGTTTCTTTTGTTTCACACTCACGTCAAGTAGTTTGATCAAGTCAACGACAACACCCGACAGTTTTCAAATGATCTCGATTTTTTTAGTGTGCACGATATAATTGTGTGTTTTTGCTTTTTCCTCCTCATAACAACCCTAACACCAACATCATCCATTCACAACAACTCCACCAAATGCACTGCTTTGTCGCTACGTCCCGCTCTCGATTTCGCTTGGACAGACTGAGAGAGCTTTCCAAAAGCAGCCAACCATCTTCCACAACCGCAAGGGCGGTCTCAAGAAGTCCGAGTCCCGGTTCGTCGTCAACCCCGGCCTCGGGTTCAAGGTGCCCCGTGAGGTCAGTGTGTGCTAAACAGCTTTCGAGTGTTTGAAACAACCTCAAGTTGAGAGAAGATTGATGCTAACAGGTGCGATTTTGTGTGATTTTAGGCTCGCGAGGGCAACTATGTTGACAAGAAGTGTCCCTTCACCGGCAAGGTTTCGATCCGTGGACGTATCCTAACCGGCGTCATCACCAAGATGAAGATGAACAGAACTGTTGTTATCCGACGCGATTACCTGCATTACGTCAAGAAATACAACCGGTTTGAGAAGCGACACAAGAACATGTCCGTTCACATGTCCCCTTGCTTCAGGTAACATTTCCCTTCTTGGTTTTCCAGTATCAAAATCTTGATGGTTCTCGTTTTACAGGGATGTTGCCATCGGCGATGTGGCCACCGTCGGCGAGTGCAGACCCTTGTCCAAGACCGTCAAGTTCAACACTCTCAAGGTGACGAAGGCGTCGACGAACAAGAAGGCCTTCAAGAAGTTCTAAGAAATATGATTCTGCCAGGAGAACGACGCATCGTATAAAAATTTTGAAAAATCGTGCTTCGTCCAATAAAGAGAATGGTCAAAGTTCGAGCGTATCTGCATCGTGTTGAGCTGTTATTTAAGCATTTGCATTATTAAATCGATTGTAAAAATGTGTCAAGAGTAGATCCAGTGAATCTCCAGAACGAAAATGACTCGGGACTCTATGTAAATAGTTTGAATCACTACTTGGCGGCGACAGCCGACCCTCCAGCAGCCGACGAGGCCGGGGCCTTCTTCTCTTTGCGCTTCTTGACGTCCCAGTTGTATATCCTGGCCATGGTGACTTCCGTTATGGTCATCTGGTCGCGGAGGTAGTCGAGGTCGAAGCCGATCTGGCCGATGTTGGTCTCTGCGGAGCTCTTGTTCTTCGTCAGCAATTTCTCAGCCTCGTCCAGATCGTACTCCAGCATCACATTCGCTCCCAACCAAAGACAAACCTGCAAAAATGACATTGGTCAAGTCGCTCTCAAAATGTGGATTTGTTGACGCTAACCTTGTCGGTGGGCGGAATCTTAGCATTGGCGTGAACTTGGTCGGACAAGAGGAACTGGGTGTTCATCTCCTCGTTGGCCTCCTTCTTCTCCCTCAACTTTTCGATCATTTTCAGCGAACTGGCGATGTCTGGCAACTGGTTCTGGAGTCGCTTCTTCCTCGCGGCCAGATTGGACTCCATGAACTTGTACTTTTGATGCCGCTCATCCAGCACCTGAATACAAATTGAAATGGTCATATCAAGACAGGTTGCGATCAACGATCAATCATCAAACCTTACCTTGAGCTTGGCCTCTGCGTTCTCCTCGCCGACCATGTGCGAGTCGACGTCCTCGACGAATTCTGCAGGCGGGATGCCGGAGAAGCTCGTCTGCCCTTCGGGTGGTGTTACTGTGTCGGCCATTTTCAGTTGTCTGTGACGAAGAAGAGGAGCTCTAAAGCACTAATTATATTGTAATTAAACGTGATTTTAAGTGATTAAAGTGATTAAGTTTCGTTTTGGACTTTCACGAATTTTTCCAAAAATAAAATTGTAAACAAAAACAATCAACTTAGTCACGTCAGAGTTACCAGACTACTCTCAAAACACATGTCTCCATTTCTTCGCTTATCTTTGCTAAAAGCTATTGTCTAAATCAAACTGATTGACAAACAGACAGATTTCAACTACATTAAGCCATTTAGCTTCAATTTGCTTCTTTCAAAGATGCCTTCTGTGTTGGATTTTCGTTTTCAAAGACGGTCTCTTTTGGAGAGAATCTGGCAACGAAGTGAATTTTGAATTTTGCCGCCGTAATGCAAAACAAATTAAAAAATTTTTTTTTCAAAAAATGGCTGAAAAAAGTGGAGAAGAATTTGTGAAGTTACTCAAGGAACTTGGCTGTCCAAACGTGGACAACTTGCGAGGTCAAGATCTCGATTGGCTGTGGGACACAAAAGCTTCTCACTTCCTCGAATGGGCTTGCAAGAATCTCAACTCCGACAACTGTTTGACTGACAAGGAGTTGGGAAAGTGGAGCAAAATCCCCAAGGACTCTGTCTTGACAGGTCCCCGGTTGGAGGAGGCCTTGAAACATCTTGACGAGGCTGAGGGCGGTGGTGTCGTCAATCAGGATGAAACCGAAGATCTTGATGCAGTTCGAGAGGAGCTCGAGACCAGAGAGGCCTCCAATGACGAGCTGGTCCGCTTGAAGAGCAACTTGTCCAACCAGCAGGCCCGCTTGTCGCTTATGCTCAACGATCTCGAGGCCAAGCTAGAGGCTGGTGAAACCAAGTTGTCGGACGAGCAGAAGAGGCTGCTCCGATTAAGTGCCGACAGCAACGAAGCCATTGATCGACTGGTGGTGTCAGTGAAGGAGGTCATGGCCTCTACAAAGTGTGGGACGAACAAACCAATATCAGAGACCGACTTGTCAGCCGTCGTCAAGGAGGACGAGTCCGTGCGAGCCAAGATCCGAGCCCTTGTCCACCGTAGATTCGGGAAATTTTGTGACGACCGTGAACATGATGCCACTGGCAACAACGACGACGACGAGTGCAGTGCTGTCCGAGGCCGCGACGTCCAGGAGTTCGAAGATCTTGTCGACGAGATAGATCGAATTCGATTCTCTTTGCAAGACTCTGAAAAGAAACGGATTCTGAAAGAAGCTCAGTGTCAAGGAGCCAGAGCTAGCTTGGACGAACTCAAGATGCAGGTCAAGACATCGCTCCAGGATTCAAAGGGCTCCTCGACCGCTGACAACACCAGGATCGAGGCTGAGAGCAAAGAGGTGGAAGAGTCGATCATGGGATTGCAGCGGGACATCACATCGATGTCAAAGGACGTCTTGCCGTCGGCCCTGGAGAAGAAGGTGGCCGCTCTGTGTTCCAAGATCCTGTCTGTGGATTTGCAAGCCAAAATTGATCGGCAGAAGTTTGTAGCTTCACAGCTTGAGGTCATGCTCGACCTGCTCCTGGAGCTGACCTCCGGCCAAGAAGTTCTTGGCGGAGCCATGCAACTCGAGGCCGACGCTCTCGACGCGCTTGAGTGCCAACTTGCCGAATGTGATAGAGTCCACAAGGCCACCTCGGAAGATCATGCCAGATTGTCAAAGCTGTCCCAAGAGTCGGTAGATCTCGAACAGAGAAATCAAAGGAAGACCTTGATGGCTTGGGACAAGGCTCTGCTATCGTTGCACAAATTAATGTCGGGCAAAGGTAAGAAAACATTCGCAATAAAATATCAAATTGTTCTTCATGGCTACTTTTTGGGCTTAGATTTGGATCCTAGCATGATCACATACGACGACCTGAACAAATTGATGCAGAAGTTCATCCAGGATAACGCTAAGGCCAAAGTCAAGCTCGACCAAAAGAACCTGGAGTGGCAAGTGGAGCGCGACAAGATCAGAAAGCAGCTCAACAGACTCCAAAGGGATCTTCAAATGGGTATTTTCACAGTTCATTTCACGATTTTTCGAACCAATTATGGGATGGATATTTTTTCAGATTCTCCTTCTGGTTACTGCCTGACTCCTGCTGAGTTATCCGCCAAAATGAAGCAGGCGCAGAATGAATCCAAAATTGCTGAGGCCAGCGTCAAGGAGGCTGTCTCTGATTGGGAGCGAAATCGTCGTGGCTTGAAGGACAATCCCGTCCTCGGCATGGAGAAGAAGATCTGGCGCGACTTTCTCAATCAGCCAGAAGTCATGGCTCAAAATATAACCTCTATGAAATAGATTTCACAGATATTTTATTCAATTTTGATTTTGACACATTTTCATTGCTTTCATATTTTTTCTACTCTCTGCCATTGAATGGATTCTTGGACTGACTTGTAGTAAGCCAAGTCTTCTGGAGGCACCGACGGACTCAATTTGATCAGAGCTGTTCGAAAATCGTCCATGGTCAGGGTGATTTCAGCATCGCCAATCTCCTTGTTGCCGTTCTCGACCATCTCGACTTCACGCTCGATGGCCGCCATCATGGCGTCGACGGTGAGGGCGTAGAAGTCGGCTCCCGTCAGGCTGAGACCGGCGGCCGTGATGTCGTCGACAACCAGACCGAGATCGAGGTCCTCGGGTTGTAGCCTGAACTTTCGCGTTAACGCCGCCAAGATTTTGGTCTGCTCGCCTCGATCCTCTGGAGGTCCAATGTAGACGAGCCGATCGAAACGTCCTAGACGGAGGAGCGCCGGGTCGACGAGGTCGGGTCTGTTGGTCGCGCCAATCACGAAGATCGGCTTGTCTCCAGCATTGGCAACGGCGACAGCATCAAGTTCGGCAAGGAGTT
>JAAUYL010100932.1_pt1 | contig 14436 bp, 8 predicted proteins | sample 7278011 | NCBI WGS metagenome assembly JAAUYL01 (sample SAMN14350225, study PRJNA611818) | marine sediment metagenome | isolation source: surface marine sediment (1.8m) | place: French Polynesia: Moorea | collected 2018-08 | reverse complement strand
GCTAGCCCAGCAGCCTTTGAGTTTTCATATTACCAGGTAATTAATAATTAATAATTATTAATTAAATAATTGAGCACCCTTTGCCTCCCCTTTCAAGGGCAAAAAAGTGGTCGAGATCTGGATGGGTTACCTAACCATATCTAATCGACCAAGAGAAATAAATTTTTTCCTTTTAGTCAATCCTCTCCCTAAAAGGGAGAGGTAATTATCCATTATCCATTATCCATTATCCATGATTGAAAAACAGTCTCTTATATCATGTCTCATTGATTATCCGAACATGATATTATTCAATAGTTTTTTTTATCAAAAAAATACTTTATTTATCAAAATAATTTGACCTAAAAATTGTGGTCTAAAGTCTCCCTTTTTAAAGGGATAAAAAAAGAGACTATTCCTTATGTCAAGTCTCCTTATTGCAGAGGTACTTATAACTGATAACTGATAACTGATAACTGATAACTGATAACTGATAACTGAAACGACTCCTGACTCCTGACTTCTCCCTAATTATTTCTAATTAGAATTGTTATTTATACTAGCAACTAAACCTGTTGCTGCTGCCATATCTAAGGGTTTAGAAAATAAATAACCCTGACCATATTCACACCTTAAAGCTTGAAGCTGAATCACTTGCTCTGAAGTTTCTACCCCCTCAGCAACAACATCGATACCTAAATTATGAGACAAAGTAATAATTGAACGGATAATTTCTGTTGGCTCAATTGAACCCTCACTTACCAAATTAACAATACCTATTCTATTGACAAAAGAACGGTCAATTTTTAAAGTATTCATGGGAAAACGGTGTAGATAACTTAAAGAAGAATATCCAGTGCCAAAATCATCAATACATAACTCAATATTCCTTGCCCTTAACTGAGACATTTTTTCTGTGACAGACTCATTATTTTCAATCAAAGCACTTTCGGTAATTTCCAGTTTTAAATTACTACCATCAAGCTGAGTTTCTAAAAGAATTTTGTCTATTTGCTCGATTAAATCTGTTTGAGCAAACTGCTTTACAGAAAGATTAACACTCATTTTCAAAGGATAATTATTCGGCCATTGATTTTGCCATTGACGTAATTGGAAGCAAGCTTTTCTTAACACCCACAAACCAAGAGGTATAATTAACCCTGTTTCCTCTGCAAGAGGAATAAATTCAGCAGGAGAAATCAAACCAAGTTCTGGATGCTGCCAACGTACCAGTGCTTCAAAACCAATAATTTGATTTGTTGTGAGGGAAACAATTGGTTGATAGTTAAGCAGAAACTCAGATTTATCGGTAAGTGATTGATTCTTAAGATTTTTGAGAGCGCGTTGTAAATTATTCTCCAACTTTAAACGTTTTAGAAGTTCAGTGTGCATAGAAGTACAAAAAATTTGATGAGACCCTCTACCTAAATCTTTGGCAGAGTGCATAGCTATTTCTGCATCTCGCAAAATATGTTCTGCAGCTCTAATACTCGTGGAACTGGAGCTAATACTTGTGGAACTCAGAGCAATACCAATACTAGCAGTAATAAATACCTCATTTCCATCTAAAATAATTGGTAAAGTTAGTTGTTTGTGGATACGATTAGCAACAGAGGTAGCATCGCTAACCGCAGAAATATCTTCTAGCAAAATTACAAATTCATCTGCACCAAGACGAGCAACCGTATCTCCATTACGCAGCAATGCTTTTAGTTTATTGGCGATCGTGATTATCAGTTCGTCTCCTATATGATGACCAAGACAATCATTCACAACTTTAAATCGGTCAATATCTATAAATAGCACTGCAAACAAAAAGTTTTTTCGGCGTTCAGCATATTTAATTGTTTGCTGCAAACGATCCATAAACAGAGTACGGTTAGGGAGATTAGTCAGTAGATCGTGGAGTGCATCATGTTTCCATTGTGCTTCAGTTCGCTTACGCTGAGTAATATCGTGACTGTTGATAATGATACCTCCCACTGCTGGATCGTGTAAAAGATTAGTTACAACACCTTCAAAGAAGCACCAATAACCACAACGATGCTTAACTCGATACTCAATAGGTGATTGACTTATACCAGGGTTTTCAATTGCTTTGTTGAGAGTGTAAGTAATGAGTAAGAAATCATCAATGTGAATTAGATCGAAGAGACTGTTACCCACAGCTTTTTCTGGTATATATCCCAAAATTTTCCTTATTGATGGACTGACATAACTAGAAATTCCATGAGCATCAATAATCAAGATCAAATCCGTAGCATTTTCTATCAGAGCGCGAAATCTACGCTCATTCTCTAGCAAAGCTTTTTCTGCTTGTTTGCGCTGAGTAATATTACGCAGAATCGCAATCATCGCTACAAGCTGTTGTTGACTAGCAATAGCAGTTTCTTGTGCTTGCTTACACTTTGTAATATCTGTCTTTGTTCCCATCATCCTAAATGCTTTTCCTTGACTATCTCTAATAGCAACTCCACGACAGAAAAACCATCGGTAACTGCCATCTTTATGTTGTATCCTATGTTCCATTTCATATTTCGGTGTTAATCCTGCCAAGTGATAATTTTTTGCTATCATCATCTGTTCTCGGTCTTCTGGATGAACTAGCTGACTCCAATCATCTATGTGGTTTCTAATTTCCCAATCTTCAAAACCAAGCATTGCCTTCAATATAGGGTCAAGGTAAATTTCGTTAGTTTGTAAATCCCACTCCCAAATTCCTACATGACCTGCTTCAATAGCAAGTGCATAACGTTCCTGACTTTGGCGTAGTTCCTGTTCTACTCGCTTGCGTTCTGCTATTTCTGTTTGTGCTTGTTGATATAGTTCTGCTTGTTGGATAGCAATAGCACAACGATCTGCAATCGTTCTCAAGAAAGACAGTTCATTCTCACTCCATTCTCTTTCACGATCGCATTGATGTAGAATAATTCCGCCTAGATAACTATCCTGATACAACAACGGTGTCATTAAAACCGATGTTACTTGACATTGGTCAATAATATTTTTTACTTCTGGGAGTATAGTTGTATCCAGTTTACTAATTTTTACCTGTTCTCCTCTAGCTAGTGATTCAGAATAATACTGATGAACTTGGTAACAGAAACATACTTGATTGTTACATTTAACTGTTATTTTACTGAAATGGCAAAGCTTAATGTTATCTTGACACTCTGGTCTCACAATGAAACAACGGCTAACTTGCAAAACTTCATGTAACTGCTCAATAGTTTTTTGTAAGACTTCATCAAGCAATAAAGTCTTTCGCATTCCCTGAACAATGCGATTAATAATTGCTTCTTGTTGAGCTTGTTGTTCTAATTTTTTAATTGCTAATTCCTGTTCTTTTTTTAATCTAGACTCAGCGATCGCCCGCTCTAAAATAATTGATAAAGTAAATAATCTATCTTTTAAAAGATAATCATTAACTCCAGCCTTTAAAATTGACAAAGTTTCCTTTTCTTGTAATTCGTTTGTAATTAGAATTACAGGAATTTCTTGTCCTGATTGTTGTAGTAATCTCAGTACGTCAAAGATATCAAAATCAACTAAATGATAGTCTGATAATATTGCATCATATACATTATCATTGAGCAATTGTCGGTAATCTAGATCACTCTCCGCAATAGCAATATCATAAGTAAACTTTATACCATCAGATTTTAATACACGTAGGATAAGCTCTACATCTTCCATTATATCTTCCACAATTAGCAAATGTAGTTCCTTGCTGGCTTCTGGTATAATTTGATGCTTTGCCTGTGTTAGCTCTGCCATATAAAAGCAACTTAATAAAATTAGCTGAGTTTATTGTTGTTATTATAATCTATCTTTGATTAAAAGTATGGCATAAAATATTGCAAATATCTTTATCTCAGTAGTTTTGGGGAGTGAAATATGCGGAGTTATATACAATTAATTATGGTTTTTTGCACAAGGCATAGCATTTTTTGGGCAAATGGTAAAGGTGACAAAAGTAGTAAATTGTTTTTATTTATCATTATTATTACTTTTGTAAGTCCCATAGTTTAGCAAAATTTTGATAAGCTTAATAAAATGAATATTGTAAGTGTTTGAGGAAGAATTAATATATGTATATAGCAACTCTATTTTAGTTGTAAGATTTTGGTGGTAGGGGCAAACGGCCGTTTGCCCTTACAGAATTCAGGTAGGGGAGCCGTCGGGTTGGCGACGGAAAGAATTTCCCAGGCTTTCAGTTGAAATTAACTATTATAAAATTTGTCACAACCTATTTGGGATTGCTATAGCATTTTAGCCATATTTTAGATTTAGAAAATATAGCGTTTCTCAAGCTAATGGGGTACGGTTGTTTTTCTCCTACCCTACTCCCTACTCCCTACTCCCTACTCCCTAAAAACATGAAATTAAAGAGAATCATTATCATAATTATTATTAGCAATTTACTCAATATAAATACAACAAATATCAGGAATTTGATTGTTAGGCTCGCAACCATTATTCCACTAATAACACCAAAAATTGCTATTGGAGCGACAGAATCAGAAATTAACAAAATCGCAGCAGAAATTACAGTTAGAATTGACGGACAAAATAGAAGTGGTTCAGGAGTAATTGTCGAAAAACAAGGAGACACATATTATGTACTCACCAACTGGCACGTTGTCAATAAAGTAGGAGACTATCAAGTACGCACACCTGATGGAAAAATGCACCAAGTTTACTATACCCTAATCAAACAAGTGCCAAATGTAGATTTAGCGATCGTACCATTTAGCAGTTCTCAAAACTACCCCATTGCCGAAACAGGAGACCCAACTCAGTTAGTTCCCGGAACAAACGTATATGTCGGGGGATGGCCTCGTTCTGGCAGCAACCTCAAGCAACGAATTTTTCTCAGTACCGCAGGAATGGTAACAGGTCGTCAGCAACCTGTTGCTGGTTATAGTTTACTCTATGATAATTTAGTCAGAGCAGGAATGAGTGGCGGACCTGTACTAAATGAAGAAGGTCACTTAGTAGGTATTAACGGTATTGTAAAATTACAAGAAAACTCTGATGTCATTGTCTCAGGAGGTATTGAAATTAATACTTTTTGGAACTGGCGACAACGGGTTTCATTGCCAATTGTTTCCCAAGTACCTCAAACTATTCAAACCCAACCAACTCCAACAGAAACAACAAGTTCTGTTCCTACAACTACTTCCACTAAAGAAAACGGAACCGAAACTACTGTAAACTTTACTCTAGCAAAAGCAATTACCGATGAAATTAGTGGCATAGTTAATTCTATAGTAGCTCTAAATGCTTACATCGTTATGGGTAGCAGTAACGGTATGATTTCAGTGTGGGATATTAAGAATGGAGAAATTATAGCTACCTGGAAAGCGCATTCAGAGTCCGTAAACTCAGTCGCAGTAACTCCCGATGAACAATTCGTTATCAGTGGTAGTGATGACAAAACTATCAAAATATGGAAACTACCCAAAAATAAAAATATCACTGATATTACCCTGGTGCGAACTCTTACAGGACATACTGATGTGGTAGATGGAGTAGCGATCGCTCCCAACGGTCAAATTTTAGCAAGTGGCAGTTGGGATGGAACTATTAAAATTTGGAATTTGAGTAGTGGCGAGTTACTCCAAACCTTAGAAGGACATACTGAGATAGTTAATGCAATCGCAATTAGTCCAGATGGGCAATTTTTAGCTAGTGGTAGTAAAGATAATCAGATTAAATTGTGGAATTTGCCAACAGGTCAACTGGTTCGTACTATCAATACTAATTCTCTCTCAATTTTATCTGTAGTTTTCAGTCCTGATAGTCAGATATTAGCTAGTAGTAGTAGTGATGGCATGATTAATATTTGGAACTTACAGACAGGTCAATTAATCCATAATTTAAAAGAACATATAGATGGAGTTTGGTCAATAGTTATTACTCCTAATGGCAAAACTTTAATTAGTGGTAGTTGGGATCAAACAATCAAATTTTGGGAATTAAGTACAGGTAAATTAAAAGGAAGTTTAAGCGGACACAACAGTTATATTAGTGCAGTAGCAATTAGTCCTAATGGGCAAACAATAGTTAGTGGTGGTTGGGACCGGAAGATTAATATTTGGAAAGTTCCTTAATTTCACTTAAAACCAAGTTTAGGAACTTAGAGGATATAAGATAATTCCTGATTTTTGCCTATAAATTTTATTGTGGTAAAATCAAAATATTTAAGTTATAATTTTTTGTAGATGGCATTGTCATTTCAGTCATCAGTTATCAGTTAGCCTCCTATCGGAGGAACTGTGTTAACAGTACATCTGACTTAACCATTGGGATTGAAATACTGAAGTTTATTTTTCTCATCCCCTTAAAAGGCTATGCTTTATAAACATCTTTCTTAACATAAAACGTAGACATTAGATAGAAGTTATGTGTAAGTCATTTGAAAGGCTTTTTTCTCAGAAAAGTGTATTTAATTAGACATAAAGAAGTGAGAAATGCAGACAAAATTCTTACCGAATTATTAATTAATTCGCGCCTTGAAGCCTCCCCTTGGATAGGGGAAAAAGCGGTCCTTAGATGGCGAGGTTTCCTCGCTTGCCTCCAATCGACCAAGAGAAAAGTGCTCTTGAATTTCCCAATATTCAATTCCGTAACGGTTAAAACCTTCTTGTAATTATCAATTATCCATTATCAATTATCAATTAATGAATCCCCCCTCTTCTCCCTCTCCCCACCCTCCCACAAAGTTTTCAGGAGTTCCTTATAAGAGATAGCTTAAAAGGGGAGGCTTGAGACCTTATTTTCTGGTCAAAACTATCTATTAATGCCATGTTCGGTTAAATACTTATCAATAATAGCGAATAGGGAACAGGGAGTAGAGTAGAAACGTTCCATGGAAGGTCTCTACAAGGATATTTTATTTATAACTAATGCTCCGAACGTAATATAAAACTAGGTAAACATCAACTTTTGTCAGAATCAAATTTGTACAACTGTAAAGCAAAATATAAGATTCTGTCATTCAAAATCTGAGAGTATTTCAGGAGGAATAATTGATGAAAAAAGCCTCTAGGTACTGGATTATATCTTTGCTATTAGGCTTAATTATTTTGTTAGGATTACCAAGTCCTAGCTATGCCGATAGTCAATTTATTACTACCAAAACAATTCATGTTTTAAATCGTCTCAGTTTTGGTCCTAGACCAGGAGATATAGAACAAGTTCAATCTATGGGAATTGATAATTATATTCAATCTCAACTGAGACCAGAAACTATTAGAGAATCTCCTCAAATCACACAAAAAATGGCTAAGTTAACCAACTTCTACTTAGCTCCCACAGAATTATATAAAAAAACTGTTCCTCCACTAAACAAAGGAGCTAAAGACTTTACTCAAAAACAACGAAGACAAATGAACAAAAGTACCAGAAACGTTTTACGAGAATCAGAAAATGTACGTTTACTTCATGGGATATTTAGCAACAAACAACTACAAGAAGTAATGGTAGATTTTTGGTTTAATCACTTCAATATTTCTGTAGATAAAGGTAACTTAGCTCGTCTCTTGGTAGGTACTTACGAAAGAGACGCTATTCGACCTCATGCACTTGGTAATTTTCGTAATTTATTAGGAGCAATAGCTTATCATCCAGCCATGTTATTTTATTTAGATAATTGGCTTAATACTGCTCCTGGTAGTAAAGGTGCCCGTGGCAAACATAAAGGCTTAAATGAAAACTATGCCCGTGAACTTCTGGAGCTTCATACTATCGGAATCAATGGAGGCTATACACAACAAGATATAATAACTTTAGCAAGAATTTTTACAGGTTGGGGAATACAACGTCGTGGTGGAGATGGTACTGGATTTAAGTTCGATTCAAATCGCCATGATTATAGTGACAAAATATTTCTAGGAGTACGGATTAAAGGTAGTGGAATAGAAGAAGGAGAAAAAGCCTTAGATATTCTGGCAAACCATCCATCTACCGCTCGTTTTATTAGTTATAAATTAGCTCAATATTTTGTTGCCGATACACCTCCAAATAGCTTGGTTAATAAACTCGCTAAAAGTTTTCAAGAAACTAATGGCAACATTCGTTATGTGTTAGAAACTTTATTTAATAGTCCTGAATTCTGGAATGAAAAATATTATGGGAGCAAATTTAAAACCCCTTATCAATATATTATTTCTACTGCTAGAGCAACGGGCACTGAAAAACCAAGATTTGGCAGAATTAAAAGAATTTTAGACCAATTAGGAATGAAGCTTTATGGCTGTAAAACTCCTGACGGCTATAAAAATACTCAAGAAGCATGGTTAAATCCCGATGCCATGATGCGTCGAACTAGCTTTGCTACAATTATATCTCGTGGTCAACTAAACCAAGGGAAACCAATACCAATAAATCATCAGCAACTTAGGGCAACTTTAGGAAATAATTTTTCTGCCCAAACTCAAGCCGTAATTAGCAATAGTCCAGGTAATTTACAAGCAGCATTAATTTTAGGTAGTCCAGAAATGATGGGAAAATAAATTATATTATGTCCGGTTGAATAGTTATAAATAACGAGGGAGGAGTCAGGAGTCAGGAGTCAGTAGTCAGGAGGGAAGAGGAGGAAGTTTTTTTATCACTAATTATCCGGACATGATATTACAGCAATTCCCATCTGTGAATGAGGTAAAAAATTCATTAGACTTCTTGCAGAAGTCAGGGAATAGGGAATAGGGAATAGGGAACAGGGAGATTAAATTGTTAATTTTATATCTTGAATTGATTTAATTAAAACTTTTGCAAGAGGTCTATTTATTTTAGGGAGTAGGTAAGGACGTTGCATGCAACGTCCTTACATAGAAGTAATTTGGGAAACACGTTATAAAAGTCATGGGTAATTTTCTTACTATTAGTCTGTCAAAATTAAAATGTTTCCAGTAGGGTCATCTTTCTCTTGTTATCACCAACAATGTTCAAAATAAACTAGACAGACCACTTTTTTAGAAGCAAAAAAAACCTAAAATTTGGCAATATTTAATGTTTTGGAGGCGACATGAAAAGACGTAATTTTATACAATTAGCTAGCTTATTATCAGCTTCAGGAATTATCTCCGTTGGTAGTCATGGTTGGGTAGCAAAAGGATTAGCTCAAAACAATAATCGTAAAAAACTAATAGTTGTTTTTCTCCGAGGAGGAGTCGATGGATTAAATGTAGTTATTCCCTATCAAGAAGACGTTTATTATGATGTACGACCCAAAATAGCAATTCCCGCCCCAGGAGAAGAAAACGGAGCAATAAATTTAGACGGTCAATTTAGTTTACATCCTGCTCTAGCAAGTATCATACCTCTCTGGCAAAATCGCAGTTTAGCTTTTATTCACGCCTGCGGTTTAAACAACGATACTCGCTCCCATTTTGATGCTCAATATTATATGGAAACAGGAATTCCAGGTAATAAAAAAATTCCTGACGGATGGATGAATCGTCTGTTAGCAAATCTCCCAAAAGATCGACCTACTCAAGCAGTCAACTTAGGAGATACACCACCCCGCATTCTCATGGGTGAAATGCCAGTTGCCAGTCTCCCCACAGGTAGAAAGTCAACCCGCGCTTTGCCAATAGACCGCCCCAAAATTTATGCAGCATTCGATCGCCTCTATAGCGGCAACGATGAACTTAGTAGAGTTTATCAAGAAGGTCGTCAGGCAAGAGATTTACTGCTCGCTGACCTGGAGAAAGAAATGGAAGAAGCTTCTGGAGGCGCACCACCACCAAAAGGTTTTGCTGGCGATGCTAAAAATTTAGCTCAAATCATGGTTGGTGACTCCAGAACTCAGTTAGGATTTCTTGCTGTCGGTAATTGGGATACCCATGTTAACCAAGGTAACAGTCAAGGTGCTTTAGCAAGAAGATTAAAACCTCTGGGGGAAGGTTTAGTGACTCTAGTTCAGGAGTTGGGGTCGCTTTACTCAGATACTGTAATTTTAGTAATGTCAGAATTTGGTCGCACAGTCAAAGAAAATGGTAATGGTGGCACGGATCATGGTCATGGTAATGTGATGTGGGTATTGGGTGGTGGCGTGCGTGGGGGTCAGGTTTACGGACAGTGGCCTGGTTTAGATGAATCAGAATTGTTCCAAAAACGGGATTTAGCTGTGACAACAGATTTCCGAAATGTTATTTCTAGTGTTTTAGAACAGCATATTGGTTTTGAGCGATCGCAAATAGCACAGGTGTTTCCTGGTTATTACTCTAATCAGGGTTTAGGTTTACTTTAGAGAGTCAGTCAAACTTGAAAATGTGGGTTAAAAAACCTAACCCCCCAACCCCCTTCCCTGCAAGGGAAGGGGGAGCATTTCTCCCCTCTCCTCGCAGGAGAGGGGTTGGGGGAGAGGTCTCCAAGGTTGCTCGCTCCTTACCCACAATTTTAGTCTTGACACGGCACTACTGAAGTGACTCAATTTTAATTTTTATCCCATTCATTTTTAACCACATCCCAGTCTAACCATTTTGCTTTTTGGGGGTTGCCACCAGCATTTTTTAATTCTTTCATCGCTTCAGATACAATAGTTTTATATTCCGTATTTTCGTTCCAATTGATAATAGTTTCCCCAAGCAGTAATACTCAATTGCACTGCTGTTTTGTTGCCTTGAGAATCCACCAAAAATCTGATAGATTTCAAGATTTCTTGCAAATCGCTCATGGTTTTACCATCCTTTTTTTGAAACGCTTTTGCTCAATTATATATAGTGGTAAGTCAAAAGTTAAAAGTATTGCTCTTTATTTCTCATAAATCATTCCTGATGGCTATCTTTTTATTCTGATATTACTAACAGGACTTACGCAGAGCCACCATATATGATAGGGGTTAACGGCCATCTAGCTCTACAGGTGGTATATATTTTTATATTTTGTGTAAGTCCTCGTTAATAACAACAAAAAATTTTAGAGGTAAATTCTATGACTAATAATGAAGATAATCAAACTACTATTACTAAAGACAATTATATTGTAGGCAACCTTAATATTCAAGGTAGCGACAATAAAAATAGTATTGAGGGTGATTATAATGTTCAAGGTAATAATAATGTTTTAACTGGAGAACAAATAACGGCTACTGAAGTAGTTAAGATGTTGGCAGAGTTGGAAGAGAAAATTCATAATTTTACTGCACTACCTGAAGCTGACCGAGAAAAGTCTACCACCCGTTTAAAAGCAGCTCAATTAGAAGTAAAAGAATCTGAACCAGATAAAGAGTCTATTGCTAAGAGTATTAAGCGAGTGAATGAAACTTTGAATGAAGCAGGTAAGACAACTAAGGAAGTAAAAGAGTTAGTTGGAGAACTTTTTCCCACTGTTGTTAAAGTTGCTGGATATTTAGGATATGCTGCTGGAAAAATTTGGATGATGTTACCTTGATATTTTTTATGAGTCAATTACCTAGTCCGTCAGATAAGTCTGGTCAATTTCTTATGAATAAGTCAATCATTTCAGGGAATGAAATACAGGGCAAGAATAATACACAAGGTAATAATAATGATAATGAAATACAAGGCAAGAATAATATACAAGGTAATTATAATAATGTTGATAAATCTGATGTGAAAGTTGATTTGACGGTTAATTTAGTCAAGAGTCAATCTATTGAAAAAACTGCAGATGGTTGTCAAGAGGAAGTTGAGGAATTTGAAATTAGCTTTATTATTTCTGGGACAGCTAAAAGAAAAGATAAAACTACTTTGAAAGCAATTGAAAAGCATTTGAGAGGAATTTTAAATGCAGCTTCATTGACAATTTATGATCTTGATGAAGGAAGTATTAAACTTTTCTTTAATGGTACTCAAGAAGATTTGGAAAAGTTAGAAAATTCTTTTAAGTCAGGAGAACTGAAAGATATTTTTGATATTCCAATAAAAGATGTGAGTTTTGTTGAAGATAATAAGCAGAAGTTAGCACTTACTATTGCTGGAAATGTTTCTTATACTGATATTGCTAAGTTAAAATCAGCTCTTACTGGTGTCAAGCAAAAAGAAATTTTAGTTCAGAAGATTAGAAGTAATAGAAAAGAGTTTAAAATTCTAAATCTTGCGAAAGCTGACCTCAGTGGAGCTGACCTCATTGGAGCTAACCTTAGTGGAGCTAACCTTAGTGGAGCTGACCTCATTGGAGCTAACCTCATTGGAGCTAACCTTAGTGGAGCTAACCTTAGTGGAGCTGACCTCATTGGAGCTAACCTCATTGGAGCTAACCTCAGTGGAGCTAACCTCAGTGAAGCTAACCTTAGTAGAGTTAACCTCAGTGGAGCTGACCTTAGTAGAGTTAACCTCAGTGGAGCTGACCTCAGTAGAGTTAACTTCAGTAGAGTTAACTTCAGTCAAGCTGACCTTAGTCAAGCTGACCTTAGTCTAGCTAACCTCATTGGAGCTAACCTTAGTCTAGCTAACCTCAGTGGATATAACCTCAGTGGATATAACCTCAGTGGAGCTAACCTCAGTGAAGCTAACCTCAGTGAAGCTAACCTCAGGGAAGCTAACCTCAGGGAAGCTAACCTCAGAGGAGCTAACCTCAGAGGAGCTAACCTTAGTGGAGCTAGCCTCTTTAAAGCTGACCTCAGTGGAGCTAACCTCGGTAGAGTTAACCTCAGTGGAGCTAACCTTAGTAGATCCCTCATTAGAGCTGACCTCTTTGAAGCTGACCTCAGTGGAGTTGACCTCCGTAGAGCTAACCTTAGTGGAGCTAACCTTAGTGGAGTTAACCTCTTTGAAGCTGACCTCTTTGAAGCTGACCTCAGTGGAGCTAACCTCATTGGAGTTGACTTTGAAAAGTCTATAGTAACGAATGCTAAATTTAGCAGTAATAGTTTAGGGATGACTAGAGAATTAAAACAAGAACTCATTGAGAAAGGAGCTATTTTTGAAGACTCCCTAGAAGACCCCTTAACTTTGAGTCCGCTAAGAAAATAGAAAAGCTCCATCAATACTCCCGCTAGTCCGTTCAAAAAATAGAAACACTTTTTCAGAATACAGTAGGGTGCGTTAGGCATTTCTGTATAGGTATGATTGGTATGTCAAATCTAAAATTATGCCGTAACGCACCATCATTTTCTCTTTTTTGGTGCGTTACGCTTCTCTAACGCACCCTACTGAACTTCCCGCTAAGAAAATAGAAAAGCTCCATCAATACTCCCACTAGCAAAAATTTGATTATCCCCACTAATAGCAACTAATTTAGTATTAGTGGGATAAACTCAACTTAACCAAGGACGAGTAATTTCTTCTAATTGATTAAATTCCTCTTGAGTCATTTCCCAACCTATTGCTCCTACATTTTGTCGAACTTGTTCAGAATTTTTACAACCAGCAATAGGAATTACACTATCTTGAAACACCAACCAATTGAGTGCAACTTGTGCCGGAGTTTTGTCATATTTTTCGCCAATTTGTTTTAACAAAGACATCACAGGTGCAATTTTTTCCAAACCACTCTTCTGAAAACGAGAATCAAATTTACGAGCGCCCATAGGTGGCTTTTCGGCAGTATATTTGCCAGTTAATAATCCTTGAGCTAAAGGACTATAAGCTAAAATTGTAATTCCTAATTCCCTGGCTTTCTGCAAAATTCCTTTAGCTTCAATTTGACGAGAAAGCAAAGAATATCTCACTTGATTTGTTGCTAAAATTACTCCCCGTTTTTCTAGAATTTCATAAGCTTGACTCATCTCTTCCACAGAATAATTACTAACACCAACCGCTTCAATTCTGCCCTGCTTAACCTCATCTGCCAAAGCATTTAATAAAGTTTCCTGAGTCATCAAAAATGTAAAAGGCCAATGTACTTGATAAAGAGTAACTTTCGGCACTATTAATCTTTTCAAACTAGCAGTTACAGCATCAGCAACCGACTCTGGAAAAAATCGCCAAGGTACAGGACCATATTTAGTAGCAATTTGCACAGATTGTTCAGTTTCTTGCATAAATTTTCCTAGCAATTCTTCTGATAAACCATTCCCATAAACTTCAGCAGTATCAAAGAAATTTATGCCAGCTTCTAAGGAAGTTTTAAAAGCAGCTTCTACTTCATTTACGCCATAATTACTGCCATAATTCCAAAAAAGTTTATCGCCCCAAGCCCAGGTGCCGATACAAATTGGATTAACAGTTATTCCTGTTTTACCTAAAGTTGTTGTTGCCATGTTGAAAATTTCCTAATTACGGTATAATGATTTGTTTAGTAGTAGACTGACACATCTAAAAATGTAGGTTGGGTTAAACGGAGTGAAACCCAACAAAACCTTAATAATGTTGGGAATAATGTTGGGTTTTGTTCCTCAACCCAACCTACGCTTAGACAAGCTATTGTCAGTTAAATTTCCATTTAAGAAGCTGTTTTTAGAACTACTCCATGGAACCGATGAATCCTAAAAACCTAACCCCCCTGCCCCCCTTCCCTACAAGGGAATGGGGGTTAATTTCTAAG
>JAAUYL010013984.1_pt1 | contig 14441 bp, 18 predicted proteins | sample 7278011 | NCBI WGS metagenome assembly JAAUYL01 (sample SAMN14350225, study PRJNA611818) | marine sediment metagenome | isolation source: surface marine sediment (1.8m) | place: French Polynesia: Moorea | collected 2018-08 | reverse complement strand
TGTCAAGCTTTCTTCAAGCTTATAAAATTAACAATAGCGCTAAAGTTCTGGTCCAATTTTAGGGGATTAGATTTAGAAAATGTTCAGAGCCAGAATCCAAAGTTATTTAGAAGACCTTGATCCAATATATTGAGCAAAAAAAGATTTCAAAGATGGAAAAGTAGGCAAATTCACTCAAAAATGCAATTTTGCTCCAAAAAAAAATTGGAAATTTTTAACAACAATTGGCATTTCTAACTTAAAAATCAGGCTTGAAAAGGCTTGACGTGCTTGGCTGTCAAGCTCAAGCTTTTTCGAGCCTTGTCAAAATTTTAAATCTTCAAGCTCAAGCTTTTTCGGGCCTGAAATCTTATTTAGCACGGGCGGGCTTTTTCAAGCTCAAGCTAAGCTTGAACCCATCACTAAAAAAACTAAACTTAAAAATCTCAGATCTGTGAAAAATCCAAGATCCAAGATCATCAGGTCAGGCCCGTCCAGGATCAGAAGAAGTGACAGAAACAAGTGACAAACCAAGGTAAAGAATTTCCGACAATGAGCGAGTCAGGCAGCAAGCCGGTTTGCCTGTTCAAGCGTGCGAAAAGGGGTGGAGGAGCAGCAGCACGGAGAAGAAAAGTGTCTTCTTCGGACTCTGATAATGCCAAGAAATCGGGAGACTCCTCCAGCTCAGACAACGAAGAGTCGGTTGTGGTACGCAAGGAAAGATCTCGCAGAGGAGGCCTTCGTCAAGGAACTTCTGGAGGAGCGAGAAAGAAGCGGTGGAAAGGCGATGGAAGTGATAACAGTAGCAGTGACGATGACGATCAACCTAAAGCCCAGAAGATTTCCGTTGAGTTTAAGGGAACAGGCTTGGACAAAGCCGGTCCTTCTGATCAAGGCGCCACGGCCACCCTAGAAATTGACACGGGTCACGACCGGGATGCTCGGGCCATTTTTGAGCGAGCTCAAGAAACTAACGAGAACAGGAAGGTCGAGATCGACGAAAAGTCAGGAACGAAAGCCGTGGATTTCGACGACAAAGTTTACCGCGGCATCAACAACTACGCCAAATTTGTCGAGAAAAAGGACACCGCATTCGGGAGTGCCCACAAAGTTGCGACAGGGCCTCAAAGAGCTCCAGCCCATTTGCGATCAACAGTTCGTTGGGATTACGCTCCCGATATTTGCAAGGATTACAAAGAGACCGGGTTTTGTGGTTTCGGTGATTCGTGTAAGTTCATGCACGACAGGTCAGACTACAAGTTTGGCTGGCAGCTTGAACGAGAGATGGACTCCGGGACTTATGGTCAAGATGACGAAGATATCAACAAGTACAAGGTCAGCTCTTCGGACGACGAGGACGACCTTCCCTTTAAGTGCTTCATTTGTCGTGAAACTTTTAAAGACCCCGTGGTGACCAAATGCAAGCATTACTTCTGTGAAAAGTGCGCCCTTGGACAGTACAAGAAAAGCAAACGATGTTACGCTTGCGGAGTGCAAACCGGCGGTGTTTTTAATCCTGCCAAGGACATAATTGCGAAAATGAACAAGATGCAGGAGGAAGCCGAAGTTGACAATGAGCAGGAGGAGGGGCACTCGTCCAATCCCGAGGATGATGATGATTATAAATGTCAAGAATAGGAATTTCAAACTCATTATGTCAAATAGATGATGCTCCATCCCCTTGGGACTCTTCGACGACGCTGAAAAATACCGTGATGAAATTCTGTGTTTACTCTCTACCTGTACCGCCCCAATTCTAATTATTGACACGCGCAATATAGCATCATCTTGAGCGTTTCTTTAGCCTCTTTCGATCAGTCTTTTCTTGAAAGTCAAGGAAAAAACACGTACCTCCAAACTCTTTTTAAAAGATCACAACTTTCCAATTATTTACAGGACAGTAAATAAATCCGAAAACCACAATGACGTCGTCCTCCGTTGGTGAACGATTCGAGTTGGCAAAAGACGAAGAGCTGAGGATCGAGGTCGAGCTCCCGTCCAAGGATGAGTCCATCCTCGTCGAGCTCAAGGCCGGCGTGGCCGAGATCTTCGGGACGGAGATGGTCCTTGGGGTCAAGTACAGGTTCGCCTCCGGCGCAAAGTTCTCCGTCTACACGTACCACGGCGCCTGCATCGTCGTGTACGGGAGAATCGAAGAACTCAATGACAAGCCCTACAAGAGCGACATGAACCCAATGGTCCAGTACCTGAACATCCACGCCGCCCTGGAGAACATGCGGAGCGAGGCCGCGGCCTCCGAAAACCAGCGAGGTCCCGTCGTCATGATCGTCGGCCCGCCGGACGTCGGCAAATCCACCTTGTCCAGGTAAGTCTATATTAATTATTAATCCTTCATTTCAATCCTGGGTTTCAACTTTAACCTGTTTTCTTCCTTTTAGGATTCTGTTGAACTACGCCGTCCGGATGGAGCGCAAGCCACTGTTCGTCGATCTGGATGTCAACCAGAGCAGCCTTTCAGTGCCCGGATCAGTATCAGCGATCCTTGTCGAGAGGCCAGCCTCGATCGAGGACGGATTCAGCATCAACCACCCGTTGGTTTACCACTACGGCCACACCTCCCCCGGCAAGAACGTTGAGCTGTTCAGTCGCATTGTCTCACGGATGGCCGACGTCGTCCGCGAGAGAATGAAGGTGAACAGCAGAATCGCCAGCAGCGGGGTTATTATCAACACGTTCGGATTTGAGCGCGGCAAGGACGGGTACAAACAGCTCAAACAGATTGCCCTCTCCTTCGAGGCGGACGTGATCATCGTCCTCGATCAGGAGCGTCTCCGGAACGACTTCGAAAAAGACATCAACAACGGGGAGTTGCCCCCTTGTGTTAAAGTGGTCCTTGCGGACAAATCCAGCGGGGTAGTGAGTCGCACCCTGGACCAAAAGACGATTGCCAAGGAGAGCCAGATCAAACAGTACTTCTATGGCGTCCAGGGCAACCTCTTCCCGCATACGTTCGACTTCAAGTTTGCCGACATCAAGGACAAGATCTTCAAGATCGGTGCGCCACAACTGCCGGAATCCTGCATGCCACTGGGCTACAAAGCCGAGGACAACCAGACCAAAGTTGTGCCAGTGAGCTTGACTTCCAAGGACTTGTTGAACCACATCCTGTCGTGCTCATTTGCCACAAATACGGACGAACTGATTGTGAGCAACGTAGCCGGATTCATGGTGATCACCGACGTCAACGTCAAAGAGCAGAGAATATCCGTCTTGTCACCACAGCCAAAATCAACGATCCCAACCAGTGCTGCCTTCTTCCTCCTGGCAGAAGACGTGAGATACATTGACTCGTCGTAAACGATGATTTTCTTTCTATAGCTCTTTGACATATTTTCACAAAAAAATTAAATTGAATATAGATATATGCACAGTAGCAGTATTGAAAATACAAAATGTATTTCATGTCAAATTCCCAACGAAGCAAACCTAACTAAGCCCATTGACCATAGTCAATGGGCAAATGCCCATTGACGATGGTGTCCCATACCATTGTTTATGCCACTGACCACCGTTGTCGAAGTTGGAATAATTTTGGGCCCTTGAAATGCATGCATTTGCCATTGACGACAACATTGACCACCATTGGTGATTGTGACGTCATTTCCGCTTGAAAAAAATTCCCGCGCGATTAGTCCATGGATTCGTCAATGGTTTGTAGTGATTGGCCAAATTCCATTGTTTACATCTGACGAAATCTGAAAACTTCGCTTCTCGATTGTAACAGTTTCGAAATTGTGAACCAGATTTTGTGTGCCATCATGAATAAAGAAAACGAAGTACCTGGTGTCAACTTGCCTGTGGTCAAGAGGAAGAACAAGTTCAAGTTTAAGCCTTTGTCCACACAGTTCATGGGAGCAAGCAGTTCGAAAGTTGCTTCGCCAAGGAAGGCATTGGGCGAAATCGACTCGAATGCACAGGCAGTGGTGACATTGGGCGCGGATGGAGTTCCCAATAACGTTGGATCGAGGAAGTTCGTTGGCAAGGCAATGGCAGACAGCGACTCAAGTGACGACGATAACGATGAAAGTCGTCGCGCTCGCAAGATGATGGAGGCGGAAAGGTTGCGAAAGGACCCTGGATTTGACCCATTTGATCCGAAGTACTACTGCTTGAGGTTCACCAAGTCTGGGAAGCCGTACAGAAAGTCGACCAAGCCGTACTGGGCGTGGGCCGCCAACACCTATGGCTACTTGCGCAAGAACAACCAGCCAAGGAAGAGAATCAAGAAGGATGAAGGCAATGGACCTGAGCAGTCCAACTCTGACGAAGACGATTTGGGCCTTCACACGATCGCCTTTCCATTGACGGTCAAGAGCCTGAAGGATGACATCGCTAGTGAGTTGTTGAAGGCTGGCAAATTCGACCAAAGCGTCAACGATGTCTTCCGCGAGAGGTTCTACATCGAGATCCCGTATTGTCGTTGGTGCGACACCCGCCCCTGTGCTTGTTTCGTCTAGTTTTGCCATTGTCGAAACGTGTAAGAATTTATGCCATTAAACAGAATTTGCTGGTAAGGTTCATTTTTACTATTTTCATGATAGCAATGAGTCCATTTAAAACGTACACGACCTGAATAAAGCACTTGAGTTTTCATTGAGGAAAAAATGGACAATGGCGTCGTTAATGGCAGCATCAAGTTGGAGAATGGTGAACGGCGTAGTCAATGGCGTAAATCAACTTGGAAAATGGTGAACGGCGTAGTCAATGGCGTACAATAGGTCAATTAGCTGAACAATAAATCTTCGTAGAAAGGAATTACTACGTTGTCTTCTGTGACAATGCCTTTGCCCTTGACATCTTCTCTACGTAGCAGGATCTCTTCGTCCATGGTACCTTCGTAGCTGAAAACTCCTGCGAATTTCATTGGCAGGTTCGAGTCGACAGGGCTTGTCCAATGACCAGTTTTCATCTTTCTGACAGCCATGAGGTCATTCTCAACTTTGACAACTTGGTAATAGTTGTACTGCTCATCCAGGACAATGGAATCATTGTAGCGAAGGTCTTTGGTGCGTGGTTCAATGGCGAGCGAGTTCCTGCACCCTTTGCCCTCACGATGGTTGATTCGCTTGATCAACATGTTGTTGACGATTTGAAGAGCGATATTTCTAGTGCCTGATTTGTAGGCCACCTGGACCTCCCCATAGGCCGATTCGTATGGCTCTGTGGAGATCTGGCTGGACTTTCCACACTGACGAATTTCACGCATGTGGGAGAATGCGTGCCAATTGAAACTGCAAGCTCCCTTTCCAAAAGCGTCCTCGAACTGCTCATAAAGTAGTCGATGGAGGATGTCCAGGTACCTATCGCCAATCTTCTTCATGGCCCATTCTGGCCCATTGTACACCAAGACCAGGAAGATGAACAGTTGCCAGACGTGGGCTGTTGCATGGTCTATCTCTTCTTCGACCACCGTGCAAATTGTGGGGAAGCATGACACAGCCAATGACTTCCATTCGTGGCCCTTAAAATTCGGGTAGTCAATGGTTCTCGCTCTGTGGGAAAACTCGCTGGGAAGGCTCAACTTTCTGTACACCTCGCCAACCTTGTCAGTGATTCGTTTGCCACAGGCACTCAAGACTCCAGCTTTGGAAAGGCCAACTGTTTGACGCCAAAGCGAAGCCTTGCATATCCCAAGCCAATCGCGATGAAGGGGGTCGCTTGGAGCATCCTTGACCATGTCAAAATAGGCCAGCTTCAACAGTGGCGAGCGGCCAGTGACACCTTGAACGTTGTTGACATCACCCTCTTGTCTCTGTCTCTCCAGTTCTTCAACGTGATCCACCCATGACTCCTGAGTCCTCTTGGTCTGTTGGAGCATGTTGGCTGGGTAACAAATTTTCTTGTTGATACACTGACCCTCAGCCTCGCAATATTCACAGGAAAAGCGGCCCGCATGTGCCTTCAAACACTTTATAAATGCTCGCATTGGGGCATCAGCGAGGAAGAACTTGACATGGACACCAAGACTGAGGCATTGCTGAATGAATCTGTCCATGAACCGACTCAGGTTCTTAGTCTCTCGACGACGAGCCACGCGAACCGCAGGTATGTAGACCTGCTTGCATCCATGGAACTGTATGCCCATGACATTGAGATTGTCAGGAGAGCTTTTGCCATTAGGGATACCATCGTATGTGAAGTTCAGACGCACTTTCCTGAAGTTGATTTTCCCATCGACCACGTAATCAGCATTTGGGTGTTGAGCAGCATGAAAACGTATCAAATCCCTGAGGTGGACTCTAGCCCAGACGCAAAGAGTTTCATAGACACGCTTGTTCTTGAATTTTCGCTCAGGGAAGTGTTTACCACGACCGCAGTAGATTCTCCCAGTGTTCAAGTTTCTCACTCGCCAATGGACTGTGGCACTTGGCAAAGCAGCCTTCAGCTTTCTCTCCAACGTGTCATAGGACTGCATTTCCACAGGATCGAAAAGTCTCCAGTCTGCCACCATTGACCACATCTCACTCCTTTGTCCTTTGTTCATACGCCTCTTGTTGCAGCGCCTGATAAAGTCTTGCACGAAGGAAGTGAGCTCCTGGTTATCATACAGATGCAAGTCCAGAGGTGTGGCGAATTCCTCTGGGTTGTCATTTGGTCCATCATCGTCAATGGGCAGATTGGTGTCACCATTTTCTCCTTCACTGGGTGGCGGAGAATAGTCTCCTGGATCGAAATCGACCATGTAGTCATCAAGTGGAGTGTCAGGCATATCAACCATCACTACCCTTCCAGCGGAAAGTTCAACAGGTACGAAAGTAGACTGATTTCCTTCAATGTGGCTGTCTGTATTGTGCTCCTGCAAAATTTCATTACAATAGTTTCTTTACTGTAGTACATTATACATGAGACTTTGGTCGTCAATGATGTTCTCTAATTCAGTTCGTTCATAATGACGCAAACAACTTCCTTTCTAGCGAAGACCAGTACCTCAGCGTTGGCCTGGATCTGACCATTGTTGACAATCACGTCTTCGACAGGATCTGTGACGACAAGCTGGACAGGCTCAGATGGCTCCACGCGATCCAAGTGGTCCATAGCGACGTCTCCTGTGGCATTCGCTTTCTCGCAGGCAACTAACTTTGGATCTCCAGGACCTGTAAGTACCAATTGACATACACGTTGCAAATTGAGTTCAAATCTTCCATTGACAACCACTTACGTCCTGGAATGTAGTCAGGAGGAACATAATCGCGCTCGCTGCCTTCTGGGTACCAAACACCTCCAGACCGCTGGCCCCAGTGTCTTGGTCGAAGGCGAAACAGAAGTTTCTTCGAGCCATCGTCCATGGTGGCATTGTAGGGTCTCAATCTCATCTCGTCCTTGAACAGCGAGAAGTCGATCTGGTCAACCTCCTCTTGTGTTAGGCCATCGTGGGCAGTGTCAATTGTTGGTCCAGTTAGACGCCTTCTGCTCTCCAGGAGATGGGCTGGCATCAAGGCCTCCTCAGCGTTGTCGCTCGCGTTTGCCTGCTGTTCACCAACTTCAGCCACTGTCTCTCGCTTCGATTTCTTCTGTCGAGACCAAAACGATCGTTGACCAATGTATCGCTGGTACTCCTTCGACCACGTTCTACGCTTGCTTCTTGGCATGGCTGACAGATCTTGAGCACCAGGATTGCAACTTTGCAAGGATGAAATCAAAGAATTGCGAAAAGATTGCCTTTTTCGTGACGTTGTGTTTTGATTTTCAAAAGCTGAGCGGGATCAGTCTTGCGCCACTGCGGCAACAGCTGCTCCATCGACCACTATGGACTAACCCATTGACGAAAACTGAGTTGCTGAGAATTTTTTTTTCTCAGCGCGCTAGCGTCCAGAACAGAAGCTGCGTACACTCATCCTTTTTGTGCTATCGCGCCTGCGTAATAATTTCTCAGTTTCTCAGTTCTGATGAAAATCGAAGAAACGTGTTTTGGCGCGAACGAAAAAACGTCGATCGAAAAATTCAATGGCGAGAACTGTCTTCCAATTTGTGCGAAATCGAGAAATCATGGCGGAACTGCCGCCGCTTCAACCAGTGATGACGCCAGGCGACATCAGTCAGGTCATGACCCGTGGAAGAAGAGATCCTGAGTTCACCAATGCCATTGTCTACTTGCCAAGTTACATGCGCCATGATGGAACGCGCACGAATGAAAATGGAAGTTTCCAAGAGTTTGACCTGACCATGACCTACTGGGGAACAAGCCTTGATGATTGGCACCTCGACGAGGACACACAGCCCAATGACCATGGCTCGCCTGTGAAAAGTGTTTACGTGACCTACGATCAGCAGGAGTACTATGAGGCTTTCCTCTACTGTCGCGTTCGCGGTCGCACAGCCTACATCTGGATCCACGAGGTCACCAAACAGCTCAACTCTCACCTCGACATGTACATTGACGAATTGAGGCTTGGCATTGCGCAGGAGTGGTGCGCCCAGGAACCGTATCGAATCCTGCCGCCACTCAAGAGCGGCTGCATTCACCCTGTCTACAATGAGAATGGAGCCGTCGTTGACCACCACTTCCCCGAGCACGATGTCGCCGCACTGATGATGTCGCACCTTCCCAAGGGCTATGATGATGAGCTGCCCGCTAACGATTTGATTTAAACTGACCGCTGCTGTTTTCCAAAATTCGCTTTGAAAAGAAACTAACACTAAATGGCGCCACATGGCCAGTTATGTAGTCCAAATTTTGATGCAAATTTGACCTAGTCTCCTTTCCTTTGTTTCAGGTAAGCGAACAGTGCCAGACGTATCGATGGAATCAAGTGTTAACAGCTAAGTGCCGACGGAGGTTTGACCATTGACCAAACCATTGACTACGGGAATTTTGTGTAAGAGAGACATTAATTTCGATCGAAAAAACAAAATTTTCGAAATCGAAAAAAACGTGAAAACAGGCCGGTTTTTAATCAAATCTTCAGTCTGATCGAGACATCGACGAGATAAGACGTGCCTGGAGTAATTGAAAACTCGAAACGAATTCAAGTTGCACAAAACCATCGCCAACATGGCTAGCAAGAAAGAAAACTCCTCTGACGAATCCATGAACCTCGATCCATACATCAGTGACACCAGGACATACTCAGACTTCGTGCTGTACTTTGCCAGCACTGGTCGATTCCAGCATAACTCACTCCTTGACCACGACCGCCGAAAAGGAGTGCTCAGTTTGCTGCAATCTGAAAGAGTGATCAAATTGACGACGGACAGGCGCCTTTCTCCGGTGAATGTCTCCTTCACGCCCGGAGGTCGGAAGCAGCGAGTTTACCTGGTCGCCATCGTCAGATCTGGTAAGTCGAATTTTTTCATGAGTTGAAGAATACCATTGACGAATCCATTGACGTCGAAAGCTTTTGAGTCTGTCTTCGCCATTGACGAAGGCCATTGACGATGACAATTAATGACAATCTTCTTGCAGGTGTTGGCACTCAAGAACTCGACAGGCTGGTCGCTATCATGAACAAGTATCTGGAGGGCCTTCCCATGGACGAGAGGGAGCAGACAGTTGTTGACCTCATCTTCAGCACACGCTCGCGTGTGATCCCTGGAGTCAGATATCTCCCACTTCACTGGTATCCAGCTGAAGGTGACCTGCCGCCAGACATTATCCTGGATGAGGATAACAGGCGAGTTGACAATGATGGCAGGCCCATCTTGGACACAGACGACGAGACGGTTGCCATTGTCCACGGAGAAGACCCAGGTCCACGAAATCGTCAAGATGTGCCTATGCCATCAGCCACTGCTGTGCTGAGCGACCCAAGCACTGATTCGGAGCGTGGACCAGGAACGTACAAGAAGAAGAGGAAAGTTCCCCCTCACGAGTGGCCAGTGGAGGAGGTAAGCTTGACAATAATAATATCATTGGTCAAATTTGGTCAATTTTTTCTTTTTCCCCAAGGATGAGATGGCCATGGATGAACCTGAAACGAAGAAGCCAAAGCCAGAACCAGAATCTCAAGGAGACGAGGAAAGCCAAGCAACTCAACCTCCAGCATCGCTCGCTCCTGAGGATGTCATTACCATCGACGATGACCTTGCGTCTGTTGAGGCTTTGAGTGATTCTGGTCAACAAATCATAACGAGAGAGGTATGTGACCTGGTAATTTTTTCTTCTGTCAATGGAGAAATTGACCTGTTTTCATTTTCAGGAGCTGAATCGTGAACTCACCAGGGTGGTGTCAGGATTTGGTGAATTGAAGAAGTTCGTCCAGGACATTGCTGAGCAGAGGGGAAAGACAACCAGCGGGGTGTCCACCTCCCAGGAATCAGCTACGAAATCGAAGAAGCAGACTCGTGGCAAAACGCCAGAGTATGTGAACGACGCGGAAAGCAAAGTCCTGGCCCTCTTCCCCATCAACTATTACAGCAAGGCGATGGATTGGCTGAATCAGCAGCCAATCGTTCAAGACCTTATTTACTACGAGGTCATGCGAATCGTGTATCGGTTGCTGCCAGTATTCAAGCCAGACAGCAACCAAGTGCTCGAGGCGTTCATGGACGCTGTCATGTCAGTTCGCCTACAGAGCCACATGGGGAAGCCAACTCCACGTCACAGCCAGCAAGACTATGGGCGTTTCTCGATGCCTATGGTCTTTCTCAAGATTGCCCAGGACAGACTGGCTGGTCTTGGCAGACTTCGTGCCCCTGGCAGCAAGGATGTGGCCGATTTCATGAAGGACAGGTGCACTGGTCAAAGGAGAAACAAGGTTCTCTGCGGCCCATTCACAGCTGGATCCGCTTCTGTGCAGCAGTTTGCCCACAGGATCCTGAATGAGCGTCTGGACTTCGCTGAGAAGCACAAGGTAAGCGATCATCATCACTCCATTGACCATGACCGACTAATCCATTGACTAATTATTTTCAGTGGATTTTCGAGAACCACAACAAGAAGAACTGGGATTTCGCCACTGAGCTCGCCAAGACGAAGAAGCTGGAAACTAGCAAGAAGTTCCCCAATGACAGCACGTTTGATGGTGACAAAGTCCCCTTCGAGCCAGACATTGAATACCTCATCTTCCCAGACATGGACAAGGGCCAAGAGTTGGATGACATGGACCTTGCCAAGTCCATTGTAGCTGATCTGGAGGCTCGTGGCTTGACCATACCCACCTTTCCCCGTCATGTTTGGGATGTAAGTGGCAGTGGTTAAATTCTCGTCACTGGCGAGATATTTATGAATCGTTTTCTCTGTTTCAGACGATCACAATGATAGTCCAGCCTTCTCCTTTGGACTTGGCCAAAATCAAGAAAATTCAAGATGCCAAAGCTGCTACCAGGAGGAAACGGTTGGCCAGACGCCGAGAGAAGTATGCCAAGAAGAAAGAGCACCTCGAAGAGCAAGACGAAGAGGGCGACACTGACGAAGAAGAGGAGCAGCCTGGCATTGACGAGGACCAAGAAGTCGATGATCCAACAGCCACTGCCCATGGATCTGGAGCTGGCGGGGCTTACCAGATGGATCCCCTTACTCGTGAAGACCACATCAGAGGTCTGTTCGGCAGCGTGAGCGATGTCAGCAGCGATACTAGCAAGGGATCCAATGACAATCCCCCAGAAGTGTCCTACAACATAACCAAGGTAAGCAAACGTAATAGCTCACTTGGACAATGTCATGGACGCTGGTAATTCTACTTCCAGGAGGGTGTTATGCAGTTCATTGATCCTACGCCAGGACCTTCCAGTGATGTTGCTCAGGTGGCTGATCCTGCTACCGCTGTGACCCAAGATGTCCCAGTGTCCTTGCCCACCACAGAAATTATGAAGGCTGTAAGTATACCTAGCGTTACTATTAAGTATTGGCCAATGGATGACAAGCGCACAACATTTTACAGGCGGAGGCTAGTGGACTTGTTGGCGAGGAATCAGCTGTGTATGTTGCTTGCGACCAGACAGCCACCACAAACAACGAATTCAGCATTGTAGTTCGTTCGCCCACTGACCAGGAGCCTGTAGTGGTCACTCGAGAGTCCAGCAAATCCAACACAGTGAAGGAGACTCTCACGAAACCTGCAAAACAGAAAACAGCTATACAGAGATACCAGGACATGGAAGAGTCTGCGTTGGATCAAGCTGCCTTGGAGGGACTGCCTTCCTCCAGCTCGTCGAGTAACGATGGTGGTGAACGTTCCCCACGCCCAGAAGCTCAAGATGCCAATGGCCAGGTGATTGCTGCAGCAATGAAACCAGAGGTAAGTGACATGTTACTGTACATTATCCAGTTAGTTGAAGTTACCAACGCCATGATCACGATTTAATTTTCAGGCAATCTTCAAGGCTCCACTGCCAGTGACCAAGAGGTCTGTCACAAAGCATCAACTCGCTAAGGGTCCCAAGGATGACGATGTAAGTTTTTTACATAGTTTCTGCTATCTGAATCTATAATTTAAATCGATAATGTCATCAACATTTTCAGATGGCAGACTTCAAAGCTCCATTCAAACCACCCAGGCCTGTCTCGACTAACACCACTGCCCAGGGCCATAGTCATGGAACTCGATCCAAGAGTAAGGCTGCCAAGAAGCAGCCCAAAGACAAGAAGGGAAAATCCAAGGGAAGCAGGAAGTGAACCATCTATTTGAACGAACAATCATTCACCACTGACGAAAACAATATTTTAAGAAGTTTATAACTTTTTTAACCTTGACATCTCTATAGTTTTTTGAGAGTCCAGGTGAACAATAGCGATTTACCAAAAAGACAATCAACCTAGTTTTTCCCTATTAAAACACATTTCACAGTTACAATTCAGTTATGTAAGAAGTAAGCTGTGATTGAAAAGTCAATTGTCAGTATATAGCCAAATATTCTGATTTCTCTATTACCTATTAACGATTACAGATTAATACATTTTCAGAGTATAGTACAGTCACGAAACGTATATATGTATATATGTATTCAATTGCCAGGCTACCCTAGCGTGAATCCAGGCTGCAGGCGCTAGCCAGCAGCAATGCGATTTTGTAGTCCATGGAATCGTCCATGGCGAGTTCATTGTCGCAATTGTACCAACCCAGGTTTGGGGTCGTTTTTTTCGTCAATGGCGTAAACAATGGTCTGAACGATTTCCCGTCGCGGGAGCGGCGTATTCCTGAAAAGCATCGTCAATGGTTTCGACAATGGGTAGATAGCTTCCAGTAGCTGAGATTTTGGCTGGAGGAGGAATTTTAGTCAATGGTTTAGCAAAGGATCGTCAATGGCAACGTCAATGGTTTCGTCCATTCGTTGTCAATGTAGAGTCGAGTGTCACAACGCTTAAATCACGAATTTGGATAAACATATGGTCAATGGTTAATCGTCAATGGTCCGGAAAGTCCCCTCCATGGTCCATTAAAAAAAAAGTCAGCTGACGCACTTCCGGCCGTGACTCGCCATACACCATTGACCACACCTGACTACGGGCAATGGAGTTAAGGCATTTCCACTGACCATATTGACTACCTTCGCCATTGACGACGTCAATGGTTTGGTCATCTGGATTTGCTTCGTTGGGTTGTCATTTCGGAAGAGCAACTTCACAAATGGAAATATTATTCCACCACAACGCTCCGCTCCGCTTCTCTGTGACGAGCAGTAATGATATGTTATGACGCTCCTTAAAAATAAAGTAGAAGTCCAAGGTTTCGTAGGAAAAGTCTGCAGCTTCTTCGGTTTGAGCTTCGCTCGACTCTCGGCTTGGCGTTTCAAAGGCCAAAATCTTGGCCTTTCCATTGTTATGGAAGCAATCGTGACTAGTCATAAGGAGATGTCTGGTTTTCCTGGGGTAATTTGGCAGCATTTCACTACATAAAAATGTGCAGAAAACACTTCAAAATTCCCCAAAAAATGACACCCCCAACTGAATTAATACAGAAAGGAGACCCCTCTCCTCTTGTCATACAGAACAAATGGCATGAAAGATGTTATCTTAATCTAGACAGAAATTCTTCGAGGGGGTAAAAACCTTAGGATTTTGCCAGTTTTTGTGGCCCCCTTTCGGTGACACAGAAATTGACCAAAGTTCCCCCATTTTTGAGGCAATACGAAGAAATTGTCTGAAATGGCAATCGCACTAATTGAATCACAGAAATATCTCTCTCAATCTGCGTTATGACGGCGTTTCCACCATAAAATGGGCTGCTGTCAGTTGTCACACTTTGTTGTTGTTTGTGCCAAGATTTCCCGAGATAAAATAAAAGCGTAGCAAAATCATCCAGATTTATCGCTGAAAACATAATTAATGAGAAACAGCGCGGCTATGTAACATAACTGCGAAAGCGCGTGCATTTCAGTTTAAATTCATTTGTGACTTTTTTATTGCCAGGAACAGCACACTGTGACATTTGTGACACTTGTCGGTAGATGGAATTTGGTCGTTCTTTAATCCTGTTCCGGGCAAATGCGCTGGCTCAGATTTCTCGCGCCCAAAAGCTGCTATCTTTCTGCCGCAATATGAATCTGCACGAGAGGGAGCAGCC
>JAAUYL010087096.1_pt1 | contig 14449 bp, 9 predicted proteins | sample 7278011 | NCBI WGS metagenome assembly JAAUYL01 (sample SAMN14350225, study PRJNA611818) | marine sediment metagenome | isolation source: surface marine sediment (1.8m) | place: French Polynesia: Moorea | collected 2018-08 | reverse complement strand
TCAATGTCAACACAGGGGTCCGACATCACCTGGTGTCTAAACAGCGGTCAGGGTTTCCCAGACTGAAGAATCCCGGGTTTTCCCGTAAGGGAAACGTCGGGAGTATGTCAATTAGTTATAATAATTTGTTTGTAGTTGGGCTTTAGCCCCTCCAATGGGGTTGCACATTATAGAATGATAATAGATTTTCAACTGTACATATATTAAGGAAAGAGCTATCCAAAAATATCAAATATTCGGATTTCGTCATTCCTGATTGTGCAACACCCCTCCAATAGACCTCTCCGGAAATTAAAATTCAACAACCTTGTGACAGGGGTTTCAGGTGAATTATCGGATATTTCTAATATTTATGTTCGGGCTAGAGCAAAACTACGAGCCTCATTATAAGTGTTTTACCTAATTTTAGGATATTTTAGCTTTAAACTTCGGATATGGCATTATAAGAAAATTTCCGGATGAACTAACTCAAAACCTTCATCCCTCAACTTTTGATTTGATACTCTAGCATTAAAAGGGCGCGTTGAAGGGGTCGAGGCATCCCAATAAATCTTTCCTAAACCCTGATATTTGTGTAAACCATCAAGTAATTCTCGACTAATCATCGGTACATTATTAACCAAATTGTAAATACCTTCCAACCGTTTCTCTCTAGCAAACTCCAACGCTCCCACAATATCATCTAAATGAATCCAGTTAGTGACATCATCGCCACTACCGGGGCGAGTTTTACCTTCCCACCTACTAAAAATTTTCACTAACTCCCGACTTGGACCGTAAATTCCCCCTAAACGCAGGATACACATCCTTTGTTGGGGAGTAGATGCAGATAATAAAACTTGTTCAGTTTCATGGAGAATTTTTCCACCTTCAGTTGAGGGGGTAACGGGGGAATTTTCATCTACCCACTCACCATTTTTGTCACCATAAACTGAGTAACTACCTGTATAAATTATTTGTTCTACAGTAGGAGTTTGTTTCAAAGTAGCAACTAGAGTTTGGGCAGTTTCTAAGTAAGTTTGTTTGTACTCCATCCCGATATGAGAGCGAAAACCTACACTCAACAATACTACTTCTTGGTTTTGCAATACATTCTGCATGGCGTTAGAGTCATTGCCTTTCATTACTACTACTTGTGGTGTTATATTTTTTAGTTCTGAAACTCGTTCCGGAGTAGTAGTGGTTAGGGTTAATTTATGACCTTTCTGACTCCAGAGTTTGGCAACTGTAGTTCCAACATAACCACAGCCAATAATTGCAATTTTCATTCTGTTTTTCCAAATATTACTTACTTTTGATACTATACCTCATTGAGTTAAAATATAGTAATTTAACTATTAGCAGTTAGCTCTGCTGTTTGAATAGTAATATTATGTTTGGATATGGATAAGCGCATTTTAATAATTTTGTTGTTTGTAGTTTTGCTCTAGCCCTAAGATAAAGATGATAGACTAAAGCCCAACTACCAGCTCAATACTAATTACTCTTCTAATTATAATAATTGCTATATAGCAATTTCCATACTAGACATCTCCAAAAATCAAAAATAAAATCAATTATTATCCATAAATTATCAATTACTCCCCTCCAGGGAGGGGTTAGGGGTGGGTTAAGTGTTCCCTGTTAAGTGTTCCCTGTTAAGTGTTCCCTGTTCCCTCTTTTCTGGAGATGTCTACTGGTGAGGTACAGTCATTCTTTGGTTTTAGGGAATAGGCAATAGGCAATAGGCAATACAATACAAAATAGGTGTACCTCATTAGACTGAGAAACGCTATAACAATTTTTGACTATTAATTATAGAGGGATTTTTATTAGTATATGAAAATAGCAGGAAATTCAATTTATCAAGTGGGAGGTAGTTTACCCCCGGATGCTCCGACTTATGTAACCAGAATTGCCGATGAACAACTTTATCAAGGTTTAAAAGCAGGAGAATTTTGTTATGTATTGAACTGCCGTCAAATGGGTAAATCTAGTTTAAGAGTTAAAACTAGACAAAGATTGGAAGCAGAAGGAATTGCCTGTGCAACTATTGATATTACAGAAGTTGGTACTTGGGAAGTTACTGCCGACCAATGGTATGCTGGAGTCATTGATAGTATTGTCAGTAGTTTAAATTTAGATGATTTTTTTGATATTGATGAGTGGTGGTCGGTTACAAATAGACTCTCGAATGTCAAACGTTTTAGTAAGTTTATCAGGGATTTTTTGCTGCCTACTGTTAAGCAAAATATTGTGATTTTTATTGATGAAATTGATAGTACCCTCAGTCTACCTTTTAATATTGATGATTTTTTTGCCGTAATTCGAGATTTTTATAACAAAAGAGCTGATAATTCAGATTATCAAAGATTGACTTTTGTAATGATTGGTGTGGCAACTCCAGCAGATTTAATTAGGGATAAAAAACGCACTCCTTTTAATATTGGTATACCTATAGAATTAACTGGTTTTAAAATGTCAGAAGTAGCTGCTTTAGGTGGAGGTTTGAGAGACAAAAGTAAAGATATTAATCAGTTATTAGAAGCTGTATTATTTTGGACGGGAGGGCAACCTTTTTTAACTCAAAAATTGTGCAATTTAATTCAGAAAAATGCGGATTTTATTCGGGAAAATCAAGAAGCAGAATGGGTAGAGAATTTAGTACAAAAACAAATCATTGAAAATTGGCGGATACATGACGACCCAGAACATTTAAAGACCATAAGCGATCGCCTTTTAGCTAATGAAAAACGGGCAAGTCGGTTATTAGGTTTATATCAGCAAATTTTGAATAGTGGGGGAGTTGTGGCAGATGACAGTGCCGAACAAATGGAGCTACGACTGACTGGTTTAGTAGTAAAATATCAAGGTAAATTGATAGTAGCTAACCGCATTTATCAGTCAGTATTTAATGTGACTTGGGTAGAGAAAGAATTAGCAGGTTTGCGACCTTATTCAGAAGCTTTTGCTGCATGGTTAGCTTCTAGTTATCAGGATGAGTCACGACTTTTGCGGGGTCAGGCATTGCAGGAAGCTCTAGCATGGGCAGCAGCTAAGAGTTTGAGCGAGCAGGATTATCAATTTTTAACAGCTTCTCAGGAACTAGATAAACGAGAAATACAACAGACATTAGCAGCAGAAAGACAAGCAGCTCAAATATTAGCTGAGGCAAATCAGATATTAGAAGTATTACTCAAAACTGCCTCATCAAAAACACTATTTATAGCTGGTCAAGAGTTTGAAGCATTACTAGAAGCATTGAGGGCAGCCAAAATTATGCAATCATTATCCAAATTAACTAGAACAAAAGCTGATGCTGAAATGCTCGTGGTAACAGCACTGCATCAGGCAGTCTATGGAGTCAAAGAGCGTAATCGTTTGGAAGGACATAAAGATGGAGTAAATAGTGTTTGTTTCAGTCCTGATGGCCAAATTATTGCTTCTGCTGGTCAAGATTGCACTATTAAACTTTGGAGTGCAGGAGGTAAACTGCTGTACACTCTCACTGGACATTGTAGCCGAGTTAGAGATATTAGTTTTAGCTCAGACAGTCAAATTATTGTCTCTGCCAGTGACGATGAAACTATTAAAGTCTGGAGTATCTATGGGCAAAAACTACACACTTTAACTGGGCATAGCGAGGCTGTTACTACTGTTAGTTTTAGCCCGGACAGTCAAATTATTGTTTCTGGTAGTGAAGATCAAACTATTAAAGTTTGGAGTTTAGTAGGAGAAGAATTACAAACATTGAGTGGCCATACTTATCCTGTGAGAAAAGTAAGTTTTAGCCCCAATGGTGAAATTATTGCATCTGGAAGTGATGATGGAAGCATTAAAATTTGGGGTCTTGATGGTAGACAACTGCAAAGTTTTACAGCTCACACTAGAGCTGTTAGAACAGTTTGTTTTAGTCCTGATGGTCAACTCCTAGCTTCTGGCAGTAGCGACAATACTATAAAACTCTGGAACCTTGATGGTCAAGAATTACAAACTTTCAGTAGTCACAAAGATTGGGTAAATGGAATTAGTTTTAGTCCTGATGGTCAAACGATTGTATCTGCTAGTAGCGATCGCAGTATTAAACTATGGAGTCTAGATGGTAAGGAACTGCAAACTTTTACTGGACATTATAGTTTTGTTCAGCAGGTCAATTTTAGTCCTAGTGGTAGATTTATTGCTTCTGCTAGTAGAGATACTAATATTAGAATATGGAATCTGAAGACTAGAAACAGACTAATTCTTAGAAGACATCAAGGGGGTATTAATTGCGTGATTTTTAATCCCACTTCTGAAATATTGGCTACTGCTAGTAGTGACAACACTATCAGACTCTGGAGTCTTGATGGTAGAGAGCTACAAACTATTATTGGGCATACTCAACCAGTTACGAGTATGAGTTTCAGTCCAGACGGTCAAATTTTAGCTACAGCTAGTGGAGACAATACAATAAAACTTTGGAGTCTTGATGGTAGAGAGCTACAAACTTTCACCGGGCATAACAGTGTAGTCACTGGTATTTGCTTTAATCCCAATGGTCAAACTATTGTCTCTGGTAGTTTAGACAATACGATAAAACTATGGAGTCTTGATGGTAGAGAGTTAAATACTTTTACCGGACATAATGATGTTGTGTTCTGTGTCAGTTTTAGTCCTGATGGTAAGATGATAGCTTCTGGCAGTTTAGATCGAACTATTAAACTTTGGAATGTTGATGGCAAGTTACTAAAAACCCTCTCTGACCATAGAGGTATGGTGTTTAGTCTTAGTTTCTCCCCAGATGGTAAAACTCTTGCTTCTAGCAGTTGGGATCGTAGTATTAAACTATGGAGTCTTGATGATAGAGAATTAAATACTTTATACGGACATATTAATATAGTTTATGGTGTAGTTTGTGGTCTCATTTTTAGTCCTGATGGCAAAATTATTGCTGCCGCTGCTGCTGACCACACTGTTAAACTTTGGAGTTTAGAAGGAAAAGAGTTACACACTTTTATTGGGCATAGTGATATTGTTAATGATGTTAGCTTTAGTCCTGATGGTAAAATCCTCGCTTCTGGTAGTAAAGATGGTAGTGTAATTTTATGGAATCTCAATCTAGAAAATCTTGTAAAACTTGGTTGTGAGTGGGTGGGAGATTATCTTGAAAATAATCCTAATGTTCGTGAAAGCGATCGCCACCTATGTGAAAATTTTTGATGTTCAATTCAGCTTTGTTGTATGAAAACATATAGCTACCGCACGCTTATCCAAGCATATGTACTTCATACTTCTACAACTATTGTCCAATAAATAAATCAAACATCAAGCTACCATTTGATAAAAAAAGGCTGAAACTTATATCTGTAAAGGCTTTGATAGATTTAACTATTGGCCAATAAATGAATAAAGCATCAATAATCGAGATATGGTGATATAGCTGCCACTAGGTTCACCTTTCATGTCGGGGACAACCGAAGAGCGGAACGGATGTTCTATGGCTATTACAACAAAGCCGTTCAATTCTGTAAATCAAAAACAGGAACTATCAATAGTGGCAAGAGCTTTAGATTTATACTAAAATTTCTAAATATTTATTTTAATAAATCAGCAAGAAAATGCTATTTCGACAACTAATAGACCCAATAACAAGTACCTATACTTATCTATTCGCCGATCGGGCAAATAAAACAGCAGTATTAATAGATCCAGTTTTTGAACAGGTGGAACGAGACTTGCAATTATTAACTGAATTAGGATTACAACTACGCTATTGCTTGGAAACACATATTCATGCAGACCATATTACAGGAACTGGTAAACTACGCACCGCTACAGGATGTTTAGGTATTGTGCCAAAAAATGCTCAAGTGACTTGTGCCGATCGCTTTCTAGAGGATGGAGAAATATTAGAAGTAGGAGAAATTCAGATTCAGGCGATCGCTACTCCCGGTCATACAGACAGCCATTTAGCCTATTTAGTAAACAATAAATATCTACTGACTGGAGATTCTCTGTTGATTAGAGGTTGTGGTCGGACAGACTTTCAAGGGGGAGATGCAGGAGTCTTATATGATGTAGTCACTCAAAAGTTATTTACACTTCCTGATGATACCTTAGTTTATCCCGGTCACGACTACAAAGGTCAGACTGTTTCCACCATTGGCGAAGAAAAACAATTTAATCCACGTTTTGTCGGTCGCGATCGCTTTAACTTTATTCAATTTATGGCCACCTTAAATTTAGCTTACCCTAAAAAAATGGCAGAAGTTGTGCCAGCGAATCAAAAGTGTGGTAAAATAACCGATAATTTGGATTGAAAACTTTGCCCTTTCTAGTGGCTCACTACTGAAGCTGAATAAATTGGACACAGGTTAGTGCAACAACTAGAGCTACTATTAGACATCTCCGATAATCAAAAATAAAATCAATTATTCCCCACAAATTATCAATTATTTCCCCCTACTCCCTACTTCCTACTCCCTACTCCCTCTTTTCTGGAGATGTCTATTATTAAGTATTTTACCGAACATGATATAAGTTATACTTGTAGCAAATCAACGTTATCAATTCACTTTAAAGATTTCACAAATACTTTCAAACTTTAAATGTGAAATGATTTCCTGAAATTATTGTATTGTCAAAGTTTTTAGCCTATAAAATCTTGCTTTTGACTTTTGACTTTTGACTTCCGTGAAACGGTATTACTCATGTTAGTTTCGATTATTGGTCATTTCCTAGCAGTCCTGATTGGCATTACTCTAGGATTAATGGGTGGTGGTGGTTCTATGTTGGCAATTCCAGTTTTAATCTATGTTATGGGATTGGATGCCAAAGAAGCGATTGCCATGAGTTTTGTGGTGGTAGGTATAGTAAGTTTAATAGGACTTATTCCTCATTGGCAACAGGGAAATGTCAACTTCAAAGCGGCCATAATTTTCACTCCACCTGCAATGTTGGGGGCTTTTTTAGGGGCACGTCTAGCTTCACTACCAATGATTACAGATACTATTCAACTGATGGCTTTTGCCATAATGATGCTAGTTGCCAGTGTGTCAATGATTTGGGGTCAGCTCAATAAGTTGCAGAATGAACTACAACATTTACCTCAAAATCATGGGTTGGCAATGATGCTGGAAGGGTTAGGTATAGGAACTATAACAGGTTTTGTAGGTATTGGTGGGGGTTTTGTGATTATTCCAGCGTTGGTGCTTTTGGGTGGAATTCCCATGAAGGAAGCGATCGGTACGTCGTTACTGATTATTGCTTTTAAGTCCGTAACGGGGTTTACAGGTTATTTAGACCAAGTGGTTTTGAATTTTAATTTAATTGTTTCTTTTACACTTGCGGCAGGAGTTGGTACTGTTAGTGGTGCTTATTTAACTAAGTTAATTGAGGCTAAACAACTTAAGAAGGGATTTGGTTATTTTGTGTTTGCTATAGCAGTTTTGATTTTAACTCAACGTTTTATTTTTGATTTAGGATGATATAGCCATAATTTACCGTTGAAACTGGGTCTAATATCAAATCCGGTTAAACAGTTATAGATTGGTTCAGTCGTAATTGAGTCAACCCACCCCTAATCCCTCCCAGGAGGGGAAGTCAGTCGGACTTAGTCACGAGGAGAGAGAATTACAAAAATTTAGTAGTTATGAAGGTTGAATAATTTTTTGATGTCTAATCAAGCGGATTTGATATAAAGCCTCGCCCTAAAAGGGCGACTTTCTCTGCACAAATATTTTTCAAATAATTGTTTTATCTGGAAAGATATGCGATCAAAAAATAGTATAGACAGGACTTACGCAAAAAATGAAATTATACGCCATCTGTAGGGGTTAACGGCCGTTAACCCCTACTATATATGGTGGTTATGCGTAAGTCCTGATAGAAACAAAGAAATAGCAATCTTAGTAAGAGAGGCCAAGTTATTAAACGGGACTTTAAATCAATATAATTCTTTGGATGAAGCTATCAGAGCAGCACAGTTGATCAGAAACAAAGCTCTAAGTATTACTCCGATTTAACTTGATCCAATAATTTGAAAAAAAACTTGTTAATAAGCAACAAAAAGTGTTATTATAATAGTTTGGCAAAATGTTGTAAGCATGACTGCCAAGATTGAGTTAGGGTGACAATTAACTATGACAACACAAGTATTGCCTAAAGTCAATAGTCTTGGAGACTGGGCATCCTTAGCCTTTGAAAAGCATTTTCAGAAGACTCTGAAACATGAACCAGAGGTACTAAAAGATCGAGACCCAGAGGAACTGCATCAAATGCGGGTGGGTATGCGTCGTTTGCGCTCTGCTGCTCAAGGTTTTGGACCTGTTGTAACTTTGCCGAAAGCTGCTCAAGATCGAAAAATTGGTAAAATTGCTCGTTGTTTAGGGGGTTTAAGGGATTTAGATGTGCTTTTAGAAGCTCTAGAAAATCGCTATAAACCAAATTTACCTACTCAAGAACAAGTCGAGCTGGATAAGGCTATGCAGCAGTTGCGAAAACAGCGTCGCCAAGCTTTTAAAAAAGTACGAGCAATACTCGGAGATAAGAGTTATCTAATGTTGAAACAGAAATTGCAGGAGTGGTTAGATAGCCCAATTTATACAGATATTTCTCTACTACCAATTCAAGAAGTATTACCAGATTTATTATTACCTGAAATTAGTCAATTATTTCTTCATCCTGGCTGGTTAGTCGGGGTAGAAAAAGAGGATATAGAAACAAGTAATAATCAGGATTTCTTGCTACAAAAAACTAATTCTAAATATCAAGTCGTGAAAATTAAGAATGATAATTCTTCTATAAGTATTAGTGATACTGAGGAGGAAAACCTACATAGTTTGCGCAAAGAAGTAAAGCGGGTTCGTTACCAAATGAGTTTATTTACTGAATTTTACGGCCCAACTTATGAGGCTTATTTAAAAGATATGAAAGAACTCCAAGAATATCTTGGTGATATTCAAGATAGTGCAGTTTTAAGAGAATTTATGGAAAAGATATTGCAATCTAACATTGAAAAAGTTCTTCCCAACTTGGCAATGCAACTGAAACAAAGCCGAGAGAAAGCATTGCGGAAATGGCAACTTTTGCAAAGACGGTATCTTAATATTCAAGTTCGACAAAATTTCCGCTCAGAATTATTGCGACCTGTGACATAAGTTTGGATGAGTCTACATCTATAGCATAGAACAGGCAAAAGCTTATATGACAACAGGTAGCACAGACAAAAAGATTTCCGTTGTTCCTCAAGTGCAACGTCCGGAGGATGTCAAAAGCTCTAACTTTTTACTGCGACTGTTATAGCAATCCTATTTTATTCGTGTCAAAAATATTACTGCTTTTTAGGGAACACTTAACTGGGAACAGGGAACAGGTGGGAGTTTCAGTTTTTTTATTTACTTTTTGATTACCCGCAACCTATGCGCGGATTGCTATATAGTTAAAGATTGCCAATAGGTAAAACTTGAGCTAAGAACAGAAAAAATATAAAATTTATCTCATCTAAAAAAAATTATGTTTATCGCTTCCTTCTTGCATCAGAAATAGAAAGTTATCCCTGATAAGTTTTTCAGAAATAATTTTCTAATGGCCTTGCTGATGGGTGGGTATGATTTGTATTTATTGGTAATTGCTAAATCATTGAATAACAAATACTTGAGATTATTCAGTTTTTATTTTCATACCTCGATTCAGCAACGCCTTTACAATTTGATCAGGACTTACGCATGAGGTAGGAAAAACTAGGATTTGAGATTGCTTCCCTATCGGTCGCAATGACGAAAATACTTTGTATTGTGTAAGTCCTATTGATTTTTTATTTCGTCGGCCTAAAATCGGGTATAACACCCCCACTATAATTTTCATTTGAGCGAATTAAAATTAGTGGGATATTAAAACTAGCCACTAATTTTTACTTCTGACTTCTGATTTCTGACTTCAAAAAGCTTAACCTATTACTAATCTTTTAATTACCTAATTTTTACTTTACTGAGATAAGCTCGATACTGTTTATCACAAATCAGTATTTTTTTTACTGAAATATTTAAATATGGCTCCAACTTCAAGAGCAATTATAGACACTAATCAACATCATGTAGGCACTGAACCTCATCTGCACTTTTATCAGAAAGGAGAAACAATACCTTTAATGTCCCAAGGTATTTGGCAAATTTGTCAGGGTTTAGTGCGACTCAGTACCCTTTATCCAGTAGGTGAAGAAGGTCTTTTGGGTTGGGCAGGGCCTTCCATGTGTTTTGGCAGTTGTTTTTCCTACTTGGACAGTTGTCGGGCAACTGCTTTGTCAGATGTTTGTTTAATGTTCTACACGATGATCGAAATAGAAACTTCCCCAAAACTAACCCAAGAGTTGTTGCCTCAGTTAGGAAGACGATTTAGGCAAACAGAGGCTTTATTAGCGATCGCTGGAAAACGACGAGTAGAAGATCGTCTGTATCAATTATTATTATTGTTAAAGCAAGAATTTGGTCAATCTGTGGGTGATGGTACTCGGTTAAATATTCGTTTGACTCATCAAGATATTGCTGCTGCAATTGGTACTACGCGAGTAACTGTTACCAGACTATTAGGAAAATTAAAACAGCAGGAGTGGATTAGTATAGATAAACATCGCCATCTAATCTTGAGAAATGAGACTTTTGCCAACTCATCAGATTTGTTTAGATTTGACAGAAATACTCATTACAGAACTTAATAAACTCCTGACGTTACGCTTAGGTGACAATGAGATACTTTTCAGTCTGGGAAACCCTGACCATAGTTTTGACAGAATAGAAAAAATTTATTGGACTTCTCCAAAAATTAAAAATAAAATTAATTCTTATCAAGGAATTATTAATTACTTCTCCCCTACTCCCTAGTCCCTACTCCCTACTCCCTATTCCCTACTCCCTAGATTGCACATAGCGTCGCCGTCGTACACGACGTTCTTTTAATATTAAAACTTCTGCCTGATTTTCTTCTCTAGCAACCCGAACTAATAATCCAGCTAAAAGCAAACTACCAATCATTGAACTACCACCATAACTAAACATTGGTAATGGCAAACCTGTAGTTGGTAGCGCTCCAGTAGCAACACCTATATTGAGTAAAGACTGCCCTACTAAGGCTATCATAACTCCAATGGCTACAAGTTGATGTTCCATGAGTCGAGCTTTGAAGGCAACTTTCAGAGCCATAATACTGTAGACAACTAATAAGAGAAATAATATTAAAGCCCCTACAAAACCAAACTCTTCAGCATAAACAGAAAATATAAAGTCGCTGTAGGGAATAGGGAGAAAATGTAACTTTTGTTGAGATAATCCAAAACCACGTCCCCAAATATCTCCAGAAGCAACTGCTAGTAAACTTTGAACCAATTGATACCCATCACCCATTGCATCTGCCCAAGGATTTGTAAAAGAAAGAATTCGCCTCCTTTGATAATCATTAATGCTGACACTAATGGTAGCTAAAAGAAATCCAGCTAAAGCAATACCTCCAAGATAAAAGTAAGGTAGTCCAGCAGCAAAGGCAATAAACCATAAAATCATACCACATAAAGCGGTGGTACTCAAGTTAGGCTCCAGGAGAATAGATGCTAGTACCAAAGAAAAAATGGATAACCAAGTTATTCTAACTAACCAACTCAAGCGATTCCATTTACTAAACAAATAAGCTGCTTGTAGCACTAGGAAAGGTTTCATTAGTTCAGAGGGTTGAAGCAGTACTGGGCCTAAAGATATCCAGCGAGTTGCCCCATTAATAGTGGTTCCTACTCCGGGTATCAAGATAATTAATAATAGAGTAAGTATCAGAATTAAACCTACTTTGGCACTTTGTAATATTGCAGACAAGGGGGTATAAACAACTATATTGAATCCTACCATCCCTACTAAAACCCATATTAACTGGCGTTTAAAGAAGTATAGGCCGTCTCCATATTCTGTTGCAGCACTGGCATAGGAAGCTGAAAATAATACTACTAGACCTATACATAGCCAGAGAAATGTTAACCATCGTAATAATCTAGCTTCTATTGCCCATGTTTGGACTTTAGGGTCAAAAAAAGGAATTAGATAACGTAAATCCATAATTTAGGGAATAGGGAATAGGGAATAGGGAATAGGGAATAGGGAATAGGGAATAGGGAATAGGGAATAGGTAAGAAAAAATTTTAAGATACCATAATAAGTTGTTTTAGTCTACTACTTTCAGATCTAAAACTTTTTTATAGATGCGATCGCAACGTTTTGTTTCGACACCAGTTGTTAACTGATAACCATTACTTTCATATAATTTAACAGCTTCTTGCAATACTGTTGCTGTTTCTATCCAAATTTCTTGAAATTTACGTTCAGCAATTCTTTTTTCTAATTCTTTTAATAAGAATTTGCCTAATCCTTGACATCTAATTTCTGGTAATAAGTACATTTTTCTAATTTCGACTGCTTTATTACCTCGTTCAATTGGATAATATGCTGAAGTTCCTAATATTTTTCCTTGTCGTTCTATTACCCAAAATTCTCCTCCTATATTTTGATAAAATTTTTCTACTTCTAAAACATCTCGATCTGCTCCTTCTGGTTCCCAGTTTAGATTATATTCTGCCAGAACAGAACCTATAATATTTGCTGCTATTTTACGGTCATTTGGTTGCCAATTTCTAATTAAAAATTCACGATAATATTTTTTCATTTTTAGGGAGTAGGGAGTAGGGAGTAGGGAATAGGGAGTAGGGAATAGGGAAGAAAAAATGGAATAATACCACAGCAGATTCCAAGTATGTGAGGTACAAATATTACATTAATACCTCTATAATTCAGGTATCTTGCCCGCTAGTAGTGTACCTCAATGAGATAAAATTCTTATATTTAATTGCTATGTTTATATTCCTAGTAAATATTAGGAATTGTAGCACTACCTATTTAGGGTTTGCGCTCAAAAGTCTTTTTCAGGAGTAGGGGAGCGGAGGAGTAGGGGAGTGGGGGAGTAGGGGAGTAGAAAGTAATTAGGAAAAACGAGGAATTAATTAGGAGATAATCGGATATATTTGTACCTTGATTTTTCTGCTATCCCCCCTGTCTTTTCTGCTAATTTTTTGAGGGTTTTTAACTAAAAACCAGGAACTTTTTTCGACCGAAAAAGGCACTTACTGTAATAGAGCCAATGCTTTTAGATTTGATCGGTAAGCCCTATTTAGGACGCCGACATTGGTAAATCCTTTTTGCAGATAATTTGGGCTAAAAATAACTCAGAGATTACTTTTAACTTTTAATTTTTGACTTGCGCGTAGCGCTATAGGATTCATAAGTCATAATTAAAATCTTCCTAGTTTAAAATATTTTTACTGATTAATTTAGGCTCCTGAATGCTGAATGCTAATTGCTAATCGCTGAATGCTTATTAATTAACTATGAATCCGAGGTTCTGGATGTAAATTACTCAGTATCTCACTTTCAAATATTGCTAATTCCTCTAATCTTTTCGCCACAATTTTCTGTTCAAAATCAGTTGTAGCTAAAATCCAATATACTCCGTAATGTCTAGCTTCAGATACCATTAAACCACGATAAAATTTTGCTAATTCAGAGTCATTGCAATAATCAGCAAGTAAGCCTAAACGTTCGTGACTACGAGCTTCAATCAAACAATAAACTAATAATAAATCTAACATTCTTTCTGGCTCATTCCGCCGAACTTGACTATTTAAAGCTGCTCCATAAGGAGGAGCATTTAGGGGAGCTAATGGAATATTACGACGTTCTAACCACTGGTTTACTTGTTCAAAATGTTCTAGTTCTTCACGAGCAATAGCTGTTAACATTTTGATAAGTTTAGGGCTAGAAGGATAGCGAAACATTAAATTTAGAGCTACCCCTGCTGCTTTTCGTTCACAGTGGGAATGGTCTAATAATATAATGTCTAAATTGGCGATCGCTTGTTCGACCCAAGCTTGGGAGGTCGGTTGTTTTATATATTTAATTGTTGGTGTTTTTGATAATTGCATAGTTATTGCTGATTTTACTTTTCATTAGCTTCTGTTGCTATTTTTTTTAGCATTAAATGTCAGGCATGAAGAATTTTATAATACTTTTTTAAAGTCATATTTTGTGAAGATAAATTAGTTGTTGGCATTGAAGAAGTTCAAAATTTTGGGTTCGAGTTACCGAAAAATTAAGGTATTAAGCCTCTCCATTCATGGAGAAAAAAGCGGTTGTTTGCGGAGCATTCCGTTAGGATGGGATGGCGAGGTTTCCTCGCCATATCCAATCAACCAAGAGAGCGGTTGTTTGCGGAGCATTCCGTTAGGATGGGATGGCGTTAGCGTTAGCGCAGCTCCTCTGTAAGAGGCAGCGGCTCTGCACTCTTCGGGTCTCCTGGCTGGCCTCCAATCAACCAAGAGAAGAAAAAAAAATCCTTTTAGTCAATCCTATCCGTTATAAGAAGAGGTATAGCGCTACGCATTAAGGTTAGGACATTTCTAAATCCT
>JAAUYL010034264.1_pt1 | contig 14449 bp, 11 predicted proteins | sample 7278011 | NCBI WGS metagenome assembly JAAUYL01 (sample SAMN14350225, study PRJNA611818) | marine sediment metagenome | isolation source: surface marine sediment (1.8m) | place: French Polynesia: Moorea | collected 2018-08 | reverse complement strand
TATTATTAAGTTTGCCTTCAGTCACATTTTGATTCCTCTTGCCTTTCTCTCGTTTGATAAATATGATGGCAATTTACACCACTTTAACTTGGTAAATTCCTCTTTTGAAAAGATGCATCGCGGGGAGAGTTGAAGGCTACCAAGCATGGAAAATTTAAAAGAATCAGGGAAATCATGGAATTTCTGCTCTGAAAAATATCTTCTTTTTTTCACTGCTCCTAATGTTTTTCAGCATCTCTTCAACTCATGCAGAAAATCTAGGTACTTTCTGCGCAATTACCTTTCTTTTGCTTTGCTGTACGTCCGAAAAATGGCTATTTTTACATTTTCCCTCTCGCCACATGCAAGTATTTATTGAAGGAATTGCATTTTTACACAAATGTAAACACAACTTCAATCAGACTAGGGAAAAATAACTAGGCCGTAGATCTTTCATTCATGCTGCTCAAAACGTAAAAGAGAAATAAACATTGATTTTTATTTTTTTATTCGAAGCAAAGTCCAGCGTTACTTATTTGAAAACAAAGAGAGAACTTTTTAGCGTGGGTTGAGATGAAACGTTATACCTTAGTGAAGGGGTGCGAAAAAATCTCATTTGTTTGCTTGTTCGCGAAAATTACTAGGTTGGTTGGTTGCCCACTTTCTGCCCACTACCTTTTATAAAAACGAGCCTCGCCAAAGAACGGAACGGTTTCAGTTCTTCTTAGTCTTCCACGTAATTTTGCATGCATTTTTCATAATCAAGAAAAACCACAAGTTCCAACGCAACAAGTTTTGCGGCTTCAAACGAGAGCGGCGAGCGGATGGCGGGCTTTTGCCAGCTAATTTGTTAATGTAATTCACCGCATCATGTGGCTAATTTTCACATGCTAAACTATGGTAAATAAGTGGGTGAGAACACTAAAGCAAAATTGGACTACCGGCTGTTTTGGGAATATGCGTGAATGCAACAAAAGCGAGACTATTTTAAGCGCCGCAATATAACCAATTGGCAAAACTAGAGTTCGAACACAGCGCCATCTACATGGAGCGTGGAAAATGATTAAGTATGTGCATGCATAAATCTCGCTGCTACCTGTTACTTTTGCTACATTACTCAACAAATTGTACGTGATGTTTTAAGGCAAAATTATTATTCAGGAGGCAGGGGAGGTTGATGTTTACTTTAGCGCAGATTTTCCATGCATATTCATGCCCACGAAAACGAAACTGCCTTCAAATTGATTTGCACATGCGCGTGAGTGTGAATTTTTGGCGAAAACATTTGTCTCTTTTACGAGAAATTTAGAGAAAAGAAGATTTCTAAATAAATATTTGTTATTTTGTATAAGTAAATGATGAGACGGTCTTCAAGGATAATGGTAATGGGATGTTCAGCAAATTAAATTAAAGAGCTTTTTTCCCAAAACCGCTATTAAAGCATGACCATATTTGATATGAAGCTAAGTGGATAGTTTATTATTACTTATAATGTTCGAAATTTTCATTGTGCGTAAACTGAAATATGCTGTGATTTACACACAATATGGCAAGAAAAAAGATACACAGAATGGCTTACAAGTCAACAAGCTTTTTCATATTTTATACTTTTTTTTCGCAACGCCCCATTTGAGTTAATGGTTCGTTTTTTCCTGTCTTTTGTGTTCGGTGTAATTTTGCCAACAGAACTGAGCGTTGGTTTATGGAAACTCGAAGAAATGAGGCTTTCCGGTTGCTTCAATGAATTTCACTTGTTAAATATGATTAATGAAAGCAGCAGCCGATACTCTATATTTTGTTTTTTGGTCGTCCCCCCCCCCGTCCAAAAAATCGACAGTCGTAGAAATTCGGATCGATGCAACTTTTGCGGACCCTCCCCTTGCTACCATTGATGCTGGGGTATGGAGAAAATTCCCCTATGTGTAAAAAATACAAACCTTTCAAAAGGGGTGAATATATGCACATATGGGTACCCTACTACCCACCACTGTGTGCTCGTTTGAAATGGTATTTTTTGCGAGCACGCCTCGAATATCAAATCTACAATTTGTTTTCCGGAAATGTTTTTTTTTATAAATATCTCGTTTCTGATGACAAAACCGAGTCCGGATTTTCAGTAAGCCCTAGGCCCCAAACTTCTCTGTTTTGAAAATCCTCAACCCTTTCGCTCAATATGCGCATGCGTTCCTATGGCTGTCCAGTCGAAAAAAAGTACCGAGCTCTGGAGGGGAGAAATCTGTGACCAAACTCCAGTTTCCATATTCCTTTTCGACTTTCAACTTGGGTGGAAAATTCGTAGATTGTCAAACAGTTTAATTAAGGACATGAAATATGACATATTCCCCTATCCAGGATTCCCCCTGCTCTTTTGTTCACCCCATCCAGACCTGAACCCGATGATCTCCTGTATACCTCCGTGATAGTTCTGAAATCCTGATCAGCTTTTGGAGCTTGGCCATTCAAAGGGGTTGAGCATTGGAAATTCCGCTCATGTGCAACTGCAAACAATTCCCCCTTCTCCCCTTTCCCCCATCCAGACCTTGGCTTTTTTCCCAGGCCATTGTTCTCCGGGACTTCCCCCTCCAGGACCTCGAGAGCATCCATGACCATATGCAGCCTTCCCAAAAAGAGTTTTGAAGCCGGCATAAAACAGTCTGGAACTGTACGTGCTCCCGAAAACAGCTATCGAGCTCCGAGGTAAGTTTTATTTACATTTGTCGTGATTTTTTGCATCGATATGTTTTATTTTCGGTGCTCGATCAAAATTCAAATCGTATACATTTTCATTCATGCAAAAAGTGAATTTGACTTCCGATTATCCAGTAAGTAAATATGTAGGCAGGTACACAAATAAACATGTGTTTCTTTCTTTTTGCCTTTGATGCGGTTAGGCCAACGGCAGTTATTCATCATTCAAAATTGCATACCGCTCTCTCGACTCGATTTGCAGATTGGTTTTTCAAGAATCGATCTTTGTATCATTCCATATTTTTTTGCCTCTTGCCCCCTTTTGCGGAGCACTTCAATCAAACATTTTCCCATCTTTCATTTCAATATTTACATTACGATTTGTCAAAAATAAAAATGCAAAGAAGTAGGTTTTTTGTGGGAAGGTTTGAGAAAAAAGATAAAATCCCATTTTAACATGGTTCGGCAATTCGAAAAGCGCCCAAAAAAGGGGAACTCAATTTTGGAAACTTTTGAAATTGAAATAGTTTTTTGATAGACTTTGCGCGGTGACAGCAAAAATGTATAGAATTTTTCCATCCAGCAGATTTCACATCACATTGCAATGCACTTCATTTCAAAGTAATTTCGGTGGATTAGATTTTCTTCCCTCGACTCTTTTTTTGCCAACAAAATATCCAATATTATCCTTGCCTGCTCTCTTACTTTTCATATCTATTATGGCGATACAGTTCATAACTTTTTGGTCATTCTGTCACGCTCCTGACTTTATCTGACGTGAATTCCCTTTTCTTCCGACATCGTCTAGAAAACCAAAAATAAAAAAGCAAATAATTTCAAACAGAATTCCTGTTTTTACGCTAAGATTTAGTTTTACAATACGTGTCAATCGTTTGAATTTGGGCAGCAACTTTTTTGCACAGTGAAAGGCAAAAACCCCAAAATGTGCTGTCGCATCTTATGCACATAAAAACTGGAGTTGAGACCTGAGATACAGGCAATAGATAGTTTGACAGTTTTGTTTATTGGACAGGCCGCCTTGGCGCTAGTGTCGCGTTTGTTTGCTGTGAATTTGGCGCAGGTGACAAAATATTGATGCACTAAGAAAATTCGAAATTTCCATGCCTCCAGGCATGATATAGCTCGTTGATAAAAATATATCTACATAGAGACACCGTTTGATTGACAGTTGGCAGTGGTAATTTTACATAGATCTACCTACCTAGATACCTCCCTCCAAACTTGACGTACTTATTTCCATATCATATACATATGGAGGAGGAAAAATCACAATCACAGTTGCCTTTCGTACACTCGGCAATTTCGCCTCCTTCTTCTCTCGGCTTAGATTGATAGTTTTGGAGCACACGTCGTCGCAGGCAGTGTCGGACATCCTAATGCAATAACAGCGACTTGAATACCAGGTGTTCCATGGAAGCAAAGGTTTCTCGGACTGCCTCGATCAGATCATACATATGCAGTGCCAAATAATTCCATATCATTACCGCTGTTATGCTTACGTGACGTCCCGGTATTTTGTATTTTTCTTACGTCATTTATCGCTCCAATGGCCGTCTTGCCTTATGTAAATTGTCTCGACAGTTGCCAGAATTCGTGTGCCTTTTTTACTTCTTACTGGAAAATCATGATGATATTATTCTTGGCAATTGTAGCTGCAGAAACTTATTTTTCATTAGGCTAGGGCCAGCCATGTTTAGGAGGGATAGTAGGAGAGGGCAATTTTGCGCAATAATATAGCTACTTTTACACATTAATATCAAGCAACCATCGATAAAGCACGGCCCATTTCAGAAGCATAGATGTTCTCTCTCGTGTTCCTAATATTTTCACTAGGCCATGTTCATGTCCAAACAAATTGTTTTTCATGGCAAAATTCAAGCACAATTGTATGTACACGACGTCCTCTTTCTTGAAAGAAAATGAGCACATCCAAAGGCAAGATGCTATATAGTAGTTATATACACAGAACCATTTTATGATGGGCTTACGCATCATTGGCCTTATGGCTCTGTTTCACAAATATTTTCTATATTTTAGCGAGCGGGTTTCTGACGATAGAGTTGTTACTCGTTAGCGATCGACCGAAGCAAAGACTTGCTAATGGTCGAAATTGGGACTGCAAACGAGAAGAACCGTATGGCGCAGTCAAGCATGTCAATTGGTAAAGTTTTGGGTTGGACCCAACTTTGCCTGCTTGCTTTTTAGCAAGTTTTCCCCACGAACTAAATCGGTAATTTACTCCATAAAGTTGCCCCCGAAATGCTTTGAACGCCTATGGCAAGTGACTTTAGATAGCACGAACCAAATTGGTCGTTATAGCAAATCGTCCCTGCAGATGAAGGAATGGGACCCATAATCGGGCAAAAAAGGAAAGTTTTCTCAGCTTTTTTACCCCCGAAAAACACCCAGCAGCTACAGCTCCTCTCGGATGTGGATGATGAGGAGAAGAGAGGGTTTTTGCAAAGCGAATACCCAACATCTACATCAAAAGTTGCAAGATACTTTCCGTCCGCTTTTGGAGGATGTCTGCTACAATCAAAAGTAGTGTAAGCCCTCAATGCACGTAAACGTAAGCCTGCCACGGGTTCCTTAATGAGAAAGAGTTGCTAATTGCCGTCATCTCCAGACTGGAGAGAGAGAGAGAGAAAGCTAAGCTTAGAGAGGGACTAAAAAGCAATTCAAAATGCAGAGGGAGCGAAGAAAGCAGGAAGCTGGGCGTACGTGTAGGCTAAATAGACTGAGAAAATATGATGATATAAAGCCCCCTTTTCTCCCTAGAATCCCTCGTATCCTTTTTACTCTATTTGATATTTTGGGGGAGAAGTAAGGGTCAGTCTAGGAGAGCGAGAGAGAGCTGTCCAAAATCGAATTGCCTGGTCGTAAAAACTGAATAAACATGATGGAAATGGCGTATGTACATTCTACTTTGGATAGAGGGAAAAAGGATGTTGGCAAATGTGAATTGCAAGTAGGGGGTCGTTTCCTTGATCAAATATTACCCACTACCATTATATTGGTGAAAAGGAAAATGCACCCATAAATTCCGTCCATTTTTCCGAAGAGAAATAATTTAGGCAAAAATATTAGGAGCAAATACGACGACGCAATCAGCTTTATTACAAACATTTTCGCCTTTTAAATAATGCATTTAACGTACACTCGACTCTATATCATTCATGGATTGCTCGTGTTTAACTAACTCGTAAAGTGCAGTTTTTCGGATATGATAAATTACAAAATAGTAGCTTCTTTTTAATGGTGTTTCCACACACAATTATTTTCTGTCCTTTTCTTTCTTCTTGAATAGATAGATATATGCAATAAGTATCACTTTAATTTGCTTCCGTTAAAACTTCAGGATTTCTTTGACAGTACACTGTTAAAAAGTTTACAGGGCTGCTGCTTGAAATTATTATACTCTCCGCACATCAGTTTCAAAAGCGGCATGCGCTAACAACACAGGAGAAATCCGAGAAGCATTTTCTTGCTTCGTCTTCGAGTCACTCTCATTCTTTCGTCCGTTTGAAAATACAAATAGTGTACACGTATTTATGTAGCTTCAAACAATGTAGTGCTCATTTTCTCGGCTCGGGAGAAAAACACTCAGGCAAGGTTCAATTTTGACTCGAAGCAGAGGAGCAGAGTTCTCGTTTTTAAAAATAGAGCTTTCACTTCTTTATACGTCTCTCCGCGGGCCATCAGCGCACGTCCGTCGAAGTCCGACTCTCTTTCTACACACATAAATATGTAGATACGATAGTCTACAAATCGTTTGACAATCTTTGATCTCTTCATCGGCAAAGATGTCTATTGTACTTTGTTTTGTAGGCACCATTATGTATATGGGCAAGAGGAGCGACATGCCGGTCAGCTTGGCCACACTGGCCTCTCCATGATGGCGGCCTCGCCGAATCCGGATCAACTGTCGGGATCGAGGTTGAGGAACCCCGAGGCCGCGAGGACGATGAGGATGATGGCGGCAACGACGACCACCCCGACGCACGCCAAGTAGCCCCAGGTCTTGTAATCTTTGAGACACTTGCGCCGTTTGTACTCATCCACGATCTGTTGCAGCCTCTTAGCGTTGGCCTCGGCATCAGCCCGCTTCTCCTCCTCCGTGCGCGGGTCATCAGCGCCGTTGACATATTGGCAGGCATGGAGGCCGGCCTCGTTCTCGAGGATCTCGTTGAGGTCCTGCCGCGAATGCGAGTGGCCTCGATCTGTCCTCAGGTGCGAGCCGGTCGACCCGGCTAAATTGGCCGTGATCATAATAATTTCGCGGGGTCACTTTTCAAGGAAAAAACTGTACAACAGCTGTTGACCTCCAGCCTCGAGCACTAATAGTAGGGAAATGGGAGCAGCTCCAAGTCGTCTACATAGACAGAATTTGCGTAAATTACGCTTGATTTTCTTCCACTCAGCTTACAAGGCTCTCTTTGACGACTCCTCGTTTCACACGCACATATGACCATTAAAATTGACGTATTGCGTTTAACTTTCAAGCAGCAATATCTCGTCGCTTACTTCAATTTAAATACTAAGTACTGTCTGTTGAAGGTAGCTTTTAAATCAGCACACACGCATTCGACTCACACAGTTCAGCCTCTGTTCCTCTGGGAAAACAGCTTTCAACTGAACGAACGCAGCACCTATTCGGAATTCTGGGAAGGAACGAAGCGAAATTGTAAAATACATATTGTGAGTGTTTCTTAGATAGAGCGAGCGAAGAGCTTTCAGTCTTTCCCAAAGCAATATTTGATTTGAGGCTTTGTGTACGTACGAACACATGTGAAAGTGCACTGTGTTTTCAAGCATAGGTGCTAGCGTTATGTACACATGCTTTGAAGTCAGTTGTCTTCCTATTGCTAAATACCTTCATGGAGTGAAACAGCTTCTCTCTTGTCTGCAAACTAGTAGACCCAAATACGAGTGTACGTAATAAGATGGACGAGCTCAGGGGAGGTGATACCAGGGCCATAATAAACTTGCTGTCCTATTCTAAGCTTAGCAATACTTTGACTGTCTGCTTGGGACTCTATATTATATGGCTATGGGCGGGCCTAGGCAAAAATGCGTGGCCTGCATCAGCTGAAGTACACTTTAAAAAGCATTTTACTATCAGGCATGTATTGTACGAGCGGGATATAGGTCATTCGTTAAAGCAAGATAGTAAATGTAGAAGTTGAAAGAAGTAAATAGGTGACTAGAAAGCTAACTGACAGACAGGACCGACGCGCCCAAAACTGTTTTAAAACTACAAAGTCTCTTGAATTTGCATACCGTTTTTCTTCCTCCATTGCGATTGCGAGCGGGAGCTTGACTTCCAATAAATAGAAAGCAGGGAGATACATATGGAACCCACGAGAAATACAAAGCCACAAAAGAATTTATGCCCTGCCAAAGTTTTCTTGTATTATTAGTGTCGTCCTTCTCTCTCCCTTTTGTTATTTTGTATATAGGGGATCGGGTTAGGGCAAAAAGAATGCCCATTGTGTCAGGGTTTTGGTTTCCTACTAAGACTAGTTTTTCTTTACTTTTCTGCCTGCCAGTTTTTAAACAGAAACTAAACAGGGTCGCACACAAACCATGCCAATGTAATCAATGCAATAATAATATATCTAAGGAAAAGACGAGTCGCATCCTCTAAGAAACACCCCGGAAGCAAGTCTTCTTCCATATGTAGTTTTATACAAAGGCATTGTTTCGCCAAGCAAAAGGGCAGCAAAACGAGCAGAAGAAAAGGGTGGAAAAGCAACACAATAGTACGCGGAATTTGGGAACCGATATTAGCCAAAGAAATTCTCTGCAATTTCCAATTCCTGTAATGTTAAATAACGCGTAGTCATTGCTCTCATTTCAATCCTTTAAATTAGGCAGATTCTTAACGAAACCCGTCTTTAGAGACGTTTGTAAATAGGGGACTATATACATAGGCAACGAGAAACAATCCCAACAATCTGGTAGCATGAAAGCAAAAGCAAAGAACTCACAGAGAAGACAGCGAGGAGCTCGACTAATAATTGGCTGGAAAATTACTCTTTGAGAGAGAGAGAGAGAGAGAAAGAAATGTCCAATAGCTCACGAAACGAAACGAAATTGGACTCCCGACCTGGAAAGAGAGGAGAGAAACATTTGTTAGTTATTTCTACAATATCGGCCGGGCTAAGTAAATAAATGACCTACCGAGTTCTTTTGCAATGGCGAGCACGAGTAATCTATGATTGAATTTCCTGATTCCGTCGTCGATTATTCCGAGAAAAATCTTTATTTCGGAGCCAGAACAAAAAATCGACAAGAAAGCCATTTATTTTCTTAGTAAGATGAATGGCGTTTCCAATCAAAAGTAGTACCACAAAAACCGGCTACGATACCTACAATTATTATTGCGAATTGATAGAAAAATGAAAGTGGGCATGGAAAATCATGTGAAATGTTAATTTATTCGTGTTTGTGCCTAATGGGCTTAATGATCCTGGGAAATGAGAAAGTTTGAAGCTTCTGGGGAGAATAAATAATAACGTAATCATGCAAAATCCCACGTAAACTTTTGTGAGCCAGCTTTTGGGGGCCTCCAAGCTAGGGGGCAAAGATTATTATTGTGAAACCGTGATGCGAGGAGAGAATTGAATTTCAATATTATTGATGATCATTTTCGGTGCTTCTTTTGTAGTTTGGCGTTGTTGGATATTTTGTATATTTCCAAATATCTCCCTAGCTTAATACATAGGGCAAGGAATTCCTCGTGGTTCCAAAAAATCATGGTTTCCATACTCTCTCGAAGATCAATAATGCTACATGAATCTCGAACAAATTCCCGCTCTCCTGTTATGGTGAGAATTCCAACACCTAAACGATACGAAGGTACTTACATATAGGGCATGATCATGTTTGTGCATAATGCATTCATAATGCGAGGAGATGGTGGTAACAAGAAAATGCATAATTCCACCATTCGTCTTGGTAAGATTGCCTCCCAATACTCGCACCTGATAGCTGAGCTGATGATATTGCGCCAGCATCATTTTCACATTGATGCAGTGATTGTACCAGCCAGAAATATGTATTCGTATTCGATTCGACGCATAGACTTTAGGTCGCTTTGGCATGTATATTGTATATCTTTATGTCAGCGAGAAGGAATTGCAATCGAGCCTCGGATAACAAGAGGTGGTCCTCTTCAACTGGTTTCCTAAGTAGGTTGCTTGGTCTTGGATACGAGAAGGGGCAGCTGGCATATTGTCTCGAAAATATGCCCATTCAACTATTAGGCGAAATATAATAAAGCATTGCAGGCATGTTGATTGCAATAGCTCGAAGGTCTATTGTTTGAGAGCTTTGCAATATGTTTACTGTTGTGTTGTCAATTCTCAGCTAAGCTCAGAATAAAACAAAGCAGGAACATCCGTAGATCTCTCCATATTATAGCACCAAGACAAGGGTTTATCTGAGAAAATTAATAATCTTGCCTAATAAAGACAAAATGTGCGAGCCATTGTTGCGAGATTTCTTTCTTTACAAATTGATTGAAAAGACCCGGGTTTTGCTAGAGAGACTTGTTCATTGTTTATTCAGCAATGGACGACGGATTCTAAGGCGAAATTAATCTTACACATGCTATCGCAACTCGAGAGAGAGAGAGAGACAGAAAATCTTATTTAGACAGGGGGAAGTCCCCCTGCTATTAATAAGAAAGTTAACTTTCATGCTTAGTCTAAAGATTTAGATAGCTTGGGTATTAAGTTAAGTAGAGATAAGAACAGCGAAGAGGAGAGGAGAGGGCGCGCGCATAAATCTTTGTAGTGTTGGTAATCAGCGATCGGTCAGTTTTAATGACCGTCTTCGACTTTGCCGTGTGATCTATGAATGTGGCAAAAGAGCATTGCTCAAATTCCGCCGCAGATGGATGGGCTTAAAATGAAGACACCTTCTCCAAACATCCAGAGGAAAACTGTTGCTTGCTTTTAATTTCAGGTGATGTCGCGGTCCTTCTTTCTTTTTCCACCAAATTCGGGTTGCAGTTGATGGATCGAAACGCGATTGGAAGAGGCGGGGAAAAACACGAAATTCGGGCCGGACTTAAATGAGCGATTATCAATTCGTTTCGCCCATAGAGCACACAGGCACTGAGAATTATTCTTAGAATTTTACGATATGTTTTTATACTATTTTCTTTGCAGGTACTGTACGACATCTGGACGCGAAATCAAAACCATCCGCGGTAGGATTTACGCTTGTCGCCTAATTTCAATTCGCCATTATTGCAAGTTCTCAGCCTCAGACTTGGAAAGTGTGCCTTATTGTTGGACATTAAATGGATAGATGCCTTGCTTTGGACGGCATTCCTGTAAATTGAACAAAAAATGCCATTATCCCGCGAGCAAAAAATCCAAGTCAAAACTTAAGTAATTGTCGTTTGTTTCCAGAACGATATGACAGATGACTAAAGACACTCTCTTTGCTCTAATGCAACGAGCGGCGAGCCCAGACAAAATAACCCATACATTTTTTTTCGAAAAACGAGAAGGCTCAAATGAGAATGGTCAAAATCATTTCTCTGTTACTTTAACACTTTTCTACCGCAGAGAGTTAGTTGCACGGAAATCAAGAAAGATGCTAAATTGAGGCAAAAACACTCAATGAATCACGGAAAAAATGGACTGTCTAGTCCAAACAAAAAATCCTACCTTTCATTCGTCAGACGCAACGGCTACTTTTCATCAATTAACGTACTATTTAAAATCAAGTTTATCCAAAGGAAAGAAAGCAAAAAACAAAAACAAAAGGGGGATTTCAAAACGAGACGAACAAAACCTAGCAAGACGTCAGAATTGGTTTTGGGGAGGTCTTATGTTGCCAAAAAGATGACTTGTCTCATTTATTTGGGCGAAAAGTGTGTCCCCGCATTTATTTTTCCTCCCACAAGGATCATCTATATTACGTTTTTCCCCACAGAGGGCAGAGAAATAAAGTGAGCCGTTATCTAAACCTATTTACTTAGGTAGCCTTGCACTTTTTAAAGAAGCAGAAACCAGTCTCATTTTGGCAGTATTTTAGCCGAGATACGTAAGAAAGGAGTGTATTTACAACAAATAAATATACGACAAGTCAAGCCGGGATTATGTCTACTTTCGCTAAAGTCATCTGGACGAAAGTTCTTTTTTATCGCAGAAACAATCAACTTACATGACTTAGGCAGTACTTACTTACTCTCTTGGCTTTCATTTTTTTGCCCATTTTCATTTCCTTCTTCAGCTTAATCAAGTAAGAGAGAGAGAAAGAGGAAGAAAAATAGTGCGAATAGTAAATCTCAAGAGACTTTGCAGAGCGAGGCCGAGTCTATGTTTTTTTTCCTGGCTTTGAGATAATAATTAATTCTTTGTCTAATATTTGCAGGTTCCTCCTGGTGTGATGGCAGTATTCTCGTCGTTCCTTGGAAGTGATGATGGCGGATTTCTGGACACCCTTGGAAAGCTCATTCGTTAACGGCCTGGAGGAGATTTTCATTAGGCAATAATATTATTACAAGAGAATTTATTTATGCGCTCGCGGCATAAGTTTCGGAGCAGGCAAAATTAAATTTTTCCCCTTGATGAATTATGATGAGAACCATAAATATAAAATGTACAGACTCATATATCTACTTAAAATCGCTTGGCCTAAATTAAATTCTGACTTCAAAAACAATCGCGTTCTCGATCTATTTACCCGATTGGTCACAGTGCATTTTTGTCCATTTCGCCTCGCATCCGCCCTTTGCAATAATAATCCAATTTTACAAATAATTAAACGACTCCGGAACTAGCAATACAGTTTAAAAAATGTACATGTATTCTGTGTTAAATCGCGATAATTTCCATCTCATCAAATGAGAATTAATTACCACTTTTGGCCAGACTAATTGCTGTCATCCGTCATGAACTCGGACAGGACCACGAGGCTCGATCATCTCGTTTTTAAAAACATTTTTGTTTTGCTCCAGGAATTTCCCCAGATGTGAATGAAGTGAAATGCGTTAAAGAAGAATTTCTTTTTTAATCGAAAGTCTAGTAAACATTGCCCAGAGCATGCCAATAAATACAAAATTATTCCGAGACTTACCGAACTCAAAGTCTGGATGATTTCTGGACTGCATTAGATTTAGCATTTATTATCTTCATTTTTGCTTGGGGGCTTTGTTTCCTCCTCAAAGATTCAAGAGATTTAACTCTCCCAAACTCGGACAAACGAAATGAATTTCAAATCAATTTTCTTACGATTGTTCTGTTTGGTCAATGTTTGACTGAGAGGGCCCTGTTCAAATTCATGCCGAATTTGATTGGAAAATAAGATTCCATCCACATGATTTCGATTTTTGAGAGGAGATTTTTCTGGGGGAATTTTGGCCCCGAAAGCGAAAAATGAAAAATGCTGATTTGATTTCCGTAATCACGAAATTGCATTTGTACTCCTCCTCCTCTTTTGTCTAGGGGGAAAATATAAATCATTCACTGATTTTATATTTTTGAAAGGAGGGGGGAATCTTCGATTAGTTAGTATAATAAGAGCTGAGGCCGAATTTCAAATACTAATCCATATCATGCAACCTGCATCTCTCCTCCCACTTCTCTAGAGACTTTCTAGAGATGGTGAAAATTCCGGAATTGTAGAAGTGCGCAAATCAATGGATCGGTGAGTTGACACCCCTACCGTAAATAAATACATATGGGCAGCAATATTTTAGCTTTCGAACCCAGTATATCGTAACGCACGTTCTGTGGCATATTATGAGGCCTCGAGGGAAATTGTCCTAAAGCTGATCTAATTTACCTCGGGGCTTTCATTTACGATATTAGGTTTTATCATATTGACTAGGCACGAATATCGAAATGCATGCCAGCCACATCACACAGGAGAGAAAAGAGATCGTAAATCACGATCGTGAGATTTCGGCTTTATTTTTAGCCGCTACATGTTACTGATTCCACAACGAGCTTAGATTTTTTAGTGAATTTTCTAAAAACATATCAATTTATAGTTTTTTAATGGTACTTTGACGTTTTGGCACAAAGCTCTTTCGAAAGTTCGTAGAAATTGAATTTCAATTTTGCTACAGGTGAACTTTTATAGGTGGCGCGCTAAGCTAGCGTCGCGAACTCTTGGCGCAGTTTCAACACGACACAGCGCCCTCTAACGGCGAAATCGGAAAACAAAGTCTACCTGTGATTTTCTCAATGTTTAGTATGTTTCTGGAAAAAAATACGAAAAGGATATTTTGAAAGCTGTGTTGATTTATTACAGCGACAACAAATAATTAATTTAGGTAATGTTCGGCAATAGGAATCGTTTAACGAGTAGAAGCAAGGTAGGTTTCAACATTTGTTTGTGGCGAATTTTCTTGAAAAGTCTCGAGTTCGAGTGACGGGTTTCAAGTTTTGTGACGGCGGTTTGGTAGGTAGGCAAGTTCTGTTTTGATAGTCCTGTATACAAACAGATCAGTTTTCGATTGACAACGCCTTCTTGTTTATCGTCTGCCAAAATTGTTCAAAGTTCGTGGGAAAAATTAATACTTAGATCATCACTATTTACTTATCACAACACAGCTCTCACTCTTGAAGCAAGCACTTTTGGCAAACATGAAGACGAACGAACTTCTTTGGCTCAACACGACACAATTTCACACGTACATTTATTTTTGGTGGTTTTGCTCGAAAAACGAAAAAATATCTTGATGTTGACGTCTTTCTCCGAGGCTGGAGGATGGTTAACTGAGGCTGCAGCTATG
>JAAUYL010066546.1_pt1 | contig 14464 bp, 14 predicted proteins | sample 7278011 | NCBI WGS metagenome assembly JAAUYL01 (sample SAMN14350225, study PRJNA611818) | marine sediment metagenome | isolation source: surface marine sediment (1.8m) | place: French Polynesia: Moorea | collected 2018-08 | reverse complement strand
TATTCATCCTCCTTGCCTCGGACAGCCTCCGCTCGAGCTTTCCGTCGGCATTCCAGCACTCCATAAGGTTGTTATTCATGTTAATGTTAACATTGAGATCAAAACATTTTAACACGATTATTTAAGAGCAGGTTTCTAAATGACAAGTACCCAGAAAAACTCAAATGGCTGAGCCGGTTTTCGGATGAGCTCTTCCTCGTCCTGGATTGGGCTTGGCAGAGTCATAGTCTCGGATTCAGCAGAGCTCTCTTCACCGAATATTTTTATGGACTCGAACGCCAAGGAAATCTCTTCAAACTGAAAATCATTGCCGTCTTGCTTCCCTATTTGAAGGCAAAACTTCAAAACTTTTATGAGAAATTGATTTTATATGGAGAGGAAGACGGGCTTGGATCAAATTCGAGCCTTAGAAATGCTGTTTATTACTGTGTTCCAATCTTGGACGCACTCCACAAGATGGCCGACTTGATATTGACAATCTTTTATGCTTCTGGAATTTCAAGGTAAGCAAAAAGTTGCAAATAGAAACTGTAATTACAATTCATTTTTCTTAGATATCACAATGTTTACAATTGGCTGGCCTCGTCGCCACTGATTTATTCAGGGCCTGAGCGAGAGAATCTGTTGACAGAGAAGCTATTGAGACTCCCACTGATCCTGAGATTGGTTCATCACACTGCTTCGATCGGTCTTGAATTCGGGGCTTTTTTCCTGCAATTCCTGGAATGGTGGTACGCCCAGAGGTCACCCCAAAACCAGGACCCGATGGCCTTGCCTACACCAGACCCTCCTGCGAAGAGCCAGCAATACAAAGACAAATGTCCACTCTGTCGTGGTGACTTCAAGACAGAAACCGTCTTGCCAACTTCTGGATTTGTGTTTTGCTACCGTTGCATTGTCGAACACTTGCAAACGGAGTCAAGTTGTCCAGTGACAGGGACGCCAGCTTCGTTGACACAACTGGTCCGTTTATTCCCACCAGCATAAAGTTTTTCAAACTTGATCACAAAGCATTCCAATCCATGTGGGGGTAGGCTTGAAAGTTGCCAATCTTGTCATTGTTTTCATCGTAATTGTACTGTTTGAAGCAGTCATCACAGAAAAAGAACGGGTCTTCGGGTACCTGAAAAATAAATTAGATAATTTGAATATTTATCGAGAAAAAACTCGTGAAATTGCACAGAACTCACCCTGAGGTTGTTCTTGGTGACCCACTTGGCGACGTAGACGTTGCAGACCATGCACATCTTGGAGTGGATAGTGCCCATCGCCCGCTCCATGGGATAATCGTTGGCCCTTTGCGAGTCGTCGACGCTGGCCAGGCGAACGTCAACGAACGAGAACAGGTGCTCGTGATCACCCTGGTGAACATACACGTAGGGGTAGCCGAGGCGCAACGTCAGGTCGGCAATCGCGATCCCGTCCATGGCGGCCGTCTCGAAGGGCCCGATCTGGCGCTTGGACTCCGCTGCCCACTTGCGGATGACCTCACTGTAGTCGATGCTGTCCTTGAAGCGGAAGTCGTTGTAGAAAGTGCCCTCGATGAAGAAGAACCCCGAGGGGTAGAGGTCGCGCGCCAGCCTCGGCTTCAACGGGTTGACGGTCTTGGGCTTCTTGAACAAGGGATCGCTCGGCTTCTCCTTTTTCCACGGCGGATTGTCAGACATCTCGCCGGGCTGCGAGAAATCCGAGGGGCACTTGATCTTGTCTCTCAACTGAGCCAGCGTGTTCGAACCCAGGACCAGGAACTCTTGCACATAGCGGGTCGCGTTGGTCGTCGAGGCCGCCTGCAGCCTCAGGCTCGACTTGATCGGCCGGTAGATCCTCACGGTGGCGACGATCGCCTTGTCCGTGAACTCGGGCGACACTTTCTTTGGCAACGGAGGAGCACTCTCAAACCAGGTGTTGTTCGGATTCCTCAGTCCCCGCATCCTTCGAAACCGCTGATAGTTGGACGCCTTGTCGATGAAGAGCTTCTGGTAAGCCAGCGTCTTGAGCAACTTGGGCCCGTCGGACGGTATGCTCTCCATACTATACTTGGGGATGTCTCCCTTCGGGTTGGAAAATTGGGACTGAGGTTGGACTTCTGACTTTAATGTGAAAGACTCGGGGTCGCAGTTTTCAACAATCTCGTCGAAGACGTCGTCGGGTATGGCGCCCTTCTCGCCGTCCTCGCAAAGATCCTTGACTTTGGCCAGTGATGCGTCTCGGAAGTCGCCCTTGCGAACACCGGCAACTCGGGAGTCGGCGATGACCTCCTTGTAGTCTGAAAAGTAGTCGTTGAGCACCATCTTGGGACCGATCCATGGCTTGGCCTCTGGCGTATGGATCACGTCCATGCACAGGTTGCCCCCCTTGGCCGCCGACCACTGCTTCGTGACGGTTTCGCCATGAGTGATGTTGACCTTCAGCTCTCCGCCTCGTTTTCTGACCGTAGTTGTGGATGCCGATGCCGTCTCTTCGGAAGCCATTTTAAGTTTTGTCGAACTCGAACGAAGAAAAGAAGAACAAGACTGTGAAACAAAGTCACATGTGACTCTGGTTCAAAATCGTTATGTTGTTCTTCTTCTCGGTCAAAATGTCAAAACGGTTATAAAAACGGCGGGGCTTCTTTAAAAGTTCTGTCTTGTTTTGTTGTTGTTTTGAGTTCTGGGTTGGCTGTTAAAGCCGACTTTATTTTCCAGCCCCCTGGCTCTCCAACGCTGAAGGCAAAACAGGATTTTTTAGGCAATATAGCGAAAAAATAAGGCCAAAATACCTGGCTATTTTCATCTTTAAACAATATTAATGCCTTTTCAACCTAGTTTTATAGACTTTTACTTGTATTAGTTGGTATTTAAGTAAAACTTACCATATTTTGCATCAAGTAAATGCAATTGTTTCGAGCTTGTCTTACCATTTTGCCGATCCAGAAAGAAAGTAAACGAAAGAGACTAGTGATGTAATCAAGCCGACTTTTCTCAAACCCAAGCAAGCCCAAACCTTTAATTCCCAAACTCAAGCAAGCCCAAGCTTTTTGCGAAATCGCAAAATCAAACTCAAGCCTCAAGCCTCAAACTCAAACTCTTGTCAAACCTCCACTGGTAAACGAAAGACTCCAGATCCAAGCTTTTTCAAACCTGATTTGCTATGCTATTTTTTGGACCAGCATTAAAAACTTAAAATTGCAAATAAATTGAAGTATTTTGGGTAGGTTTTGGGAATTTTTTGCGAGTTAGCAACTCCATAACTTAACCTTAAAAACAATCTACGAAATCAGCCCTTTCACTCAGAAATTTTGGGCCATTCAAGCTTTGGTCAAACTTTGTGATCTGTAGATTTTGAGGCTTGTCAAACTCTAACTTTAAACGTCAAGCTTCAAACTTTTCAAGCTTTTCCATTTTTTGAAATCTCAAACTCAAGCTTTTCGTGAAAATTGTCAAGCTGAAGTAAATTCAAGCATACTCAAACTCAAGCTTAAGCTTGATTACATCACTAAAAGAGACACAAGCCGAAAATCTATGTGAAAATGGACACAAATTAACCCTGGTCCCCGACTTCTGATGATCACCAGTGTTTGAACAGCTCATCCGAAGAATCAGAGGGAGAGAGAGCATCATGTGGGGCGGCGGAAACCAGCATCCACAGTACGGCATGAACGTAAGTTTCAAGTTGAAGCCCAGAGATGCAGGTGTCAAAAATCTTGCTGTCTTTTTCAGCCCAACATGCCGATGGGGTACCCACAACAGAATCAAAACCGACAGACCAACCCTTACCAGATGAACCAGACCTACAACCCGTACAACATGGGCGGCCAGGGTGGCTACGGGTACCCTCAGCAATATGGCATGTATGGTGGCCAAGCAATGGGAGGGCCAAGACCTCCACCACCTCTGCCAAAAGAGCCTCACCCGAGTGAAAAAGCTGGTGCCGGCGGTGCCTCATCTTCAGAAAAAGGCAGCCAACCAAATGCAGGACCATCAGGATCGACGCCTTCCTCGAGTGCAAGCCCAATGCAAAATAACCAGCCGCCCCAACCTCCTAGAGGACAGCCACAGCAAGGAGCAGGCAGAGGAGCATCTGTCAACCAAGCCCTGATGTCATTAGCCAACAGCTCGTCGGGACCCCCTTCTGGGCCAGGCTTCAATCAGCAACAGAGAGGACGAGGCCGTGGAGGCGGAGGAGTTGGACGGGGTGGGCCTGGGGGAGGTGGTCGGGGTGGACCTGGGGGCGGCGGCGGCGGCGGCGGCGGCGGCGGCCAGGGACGAGGCTTTCGCAGTAATGCTCCTAGGGGAGGCCCAGATCAGCCACAGCAACAGCACCAAGGTGGACATCAAGGAGGTGGGCCACAACGAGGCGGTGGAAGGGGAGGAAACCGGGGAGGCCGGGGAGGCCGGGGTGGTGGAGTTGCGAGCGGCAATTTTGGTAACGATTGGACGTGTGTCCTTTGCAGCACGAACAATTTTGCCAGAAGGACTGAGTGCTTCAAGTGCAAGGCGCCCAAGTCAGTCTCGGAGGATGGCCAAGGTTTTCAGCAACAGCAGCAACAACGTCAAGATGGAGGAGGAGGATTCGGAGGCCAACACCAGCAACAACAACAACAGTCACAAGGACCTGGCCAGGGTCGAGGCGGCCTCGCCGGGGGCCGGGGTCGAGGGCCCGATTGGACTTGTATTCAGTGTCAAAATAAGAATTTTGCATTCAGAACTGCTTGTAACCGATGTCAGGCTCCTAAGACGAACGATAACTACCACCCTGATCAGGGAGGACCTCCTCCTCAACGGCAACAGCAACAGCATCAACAGCAACAACAGCGACCACAGCAAGGCTTTGGCAACTTTGATCAAGATCAAGGTCGACCCCAGCAGCAGCAAGGCTTCGGTCGTTTCGATCAAGGCCAAAAGCCGAAAGGGCCGGCTCCGCCCCCTCTCCTCCAGCAACAACCCCCACCCCGTGGAGGTGGTCCTCCACCTCACCATCCTCCGCCAGCACAATCGCAATTCCAAGGACAGGCTCATTTTTGGGATTGCATTTCGTGCGGGACCAGGAACGCCACGGAGCGCCCGATGTGCGGTCGCTGCAATAACCGCCGGCCTCCTCCACAACAACCTCCGCCACCACGAGGTCCTCCGCCTCCTCCCCTTCAGCTTCCAGGACAACAACAGCAGCAGCCTGCATCTGTTGAACAGAGCCCCCAAAAGTCCCAGCAGGAGATCCAGTTCGAAGAAATGTTCAGCAACTGGGAAACGCAGTTCGAGGAGTGGAAAGTGCAGAACAGGTTCAACCCCGACCAGAACTACGTCAACAGCTATGTCGCAAAGATGAACACCATGCGGGAGAGACTTCTGGAGCGGCGGAAAAAGCTGCAAGAACAACGCGAGGGACCCGCGGGCGGTGCCAACGCCAATCCTGCTGCTCCTGACGCGTCCAAGACAAACCCGGCCGAGGTCGAGGTCGACATGAGCTTCCTCAGTCCTCCGGGAGCGTCAACGTCTGGTGCTCAAGACAAAAGCAAAGAAAAGACCGGAAATGCCACTGGGATACCCGGTTTGGGTGACCCCGAGGTCATTGACCTGGAAGCTGAAGAGGAGGAGAAGGAAGCCAAGAAAGTGGAGTTGTCTGAGAAAGATCTTGACATGATCTCCAAGGCTGTCGCCGGCGGTGACGACGACGACAACGAGGTCGAAGAGTTGACTCCTTCTAAGCGTCCAAGATTGGAGGAGCCTCCATTTGCCCAACAGCAACCACCACCACAACAGCAGCACTTCAACCAACAACCTCCACCCCACCAATTTAACCAGCCTCGGCCTCCGTTCGGTGGCCAGCCTAACTTCCGGGGTCGAGGCCGGGGTGGTTGGAGTGGACCCCCGCAGCCGCCCCCATCAACCTCGCGTCAGAACAACTTCGCCACTGCCGAGGATCGCGCTTGGGAAGAGCGCAACCTCCTGTTCATGAACCCAGACGAAGACGACGACCAAGATCAGGGCAATCAAGATCCTGCCGACCTTTTCGTTCGCCGCGACGATTTTGCCAGTTCCAGAGGTCGCGGAGGAGGCCGCGGCCGAGGTCAAAATCATTGGCGAGGATTCCATGCTCAGATTGTCGAGTATGGTCATAGCAGCTCGACCTCGACAGAATATGACAACAACCAACCCGATCCGAAGCCCGAGGACGATGAGAATCTGTTTAGCCGTGACCCGTATGAGCAGTTGTCCAATCGGAAAACATACGAACCGGATTGGTCGTCGTCATCGTCTTCGGCAAGAGGAGAGCGAAGAGCTCCGCCACCGCCGCGAGAATGGGAGCGCGATGGACATAGACATGGCCGTGATCACCAAGACCGTCGGGCCCCTCCTCCCCCTAGGGAGTGGGAAGAGCGATCTCGCAGTCGAGAACGCGATCGCTTTAGCCAAGATCGAGACCGGGATCGTCGATCGCGTGAACGCGAGTTCGACCTCCGTGACCGCATTGGCCATGATCATCACCGAGATCGACGAGATCGAGATTTTGATCGGGAACGGGATCGGGAGCGAGGCCGACACGAACAAAACCGTCAACAACAACCTCAACACAATGACCCTGTCCCTCCAAGAAACGATCCATACCAGAATCTCAGCAATCAACCCCGTGATTATTTTGGCAACGACGGCAGCAACCAGAATCAGAACCAAGATCGGGATCAAGGTCTTGAGTTCCCAAGTCGTCAACGTCGCTCGTTCAGCCCGATTAAAGACGGGGGTCACGGCGGCGGCCTCGAGCAGATGGCCAACCCGTCGAGGTCGTCGCCGCCGGCCGAGATCACGACGATGGACGACCTCCTACACCCGCCCGGACGAGACAAGAGGCCGGCCAGGATCGTTGTGATACTGAGAGGACTTCCCGGCTCGGGCAAGAGCTTTGTCGCCAAGAACATCAAGACTCAGGAGTCCTCCTTGGGCGCGGAGGCCCCGAGAATTCTAGCTTTGGACGACTACTTTGAATGCGACGGAGAGGTTTTTCACGAGTTTTTTTTAAAACTTTTTTTCCATTTTTAAGTGATTTGTTTACATGTACAGTATGAATACGAGGCCGAATTGGAGGACAGCTACAGGGCCAGCTTGACCAAGTCGTTCAAGAAGCAGATCGATGACGGATACTTTTCCTTCGTCATTGTCGACTGCATCAACAACAAGACCAAGCACTACGAGGAGATGTGGAGCTATGCCAAGCAGAAGGGCTTCGAGGTGAGTAAAATCTGGTTCATTTAGCTCAACTGCATGCTAATGGTTGCAACTATCAGGTCTACATCGCCGAGATCGACTGCGACGTCAGTGTGGCTGTGAATCGAAACATACACAAACGGTCCGAGGACGAGGTTATCGCCATGTCACAAGACTGGGACCCGACCCCATCGCATTTCAATCAGCTCGACCTCCGCGGGTTCCTCCAGGACAAGGAGATCGACCAGGTCGAGATGGAGGACGTGGGCGGCGAGAACAAGTCCGAGGCCAAAAAAGATATTGCCGGCGACGGCGGTGGTGGTGATGATGAGGACGAGGTAAGATTCCTCGAAACGAAACCGACCGACTTTGTCGTCGTCCTGGACTGAAAACTCAAGTTTTTTTAATCAATCCTGATTGATTCAAATTGTTGCAAATACAGAAAATGCTGTGATTTCATAATCTAACAAAGAGTCGAGATTTTGATGGCCAGCTTGAGCATGATCTCAAGGATGTAGGATGTAGGCAATGTGTGCTAACTTTTTCCACCGACAGGACCAAGACACCAGTTCAAGTCCATTTAAATTGAGCAAATGGGAGTTAATGGATAAAGAGAACAAGATGGGTAAGTTCAGGCCAATTCAGCAGTAGAAAAAACTCTATCTGCATTCACGGAAATTCGCATTCTAATTTTATTTTTCTCGATTTCAGCTCAATTGGACGGGGTTTCGGAGAAGGCGCGAAAACGGCTGGCGGAGCACCATTCGATCGAAGATTGGCTCGAGTTGTCGGCGGAGGAGACCAACCCGACGTCGGAGAGGGACTCCAAGGGCAGAAAACAGGTGAATAAAAATTGACCCTGGCAATTTCACGACTTTTTAATCAACAAAAATTTTTCAGGTCCGATGGGCTGACTTGGAGGAGCGCAAGGCTCAAAGTAAGATGCGTGACATTGGGTTCGTCGTCGGCCAGACCAACTGGAACCGGATGCTCGACCCGACCGAGGGGAGCTCTGCCCTCACGCAGACCAAGATCATTCCGAATCGTTTTCAGAATCAATGAATTTATTTAACATATTATTTGGAATATAAAATATGGCTAAGTTATCGCTCAGACTCCTCTTCCTTCTCCTCCTCGTCATCACCTTCGGTGGCGTCTGCTCCCTCTTCGTCGCCAGCAGCCTCTTCACCACCTTCTCCCTCTTCAGCGTCAGTATCTCCTCCTTCTTCACCCTCATCGGGTTCAGCCTCGGCGTCTTCGGGCTTATCCTCGCCGCCCTCAGGGTCCTCGGTGTCCTCGGTATCGGCTTCGGTGGCCTCTTCTGCTTCTGCTCCATCCTCGGCCGGCTTGGTCGTCTCGTCGCCAGCATCACCTTCTTCGCCACCGCCTTCAGTATCTTCAGCCTTACCTTCGTCTTTGTCGGCAGCCGGGGTAGTGTCCTCGCCGCCCCCGGGTTGCGTCGAACCTCCTTCTTCCGGTTTTGCTGACGCACCTGGCTCAGTGGAGGCCGGGGCCTCCTCTCCATCGCTACCACCCGAGTGTTTGTCGTACAACTTCTGGGCTTTCTTTTGAATAGCTTCGGCCTGCGCCATCACCTCCTTGTTCCCCTGCTCTTCGGCCTTCTTGGCGATCTCGCCGGCCTTCTCGATGACCTTCTTGGTACGCTCAAGGAACTCAGCCTTGGTCATATCCTCTTTCTCGCCGCCCTCGCCCTCGGGCTCAGGTTCGCCTCCACCTTCACCTTCATCGTCGGGTCCATCCTCAGCAGGAGTGGTAGCCTCATCCTCTTTAGCATCAGCGTCTTCTTCTCCTTCGGGGGTGGTCTCGTCGCCGCCCTCAGGGTCGGGGGTCGACTCTTCGGGGTCGGCCCCGCCCTCTTCTGCGTCACCATCTTCCCCACCTTCCTCCTCCTCCTCTTCGACTTCTTGAGGGTCTAAAACTTTCTTAGCATCGTCCTTCTCGACGTCCTCGCCGCTCCGACGCAAGATCCCGGCCTTGGCGCAATGCACATTGACCAAGGCCAAGATCAGGCTCACGCTACAAACCAGGATGAATTTCGTTGATGTCATTGCGCTTGTCCAAGAAAAAATTTCAGGCCACAGCCATAAATTATTCGAGGATCTTTAATTAGCGTGGATGATCGTAAATTCGATTTAATTGCGTGACTTCAAAATATCTCTCTTAAAAGGACATCTTCATTTTTTGATCTGGCTAATTTAATATTTTTTATTCAGGTTAGATCTGCAGATACTTTTTAAGTTTTAGAATCACTTGTAACAATAATTGAATTTTCGAGAAATAGATTATGATAAATTAAGCTGATAGTTGGTAATGTCGTTCAGAATGGATAAATGATGTAAGATTTTTCGTTCAACAAAATTTTGGCTCAAGCTGAAAACCTGATTTTAATCTCCTTCTATCGGTCATTGGAAGTCCTGGTTCCAAGATGATTGTGAGGCACTTAATTAGAGCACTTCGAGGTCGATGTGCTTGACTTCGGGATGCTGAGCTCGTAGCTCTTTCTCGATCCTGTCAACCTGTTCACCCAGGCAGTCGACTATGTTCTCGCCATGCTTGAGCAGAAACCGCTCAAGATCCTCGTTGGTCTCCACAGCCTTGATCTCGGTCATGAGCGTGTTCAAGTCTTTCTTGCTCAGATAATATCTGAAAGCAAAATGGTTACAAAAGACCAAAATATGATTCAACTTTCACTATACCTTGCCAACTCGCGGCCGTCCACGTCGACCTCGGCCTTGTACCGGACGATCCCATTGCCCATGTCAATGCCCTTGACGTCCATGATCTGGCGCACCATGATGTCGCCCTCCAACTCCTTGTTAATCTCCCTGATCTTCTCGGGCGGGATGCTGCGGCCGACGAGGGCGGCGCTGTTCGTGTAGATCATGAAGCTGGCGACCGAGCCGAGGAGGCCGCCGATCAGGATCGACCCGACGGCGTCCGGGATGTGGGAGCCGTAGTGCAGCGACATTCCCATGGAGCCAGCCGCGATCGCGACGCCGAGGACGGCCGCCGCGTCCTCCAGGAGGACGACGTTCACGCAGGGGTCGTAGCCGCCGATCACGTACTCGAAGAAGCCCATGTCCTCCTCCCTGGCGCTCTTGCGGATCGACTTGATGGCCAAGGCCAGCGTGATGCTCTCGCTCACAAACGAGCCACCGAGGACGACCACGGCAATGTTGATCGACTCTAGCGTTGTAGGAGTGTGCAATCCTATTTCACAGAAAAATTATTGACTAATGAAAAAATTAAAATTCGTGAAACCGTGGCATCCTCACCTTCAATGCCATGGTAAATTGAAAGGCCCGCGCCCATGCAGAAGATCCCGACGGCCGAGATCAGGCTGGAGACATATTGCATCTGACTGTACCCGTACGGGTGCTCCTTGTTGGCCATCTTGGTCGACTTCTTGATCCCGTACGCGAGGATGATCTGGTTCAGGGTGTCGGCGGCCGAGTGAATCATTTCGGAGAAGAGGGCATGCGACCCCGTACAAATCCAGGCGACGCCCTTGCCGACGCAGTTGACCGAGTTGATGGCGATCGCGCTCAAGACGACCTTGCCCGACTCGCTCTGGAGACCAGGGTCCTCTTGGCCTTGGCCTTGGCCGGGTCGGGGTACACCCCGGACGGGCCAACTTTCTCTGTCAAGCTTTTTCCGCCCTTTCTTCCGTTCGAATGCAATCAGTCGTTTGTAAAACGAGACGAGCTCCTCCTTCTGCTCCTTGGCCTCACGTCGCTCGTGTTCACGTTCAAGTGCTTCATGGCTGCCCCAGACATCCCGAGACTTGGCTTCGACATCCTTGCGCCAATACACTTTGATCTGGGGACTGTTGTCATGTGGACTTCTTCGGTATGTGACTCGAAGCCCCTCAAGATGTTCAGGCTTGAGCAAGAAGTCCTGCATCGCCCTCAAGGCCGTGATGAAGTTCCTCTCGTAATAGCTCTCCCTAAACTTGTCATCTCCAGCCGACTTGCCCGACCCCACGTCCAACTTCATGATGGACTTGGCGTTGGTGTCGGCCTTGATCGTCTTGTTGCTGTTGCCAACATTGAGTTTACTGTCACTATGAAGCTCGATGGTCTCTTTGCCATTGTTGTTCTTGTCACTGCTGCTTTGCCGAAGAACACTGAACGTGACCAGTCCTCGTTTCAGAAGATGATGATCTTGAGGCTGCCGGTGATAATGCACTAGAAACGTTGGCATGGCTTTGCTCCTCAACAAGAGCCTGGAGATCTTGACAGCCTTCATGGCTGCACTACATCTGTGTAGGATCAGACCTGAAATTTAATAAAACAAGAAACGTCAATTAAAAATATAATTCCTTGAGTTGACCAGAATCACTAGAGCAATTTCTTTCATATACTGAATTGTTAATTGCTTGGGAAGACATCTTTCAAAAGCCTGTCCAAGGCCTGGATAATGATGTTGATGTGCTTGTCGCCTTGCAAACGATGATCGCCGTCCTTCAAAAACGTGAGCATTACATCGTCGTTGTCAATCATGTCCAACACCTCTAGGCTGGTCTTGTAGGGAACCCGATCGTCCAGGATGCCGTGCAGGATTCTCACCGGGCACTTGATGCCCAAAGACTTGGTCTTGCGCTCAAGCTCGACGTCCTTGGCCGACTCGACAAAAGCCTTTTGAATCGGGAGAGTCCCGTAGCTGGAATCCATAAAGTCGCCACCTCCCGCGTCCTGATTCTGACGAACGTCAGGGCTGACAGAGTCGTACCAGGCTTGATATCTTGGCCGAATGAAGTTGATCGCGGGTGCGATGAGGAGGAGGCCGGCGACCAGGTCGGGGTGCTCCGCGGCCAGCCTGAGGGAAAACCAGCCGCCCATGCTGCTGCCGACAAGAACCACTTTGTCAGCACCCTCGTTGGAAGCGGTTTTCAGGGCGGCCTTCGCGTCCTCATACCAGTGCTTGAACTCCATCGTGCCGAGATCGACGTCCTCCACCTTGGACTCGCCGAGGCCCTCGGGATCGTAGCAGATGTAGCGCACCTTGTCTTGAAAGTGTTTGATCAGGGCCTGCGATTTTGCCCCGTGACCGAAGGCCATGAAGCCAGGAACGTACATGACAGTGGGAGACTTTTTTGCAGAGCAGTACTCGTAAAACTGGATGACTCGCTTGGAGTTGGCGATCACTGGAATGGCGCGTCGTGAGGCCATGCTGATATTGGATTGATCCTGGAAAACTGTGCGGAGGCTCTTTGTCACGGGCTTACCTTCGGAATTAATTGACACTATAGCCGAGGAAGATCTGGATGAACTTGATTTGATGAGGATCCCAATTCACAAAGTTTATTTCTTGACACACAAAGAATTTATAGAGTGCCAGGGTCTAATACTAGCTTGTTTTTGTCTTGTTTCTTTAACGAATTCCTGCTCATCCTAATCAAATTATTAGAGCGGATTTTTGACGTCTCTCCGTCTTGTCGTTTGTTTTGAAAAGCAATCGATCGATTCGGAAATCTTCAGTCTGTAATCACGCAACCTTCCAATAAAAATCTCGTGAAAATGGATAGAACAAATAAAATTATTTACTGTCGCCCTGGAGATAGATAATTTAAATCCTGGCATTCAGCATCTTATCACGATTCAATTTGATTAGCATATTTTTAAGATTATCAAGCTCTCTTTATGTAATGTCATGCGTATATCTTGTGAAAATGGACGGGACGAGAATATTGGCAGTTTTAATATTAGCCTGTGGAGCTATTGCACTTGTCCTCGGCGACTGTCCCAATATTCAAAACCCAAACCCAGATTTTAGCCTGACCTGCACGCCTCCCATCCTGGATGAAGCTGCCAGCACCATATCCGACGAATCGTAAGGCAAAACAGTTTTGTTTTCAGAATCACCATATCTTTTTTCAGTTTTTGTATCACTGAATGTGCCGGCAAATCAGCCAGACACCGTTGTAACGGAACTAGCTGGGACCGGCCTCTCGAGGATAACCTGTGCCCCTGTAGCCCTTTGGGCGACACCAGAGGCGGAAACTGGACCTGCGACCCCGGCGTCAGAACCTACTCCGCCGATGTGGAGGCCAACGTGAGCATGTTATTTATGAATAAGACCACCATGATCAAAAACTTGTGAAACCTTCAATCAGACCATGTGCATATTTTCGTGCGAAGGCCAAGAAGGTAACGTGATCACATGCGACTCTGCTGGGGTCTGGGATAGGAAACCCAAAGAGTTGGCCTGTCCTGCTGGTTTCGCATGTAAAGCTCTCAAGGAGGTTAAAAATGGCACCGTGGTGTGTGATGACATTTTCATTCGTAAGTCTTTTGTTTGATTTGATCATCGATTTGAAATATTCTTTGATTTCTTCAAGAGGAGGAAGTCGAGTGCAGGCTCGACTGCGACTCCAACTTTTCGGGACTGGGCAACGACAGGAAGGTCTGTCTCGGGCTCGGGAACGGCACCTGGTCCCCGCCGAACGACGACTTCGCCTGCACCAAGATGAATGTCGTCGATCAGGAGGGCGTCCTGATCTTCGGCGGCACCGTGGCTGGCAAGGCCAGCGACGCCACCTCCTACTTCACGGTGGACAACCCCAAGAACTGCGCTACCAGCCTGGCTTCCATGCCAAGTATCCGTAGATTTTCATTTCAGATGTATGGTGTAGATTGAGAAAACAGTATTTAGAATCGAGAACAAAGATGGCCTCGGCCTCATTCCAATCTAACCTAATCGCTTGCGGGGGAGTCGACGAGGACAAGAAGAAGTTGACCAGCTGCTTGAAGTACGTCCCCGCGGCCGACGACTGGGAGGTGATGCCAGCCGAGCTGGTCAGTCCTAGGTTGTTTTTCAATTTCAATCTCATTCTCGACATGAATGAAATGAGACCGATCGTTTCTTCAGAGTGGATGCCACCATGGTGGAGTTCAGGGACAAGCTCTGGATTTTTGGCGGCTACGGCGAGAACGACAACCTTACCTTGCACTTCGAAGTATTCAACGGAACAACCTGGTCGATCGGGGGCGCCATGCCCAACGCGGACACGAGATACGGCCCCTGCGCCATTGTGTATGACGAGAAGCTCTATCTCGTCGGCGGCAACGACGGCACCTACACGGGAGACACATTTCGATTCGGTGCTAAACTATTCTAATCGAATTTTCAACAAAATTGACGGGGAATCTCGAATTCATTTCAGTTGAAAGTGACAACTCGTGGATACCTCTCGATCAGATGTTCGTCAACAGGGAGCGATTTGCTTGTGCTCTCGTCAAACTTGACGGCAAAGACGGTAAGTT
>JAAUYL010103418.1_pt1 | contig 14488 bp, 12 predicted proteins | sample 7278011 | NCBI WGS metagenome assembly JAAUYL01 (sample SAMN14350225, study PRJNA611818) | marine sediment metagenome | isolation source: surface marine sediment (1.8m) | place: French Polynesia: Moorea | collected 2018-08 | reverse complement strand
GGTCTTACGGTCGCTCCACAGACTGACACTGCTAGCCCAGCAGCCTAATGGTACAATAGCACACTCTTGGAAAAACCGCTCTTATTGATTGGTTTTCATCCCGACGCTCCCTTGTCAGGAGAGCGCGGGTCTTCAACCAACGTTGAGATAAATAATACAAAATCTCATCCATTCTTGCTACATCTCTTTGAGAGTAGGGAGTAGGGTTCAAAGACATAATATATCTTGGCTTAATACCGATAATCGTTAAAAAAATTACTGAAGCTTACTTATTACTTAATAACTGAAGTTCATCGGAAGTATAGCATTCTTTTTGGGAATTGGTATAACTTCTAGGATGGGAAAAGCTACTTCTCCTTTTGTGTTTATAGGATTATTTTTAATAATTTATATAAGTAAAATTAAACACTGGCTTCAAAATATTTAATTGACTAAAACAAATATTTGACAAAATTTCTACTATTAACCTTCCTGTGAGTAGTAAGCTTTAAACCTAATTTTCTTGGTCATCGGGATACACCGAAGTACGCCTCATACTTTTATACCGCTAAACTCAGAAATTTATTCTACTGCTTACCGACAAACCAGCTATAGAAAATAGAATGGTGGGTTGCCTGATTTTTGGTTAATAATTGACAAAAAATAAATCAAAAGATATCTATATAATAAGATTTATCAAAAAAAATAAACAAAAGTAATGATTAACATTTAGTAATTAGTAATATAGCCCACCCTGGCCTAAAAATACATTTCTGTAAGCTCCCAGAGCATCTAGGACAGAATTAACAAAACCTCACTAGCTTAATAGCTAAGTTGAGCATAAAAAAAAGATGATAAATTTTGCAACATTATAAGAGGTACTAGGATTTGAAAGCCAACTTAAAAAAATTAGTTTCCCAACGCACAATTTTAATATCTATCGCACTCGTAGTCTGGAGTACATGGTTAACTTTACTCGGTGGTAAAGAAGCATTTTCCTATTTACTCGGTAATTGGCAAATAGCCCTAACAATGGTCTTTGGGTCAGCGATCGCTGGGGGGACAAGTTTGGGTGGAGGAGCAGTCGCATTTCCGGTTTTTACCAAAATTCTGCACATCTCACCTTCTGATGCCAAAATATTTTCCCTTGCCATTCAAAGTGTAGGTATGACTGCTGCTTCCGTTGCCATTTTTTTAACTGGAATTAGAGTAGAATTACGGGTAATTCTTTGGGGGAGTCTGGGTGGCTTTTTAGGAGTATTTATGGGATCTGGTTTTTTAGCCCCTCTTATACCCCCTGATGTGATTAAAATGTCTTTCACTGTTATGCTCACCAGCTTTGCTATTACTTTATTAAAATTAAACCAACAGCCGAGAGAGTTATATACAGCTATGCCAGTTTGGACAGTTAAAGAGCAGAGAATTTGGCTAATAGCTGGATTCCTCGGAGGGATGATGAGTGGTTTAGTTGGTAGTGGCATTGATGTCTTTACTTTTTCTGTAATGGTAGTTTTGTTTGGCCTTTGCGAAAAGGTTGCTACTCCCACTTCCGTAATTCTAATGGCGGTTAATGCTATGGCTGGATTTATTTTACAAGTCTTTGTTTTCCAGGATTTTATAGACCCAGTGCGTAGTTATTGGTTTGCAGCAATTCCAGTAGTTGTTGTTGGGGCACCTCTTGGGGCAATATGTTGTAACCTTTTGCGCCGAGAAACTATTGCCAATATCCTGATTGGTCTAATTTTTATAGAAGTTGTTTCCTCTTTAATTGTGATTAATTTGACATCAACAGTGATGTACTCCAGCTTGATAGCTTTAGTGGTATTCTCTTGTTTGAATTACTGGATGTACCGCACGAAAATCTATCATCAAAATCAAAAAAGATGTTATAATTACCAGTTTTATAAGCAAGAGTATTGAATAATTGCTATGGCAAAATATTAGAATGGTTACCTAAACGCATCAGAAGGCCAGCACTATAATCGCGAGATTTAGTGTCTGGATGAATGATGCGTGTATAATTATGATTCGATGTCATAATTATACACAAATATTAATAGTTTATCCAGTATAAATTTTGGGTAAATTTAGTTATAATAGTCAATGTAATCAAGGAATTAACAATAACTTTGATAGTAATTGAGGCCAAATTAAAAGGCAATAAAAATCAGTACAAAGCTTTAGATGAAATGATTCTCACAAGTCAATTCATTAGAAACAGTTGTTTGCGTTATTGGATGGATAATAAAGATGTCAAACGCAACGACTTACAAAAGCTTTGTTCTGTACTAGCAAAGGATAGTAATTTTCCTTGGGTGAAAAAGTTAAACTCTCAAGCAAGGCAAGCATCAGCCGATAGAACATGGCAATCAATACAACGATTCTACAAAAATTGTAGACTGAAATTACCAGGTAAAAAGGCGGTGCGACCCCGCGACGACGAAAGTCGCAAGCGGTCGGACCCCGCGCCGCCGACAGGCGCAAGGGAACGCCGACCAAGAGAGGGAACGCGCACCAAGAGAGACTACCCAAAATTCAAGAAGTTCACCCGTTCAGTAGAGTATAAAACAACTGGTTATAAGCTATCCCCAGACAGAAAGAAAATTGAGTTTAAAGATGGTTTTAAAGCAGGTGTATTTGAGTTATGGACAAGTCGCGATCTAGTCTGGTATTCAGAACAACAAATAAGTAGAGTTAGAGTTGTTAGACGTGCAGATAGTTATTATTGTCAATTTTTAGTAAATGTAGAGAGAAAAGAAACTCATAATTTTCAAGGCAATGTAGTAGGAATAGATTTAGGTTTAAATGCTTTTTATACTGATAGTAATGGTGATGTTGTAGAAAATCCTAAGTATTTGAGGAAGTCGGAAAAACGACTAAAAAAGCTACAACGGAAAGTATCGCGCCGCCACGAGAAAAGTAAAAAGGCACAATCAAATAACTACCACAAAGCCACAAAGCAATTAGCCAGGCAGCATCTCAAAATCAGTAGACAGCGTAAAGACCATGCAGTAAAGACTGCACGGGCGTTAATCCAATCTCACGATTGCATCGTATACGAGGATTTGAAGATTGCTAACCTAGTTAAAAATCATCACTTAGCTAAATCTATATCTGATGCAAGCTGGTATCAGTTCACCGAATGGCTGGAATATTATGCTAAGTTGCATGGAATTGCTTGCATAGCAGTACCTCCACATTTCACATCTCAAAATTGTTCCAATTGTGGTCAAACTGTTAAAAAATCTTTGTCTGTTAGGACTCACAAATGTCCGTATTGTAGTTATATTGCTGATAGAGACCACAATGGAGCAAGGAACATTTTGCGCTCATGTTTAGAAATGCTGGGAGCAATAGTCAACAGTACCGAGGGGCACGCCTCCTGCCTCCTGCGGAGGAGCTGCGCTAACGGAGGAGCTGCCTCTTACAGAGGAGCTACGCTAACGCTAACGGAATCTGGGGGAGACCCAAAAGCTACGGGAGAGTCCGACCTCTGGTTTGGTAATAGTGATATTGCCCATCTAAGTCATCTCTGTGAGCGTAGAATCATCAATGATGAGAATCCCGCATCAAATCACAGATTATGATGCCGGGAGTATGTCAATTCCGTAAGGTGCTATGCACCTTGCGGGTTATTGCCAGGGGTATTGGTGCGAAATCAGAAATTAAATTTTATTCGCAATCAAGTTCCCGTCAAAGTAGAAAATTCTGATACTCCTTGGACATCAGCTTATACAAAGTGAAAACTTCTCTAAAACTCCTCAAACTTACTCATAAATATAGCTATAAAACTATCTAGGAGTAAGTTTGTTCAGTTGTTTATTCATTGAGTCGTTATCAGCTACAATGCCAGATATGAAGCTAGTTGAAAGTCATGTTATTACTAAATCACATTATTTGTGGTCAGCTTGTGACCACAAGGCTTTTTTGTCGAAAAATCTGTTTAACTTAGCCAATTACTATTATCGCCAATATTTCTTTGAAAACAAAAAGAAACTAAATTTTAATCAACTTTATCACAAGGTATCTAAAAGTGACGATTATCAAGCTTTACCAACTAAAGTTAGCAAGCAAATAATCAGAAGATTAGACTCAGCTTGGAGTAGTTATTTTGCTGCTTTAAAAGCATGGCAAAAACAGCCAAATAAATTTTTAGGTAAACCAAAAATTCCCAAATATAAGCATAAAACAAAAGGCCGAAATATTCTGCCCTATCCTGATGAATCAATTTACGCGCAAAGCTTTAAAAAAGGGGATTTGTCACTTATCCATGAGTGAAACAAAAGTACCCACTTCACAGACAGAAATAATAGAGGTTTTGAGTAAGTTTGAGTAAGTCTAGTTGAGCGGTTTCAAATTTTATGGAGAATTAGTGCAATGACAATTCAACGTCAGTACAGTTTGCCCAACTGTAAGTTGATTTTGCAAGGCTTGAGTGATACTGGAGGAACTAACTTAACTCCAGGGCAAGTATTATCTATATTAATGAGTGCTGAATGTCACATTCATGGCCAAGAGCCACCATTAACTGGGGGACGAGATTTTTTTGAAAGTTTGGTTAGGCAAGTTAGTAGCTATGCTCAGGAATTTCTGAGTGGCATATCTTCCCCTAGACACCATAGTCAGAGTCAAGAGTTACTGCACTTAAAAAAAATAGATGTCAATCTGCACAGATTAACACTTTCTAATGGCAATCCCTCTCCTGGAAAAGACGAAAAACCTGAAAGAATTATTGATTTAACAACAGTTGAATTATTCGATCTTGTTGAGGCGATAGACCAGTTTTTTGCTGATTCTCTGACTCTACCAGATTTCTCTTTGGCAGTTAGACCTGTTTCTCGAAAACAGGCCAATTCAGGGGAGCCTATGGCCCAAAAAGTTCTGCCTGCTGCTGTGGGAATGTCCGGTTTAGCAATAGCAGCGTTAGCTTTATTCTTTGTACCTATTCCAGAAGTACAACGTCCGAGAGAACCTCAACCAGAATCAAATGAGAGTGTGGGTAATTTAGAGACATCTCCTACAAGTACCCCGGAACCTGGTTTTAATCCTACTCCTACACCTGAAAGTTTGGAATCTTCGCCAGAATCAACTACTATCGATTCATCTGAGGAGAGACTAGCTGAAGAAAATTTAGAGTCATCTTTGGCTACCAGTTCTGAAATTACCGACCCAACAGAGATTGAAAAATTGCAAAATTTACTCTCTGCAACAATTAATGATGCTTGGACAATAGAAATCAACGCAGATTTAATTTATCGTGTAACAGTGGCTGCTGATGGTTCTATTATTGGCTATAAACCAATAAATCCTGCTGCTGCTGATGAGGTTGATAAAACTTCTCTGCCAGATTTACTCAACCAACAAGCAGTAGCTGGAGATAATAGTCAATCTACCGCTGAGTTTAAGGTCTTGTTTACTGAAAAAGGTTTTCTAGAAGTAGAACCTTGGTGAATTTGACATCCTCCCGACGCTGCACTTGCGTGACAGGGCGGGATTCCCTAACATTGCTGATAGGGGCTTTCTGCTGCCTCTTGCAGAGGAGCTGCGCTTTTCATGTCGCGCAGCGAAACATAGCACCTGCCTCCGAGGCCGAACCTCTTTCCGGTCTTAGGGTCGCTCCACAGACAAGACAGCGCGGTCTTGGGGGTCTCCCCCATGAGCGACTGGCGCTGACACTGCTAGCCCAGCAGCCTTTAAGAACAGTAGCACACTATTGGAAAAACCGCAACATTGATTGGTTTTCCCATGCGACGCTCCCGACCTCAGGAGAGCGCGGGTCAAGGGCCAACGTTGAGATAAACTATATTGTCTTATTATCTCTAAACCAGTTTTTGAGGTAGGATTCAAATTGAAAGTGTCACCAATGGAAAAACCGTGAGTAAATCTTCTCCCGATCGGATTAACCCTAGGTCTCCGGGAATGGGTCTGTTAATACTATCCTTAATATTTCGATTGTTACTGCTGGTGGTAACTAGCGGTTTTTCCTGGGTGTTGGGAATGGCGATCGCTGTTCAATATCCCTCTACTTCTCAAGAGACACCCATAGCAGAAAAACTATTTCGTGGAGCTAAGGGTATAGTATCTAAAAAACGGTTGCCCCAATCGGAAAGCTCCACCCCTGAATCTACTCCAGAAACTCTCAAGCTCCAAGTTGAACTAACTGAGGTCCAGAGACAGGAACTACAAACAGAACTTAAACAATTACAAACACAGTTAAATACTCTTATTGGTGAGACCACAACTTTAGAAAATCAATTAGGTGTCAGTAGACCGGAGCAAAATTTAGAGACCAGATTGGATCTGATTGCCAAACAATTAGTTGCCCCCCTCTCTGCAAGTGAGAATGAACAAATAAATAAACTTTCTCAGCCAGTTTTTACTCAAGATACCGAGATGGTGATGCTTCCTGGTGATGTATTGTTTGAGTCCCGTAGTAATACAATTCGTTCTGAGGGAAGGATAATTCTAGACAATTTAATTGGTGAATTGAAAAATTACAAAGGGGCGACCATTAGTATTTCTGGTCATACTGATAGTCGAGGTAAAGTTAAGGCAAATCTAGAATTGTCTTTTTTACAAGCTGAAGCAGTGGCAGAATATTTATCAAAAAATCTGGGTCAAAGGTATCGTCTGCTAGCTATTGGTTATGGAGAATCTCGCCCCATAGCAGAAAATGATTCTCGAACTAATCGACAACGTAATCGTCGAATTGAGGTAAAAATTCATTCTAGAAACTCAAACTAAATTTGATAGATGTACTGAGAATATTTTTTGGTTAATTTATAGCGCTACTTGAATCGGGAATAGGGAATAGGGAATAGGGAATAGTAGACTAATAAAGGGTTTCAGGATTTAGAAATGTCCTAACCTTAATGCGTAGCGCTATATTTAGTATAAATTATGTTTATAGAAGTAATATTTAAGCATATAGAAATTAATAACAAAGTATTAGTAAATAATTTGCAACTTGAGATTCTTAGGCAATATTTTAAATGCTTTAATTTTGCTTTTTTGTCAGGATTAAAGTAGTATTTGATACTAGAAGAAAAAGCAGAATATCAAGGCAAAAACATTTCTGCTAGGGATAAAGAAACTGATGGAAAATTCAAGGGATTAATTATCCCACTATCTGATAAAACAGTTTCAGATTGATAACCTTTTTGTGTAGGATAACGATATATATAAGCTTGGCGTTGGACTACATCTAAAACCCAATATTCAGGAATATTTGCTCTTGCATAGATAAGTGTTTTTTCTTGCCGATCTATTCTCAAGGTAGTATCGGAAATTTCGATTAAAAAAAATATTTCCTGTGGACTAGGATGGCGATCCCCATAAGCTTTCGAGTCTATATGAACTACTGCAATATCTGGTTCTGGTTCAGAATTTGATAATGTAACTGGTAACTGCATCCTGATATGAGCTTGCTGACTTAATTGAGATTTTAAATAATCTGATGTCCGTTGGGTTGTTGCAGCATGAGGAGCGCGTTGGGGATTCATTTTGATGATACGGCCTTCTAATAGTTCTACGCGGGAGTCTGGTGTTAGAATACCACAATCTATCATTTGATGATACTCTGCTACTGTCCACAAATGAATTTTGCTTGTTGTCATTAGCTTAATTTCCTGTTTTTGATAATTTCTATAATTACTTCAAGACTTTAATCTCCCCTACTCCCCTACTGCCAACTAAATGATTGAGAGTTAAGTTTAATGATGAAAATCCTATTATTATTGATTTTAGCTGAAATTTTATGGCTAGTGCAGGATGGTGTTGTTGAATTTTTAACTTTTTTGCAGATAATAGTTTCTTTGGCTGAGATGAAACGATAATTTTTGGGGTAGAATAATATGTTTGAGTAGATTTATGGTTGGGTTTTTATGGGTAATGAGGGTATGAGTGCTGGCCAATTGTTGAAGCAGGCTAATCAGTTGAAGAGAGCGGGGAGGTTGGATGAGGCGATCGCTCTTTATCATCAGGTTATTGAAATTAATCCTAATTTTGCTTGGGCTTATCATAATTTGGGTGATGCTTTTGTTAAGCAGGGAAACTTTGATGAGGCGATAGTAAACTATAGCCAAAGCTTAGAAATAGTTCCTAATTCTCCTTCGTTTCTTTATTCTTTAGGTAGTGTTTGTTGGAAAACAGGTGATTTAGAAGCAGCAATCCAATACTTAGAGAAAGCGATCGCTCTTAAGCCAGATTTTGGCAAATCTTATCAACTTTTGGGACAAACATTAACTCAGAAGGGCGAATTTGATAGAGCGACTATTGCTTATTCAAAAGTGGCGCAACTTAACCCTGGTTTATCACAGTTTCAGACTACTTTAGGACTCTTGAGTCAGGATTTGGTAAAAAGCAAAAATACTGATGTAAATAACACTCAAAAAACGTTAAAAATAAATAATTCTGCATCTCAGTTAGCATTAACTTCCCTAAACAATTCTACAATGCATTTACTGCACCAGAAGTTGTGGAATTCACTCGCTCAAAGAAAAGAGCCTGTTCTCGTTCTCGGTATGCACAATTCTGGAACCTCTATTCTTGCAGAGATACTGCATAAGAGCGGTCTATTTCTAGGAGCGAATATGGCTCATTATGAGTCATATTTTTTTTCTATATTCATCAATAATAATTTGCTCATGGGAGGAGGTTCTAACTGGGCACAAATGCCAATAATGAGTATAGAAAAAGTCAAGGCATTTAGTGATCGAGTTAAATCATATATTAAACAACTCTGGGTGCTAGATTATTTGAGGTGCGGGTATGATGGTGAGTCTGCTTGGGGTTTTAAAGATCCAAGATTGTGTGTTTTGTTACCCCTGTACCTTGATATATTCCCTAATTCTAAAGTAGTTCATATTAAACGCAATCCTAACGATGTTGCAGCATCTTTGTGCAAAAAGAAAAAACTGGGTGTTGGTCAAGTTGATAATTTTGATTACTGGAAAAAACTGACTTTACAACACGTCGAGCGCGTCCTTGAGTGTAAAAATTCCTGTCAATCCTACTACGAGTTAAGTTACGAAAATTTATGTCTTGATAGTGAAAAAACAGTCTTGCGATTGTTTAACTTTCTTGATTTACACTTCACACAAGAAACAAAAAGTTTACTGAAAAAAATTCATAAAAAAGCCATTGGCTCTTATAGAACCTATAAGGAAAGTTTAGAATAATTGATATAGGCTTTTTTGTTTTAATTTGGATGTAATTAATGACTGTTTCATAAACTAAGAAAAAATAAGAAAGTATGTATAACCACAGTTAAAACTACTCTGTTATTTTTTCTAGAATTATTTCAAGATATCTTCACAGCCTAATCTGAGGCTTAAATCGTATGGTATTTTGGCACGTTCGTAGTAACAGAGTTTCCGCCATTCCATATAATCTCTCTTGATGTTCTGAACTTCTTCCTTCTTTTCTCCCCACGCATAGCATGTAGAGTATAGCCGTGGATGTTTTGTTGAAGAATCATATTTTTGAAACCAATCTTTGATTGATGAAAGAGCATGAGTGCTTATCTGCATTTTATTAACACCCGTTGTATAGGAAGCAATCTTCCCTACTTCGTGACTAAACAATACACCTACTCCGCCACCAAGAATACGAAAATCTTCCAAAAGAATCTTTAAGCCTTCAGAAGTCCACCTGTAATTATCTTGGGGATGAGGATGGTAAAATTGCATAAACGGGACATCAACCCAAATTTGTCCTCCTGGAACAAGCGTTCTAAACATCTCGTAAACGCAAAGTTGTGGGTCTTCCACATGTTCTAAGACTGCGTTACATACATAGCAGTCCACTGTATTATCCGCAATAGGCAGACAATGTAAGTCCCAATTCTTATCAATAAGCTCAGAATCATCATAAAGATCTATGGCTTGCCATGAGGGGTCTATTTTTTTACCTCGCGCTCCAATCTGGATTTTTATTGGTTTTTGGGAAATATTTTCTAGAAACGATCTGTAGTCTTTGACTTTTGCGCGTGTTGTGTTAGATCCCATCAAAAACCTCCTTATTAATATAGTATTATGACTTATTATTTTTCACTTGGGGAATATAGTACCGCAGATTGAAGAATATCGAAGTATTTTTCACCCATCTCATCATAGCTCGTCAGGCTTTGAAAAGCAAAACGGCTATTCTCACGGTATTTTTTCCACTTTTCTTTGCTGAGGAAAAAAGAAATTATTTTTAACGCCAAATCATATTGGTTTCCTGATTCATAAAAATCGCCATTAAAACCTGGAAATATCTGAGACTGAGTTCCCATGATTTTAGTAGTGATTATGGGAAGCCGGGCTGCCATAGCCTCAAGTAATACACGCGGATAACTTTCCATCTTAGAAGTGAAACAAAAAATATCGGCACACTGAAAATATTTACAAACATTGCTTGTTTCTGGTATAATTGTAATGCAAGACCTAAGCATTTCTGGCAGCTTTTCTACAAATTCAACCAAGTTTCTGCCGTAACTGTCTTCTTCTCTATAGCCCACAAGCAAAAGTTTGATCTCTGAAGTGGTTATTGTGTTTTTTACCTGTGCAAAAGCCTCTACAAGTTCAAGCTGGTTTTTTCGCTTACAGATTGTGCCAACTTGACATACAACAAAATCGTTTTCTCCGAAGCCACATTCCATCCTAGTTTGTCTACGATGCTCCGTGTTTACCCCTGCAAACCGATCTGGTTCGTGAAGGCCATTCGGAATCACTTCATAGTTATGATGGTCAAACTCTTGCTTGTAAACCTCCAAGGTCTCTTTAGCTACATAAACAACCTTATAAGCATTTCTGAAAGCCTGAAAAACTGCATTAACAACAGGCTCTTCAGCTCTCCGAAATCTACCATTGGTAACGCCTTCGCTTTCACGAATAATCCAAACAGCAGCTACTCCCAAATCCCTAGCTGCGTTAACTGCCCAAAAATTCAGAACCGTGTTAGTTATTACAACGTTGCAGTTAGTATTGTCTTTAATGTAAGAGAAAATAGTCGTTTGCTTTTCAAGAGCGTCTCCATATTTATTCATACTTTTGAAATCTTGGATGGAGGAATTTTGAATGCCTATTAATACATTTATACCTGCGTTTTCATATTCGGCTTTTAGGGGACCTAAGGTTGGAGACCAAACATTTACCGAACACTGAGGTTGCTTGGCCAGATATAGAGCTAACTGAAAAAGACTTATTGGGGCTCCTTCGTTATTCAGATTATGACTTATCAAGGCAACTCGAATCTCTTCATTATCCTCAGAAACAATCCGGTTAGAAGGTGTCATATCGTAACGAAGAAGGTTAATGCAGGGATTGAGGTAGGGTTCAAACCTTTGCCCGTAAATTTTTTTGTACTGGGCGATCGCAATAGGATTTTTTTGCAAGGTGTTAACCTCGTGATTGATTGCTGCAATTTCATTACACTGAACGATCCTTTTGTCCGTTATATCCGCAATGCGATAACATAAATCAACATCGCTATAAGTGTCAGGAAAATGTCGAGCATCAAAACCACCCACGCGCTTAAAAGTAGCTGATTTGATAAGAAGACAGGAACCACTTACAGATGAAACATTTCTTGTCACCGCAGCTAGGTACTGATGACCGCGAGAGCCTGCCCTTGCTTGCTTAAATACAGGACCAACCGTCCCAAAGTTAAACCCATGAGCCATACCGCAGTTTAGGAGAACTTTAGTGCTTGAATCAATAAACTTTAGACCAACAACACTCACACCCGGTAACTGAATCCACCCTACCATTTGAGATAGCCAGGATTCTCGTCTTAACTCAACCTCATCGCTCAAAAATAAAATTAAATCTTCCTTGATGTTCGCTGCTGCAATATTCCTAATTTCAGAATGGCTAACTACTCCTTGACAATCGTGAAATTTGATATCGTATTTAAAATTAAAATCCTTAAAAACCTCTTGCTTTCTAGATTGAAACAGACTTTCATCAAAACATTTGCATATAAACGTCACTTTAAAGTTTTTATATAAAGTCTTGTTTAGTGTTTCCAAGAAAGGTTTTATCAAGGTAGGTTTTAAATCTGTAGTTACTACTATGTGTACCCCTAATCCCTCATGGGCAAAAACCGGATGATAGATTCCGTACCCTTTTTTGACAGCCCAATCAGGACGCCGAATAGAACAAGTTACACCGCGCCTCTCAAAAGCTTCTTGCAGAGCTTTTTCAGCAGCAGAATAGGCGTAGCTTTTTTGATCGCCACCTGCTGCTGTGGAGCCAGGAATTACCCTGCGAACATACAACTTTTGAGGAATGTGAGTTACGCGGTTTGTTACCTCCGTTGCTCGCAGCCAAAGATCGTGATCTTGAGACCCTTCATATCCCACACGGAACCCACCTACAGCATTGAAAATTGTTCGCCTCATCACGACCAGATGAGAGAAATAGCAGAAGGCCAGCAGAAGTTCGGGAGAGTATCCCGGCTTAAACTTTACACCATAGCGCTCTTTACCAGTTGCATCGGTTCGCATTTCATCAGTATATAGAATATCTGGAGTATAACGACTTATATACAAATTCACCGTTGCCAGCGCATGAATTTCGAGAAGGTCGTCATTATCTACAAACACCAGATAGTCTTTAGTTGAAGTATAAGATCCGTCATTTGTAGCCTGCGATATATGACCGTTTTTCTCTCGCCAATGAACCGTAATCCTGGGATGTTGGGCAACGCTTTCTAAATATTGCCTTACATCTATCTTAGTAGAGCAATCATCAACGATAATGACATCATAGTTTTCATACGTTTGTGAAATAACACTTTCAATGCACTCTCGAAGACAATCAATAGGAGGATTGTAAACAGGTATAACAACGCTAAACGAATTTTGAACTAGATTTGTGTTGATACGTTCTATTTGCCGAACCAGTTTTTTGTTGTTCTTGTTAAATCGCAGCCAAGTTTGCTCCGGACTCTCAGAAGGCAAATTGGTTACTGGAGGATTTGACTTTTGGCTTTTGCTGTTTAGGGTAGAAGCATCAGGCGCTGGTGTTCTTGCAATTTTAACTACAGAGCTATCTTTTTCCGTGGAGAGCAAACCAGCTAACCTCTCCTTAAGCACCGCTAACCCAGGCTTCAACTCCAACGCTCTCCGATAAGCTTCCTCTGCCTCATCCCTCTTCCCCAACTCCAACAAAACATCCCCCAACTGCTGCCAGACCACAGCAGATCCCGGATGCAACTCCACTGCCTTCCGCAACTCAACCTCCGCCTCCCGCCATCTACCCAACCGCATCAAACCATACCCCAACTGATGCCGCACCTGAGCCGACTTCGGATTAATCTCCACCACCAACCGATACTCAACAACAGCCTCCTCCCACCTGCCCAACTGCCCCAAAGCATATCCCAAATGATGCCTAACCTCAGCCCCCGCAAAACCAAAACCAATAGCCCGCCGATACTCAACAATAGCCTCCTCCCACCTACCCAACTGCCCCAAAGCCTGACCCAAACCAAACAAAACCTCACCAGACTCCCCAAACCAAACCACACCCTGACGATACAACTCTACCGCCTCACTCCACCTACCCAACTTACCCAAAGCTACTGCCCAACCAATACAACAATCAACCCTACCCGGATTAACTTCCCAACTCCGGCGATAAAACTCCACCGCCTCCGACCATTGCTGTTGCCCAGACTTAGCCTCTGCCAAATAAAAATAAGCCTCTGCCTGTAGGGACGTTCCATGGAACGTCCCTACTTTTCCATCCAACATCCCCACTGCCCGATCGACACATTCCACTGCCTCCGACCATTGCCCCAACTTCAGCAACCCACTTCCCAAACCCAGATAAAATTCAGGCACATCTTTTTTTAGATCGAGCGCTCGATTTAAATAACCCACCCCTTCCTGAAACTGTCCTTGCTGACTCAACATTACCCCCAACTTGTAGAGAGACCAGGGGGATTGAGGATTTATAGCCACAGCCTGACGAAAAGCAGCGATCGCCTCCTCTATCCGTCCCACCTTCTCCAAAGCCTCCCCTAAATTTTGGTAAGACCAAGCAAACCGGGGATTTTCCTTAATGGCCTTTTCATAAGAAGCGATCGCCTCCTCTAATTTCCCCTCTCGTAAAAGTTTATTTCCTGTAGCAAAAGCAGTCATGTTTTTCAGTTATCAGTTATCAGTTATCAGCTTTTTCAGTTAACAGTTATTAGTTAACTTATACCAATAAACCCCCCTGAGAAAGAGGCTTAAGAATTCTATTAGCAAAGGATTAAAATCCTTGGCAGTTTTGAAGGTCTTTTTCAGTTTACAGAAAAACATTAGAACATATTTCATTTGTGACTGGCAAGATGTCTGTGTTAGAAATATTACCTTTATTTTTGATTAGCTAACCAGTTTTCCAAATCTAATATTGTTGCTAAATCAAAAATTTCATCACCTAAAATATCTAATTTTTCCAGAGATAATTGTTCTATCTGATTCTGAACTTCTGGAGATATTTCTCCAAACTTGCGACTAATTTGACGTTTAACTAAT
>JAAUYL010057597.1_pt1 | contig 14511 bp, 21 predicted proteins | sample 7278011 | NCBI WGS metagenome assembly JAAUYL01 (sample SAMN14350225, study PRJNA611818) | marine sediment metagenome | isolation source: surface marine sediment (1.8m) | place: French Polynesia: Moorea | collected 2018-08 | reverse complement strand
CATCATTTAGTATCCATGATTTTTGACCTTACTCGAAAGTTTGGTTGGAAAGCTGTTGTCATTGTTGGTCAAGAGACAGAATTTAAAGGTAAGTTAAGTTCAAATAAGTAGGATTTATGCAAAGAAGGAAAACAAACAACAGATATTTACGTCCATTACGTAACACAGAACGATCAATGCGGACAAATCTACTGAAATGCACTATTAAAGAGAGTTTTGTACCCACAAGAGTTACCATGAACATGGCCGTCGAAGTCGACAACATTTTGACTGGATATTTCCTGCTCTCTGATATTTTTGAATCCAAGGTACACAGGACTAAAACGCTTAAGTTTCCCCAAAATGAAATACCCTGTATTTTTTTAGTTTATTAGTCAGGCTACAGCAGAAAAAAATGTTTTTCTAGTCATGGAGGAACGAAAAAGTACCCTTGAAAAATTGGCAAAATTACCATTGACTTTGGAAAGTCACGTCATTTTATACAAAAGACTCAATGATGGCAGTCATGGCGTTGATATAAGCGAAGTGTACAAAATCAGGGAAAATGGACCAATGGTAAAAAACAACATTGGACAATGGCGTCCACACCGAGGTCTTCGAATAACAGAGCTTTCAAAATGGGACAGGAGGAGCGACTTGGAAGGACTCGAACTTCAGGCTGTGGTTTTACATGTAAGTGCATCAATCGCTTTTTTTCTGTAGAAGTTTGCGTCAATGCCTGTTTCAGAACAATGACATTTGGACGAGCGTTCGTGAAAAGAATCGCACCGATGGAACGACTTATTTGGAGCTTGGAGCTCACCAGTATGCAATTTGGAGTGAATTGGAACGCTCATTAAATTTTTCGTAAGGGTCTTACTCGTACAATTTTACTTCCGTGATTTTAATTGATGCATGCATCTTAGAACCAATTTCAGTCTCAGCCTCGACCGGCAATGGGGCACAATGCAGAAAGATGGCAATTTTACTGGTATCCTAGGACAAGTCCAGAGGGGAATCAGTGACGTCGGTGTCAATTCCTGGAGCATTACAGATGATCGACGTCAAGCAGTTGACTTTCTTTTGCCACTTGGACTATACAGGTACGTTCAAGCCTTACACGTAGATAATAGAGGATTAGTATAAATATTTTTGTACCTTAGTGTGGGTCTGATGTACAAGTCTGCCAACAGCCAAGGGGATGTCCTTAATTGGTCTATATACCAGGGGCCTATTGATATAACTGTTTGGGCTGTCATGCTGGCAACTATCTTTACTTGCATGGCAGTTGCATTAGTGTCGTCAAGTCTGCTAAAAATCGAATCCGGAAACGAAGAGCTTTCCGGATTTTGGTCCAGCTTTTTCATGCAAGGAACACCTCAGGAACCATCATTGGTCTCTTCTAGAATTTTGTTCTTTTTCCTACTCGCCTCATCTCTGATTTTGTGGGACTCGTATTCGGCCACACTGGCGTCGTTTCTCTCGATCAAACTTGAAAAGCCACCATTCGAGAGCCTCGTGACGCTGTTATACAAAACAAATTACAAAATTGTGACCGTCGAAGGATTCTTTGCTTTGGACGTATTTAAGGTAAGAAAGCAATCAGCGGTATTCGATATGTCGTCGTGATTTGCCTATTTCTACATAGAATGGGAATGAAATTGAGCGAGAAATATTCAAGTCAAGAATATACACTGTTCCATCATGGACTGACGTGGTCGCGGAGTTGGATGCCAATCCAACAAACGTTGTTGCCCTCGGAGGCGATTCCTTGCAATTTGCCACAGATGGAACGTGTGACTATCAATGGATCCCGAGTTGGAAGCATTCAAAACGCTACTCGTTTATCATTAAGAAAAATTCACCGTTCAAGTCTCTCTTCAGCTATCAGTACGAAAATGTCTTTCAAGAAAGTAGGAATTTCCATGTCATGAGTATTTCCTTTTTTACTCCAGGTTATCAAAAATGGTCGAATCCGGATCTTTGGAACAGATTCACAATCGCTTCCTGACGATACAAAGTCCTACGTGCGAGGCATTCGCGATTGAACCGTTTGGGTTTGCTCAAGTAATTTTTCTGTTCACCTTTCTCACGGCCTCCTTTGCTCTCATTCTCCTACTTCTGGCATGTGAGTTCGTCTATTTTCATTATAAAAAGGCCAATAAGGAAAAGACGTGAGTATTGATTTCGACTACAATGGATTAGATTTATTCTTTTTGGGTAAAATTCAGAATTTTGAAAACATGGTCGTTTGTGAGATTTGTCGTGTTTTGCAGGTAGATAGGGTGCAAGAAACCTATAACGCCATATCTCTTAAATAACTGTAGTGCCTAGAGTTATCATGCCAGCTTGGCTCAAATGGACTCATTTGAAAGCTAATACATTTGTCTACCGCCAGACGTCGAGCTTTTTTCAAATTTTTCTGAGGATCTATTGATAAATGGTGGCTAAAAATGACGATTTTACTGCATAAAAGCCAAAATTGAGAAATGGCTGAAAACTAAAATGCTCTTTTGGCTAAGAAATGCACTAAACCCCATCTGCAAATGTATCAACTGCCTAAATTAGGATGATATTAATTCTTGAGGACAATTTTTGGACTTTGTTCAGCAATAAATAGTCAGAAATTCACAGAAAACTAACCTTATGTAGTGTTATAAGGGGAGAAAATCTAAGATTTTGAATAATTCATTATTTAAACCAAAAATTGAAAAAAGCTCGACGTCTGGCGGTAGACAAATGCATTAGCTTTCAAATGAGTCCATTTGATCCAAGCTGGCATGCTCACTCCAAGAGCTACAGTTGTTTAAAAGATATGGTGTTATAGGTTTCCGACACTCTAGCTAAATGGATGCCAATCCTATTTTCAGGGGTAAAACCATTTTGGTATTTTACTTGCTCGGATCATCGGGGAATTCGATGCAATAGGGCTTTCGGTCCGGATTGTTCCAGGTCTGGATGTAGTCGAAAAACAGTTCGTCCTTGTCGGAAAGCTTCAAATACATGGGCTCATCCACACTCCAAGTGGGCGTGGGTGTGGCAAGCATGTCAGGAACAGGTCTAAGGTGAGAAAAAGTTAAGCTTATAGTTTAACTGTTATGGAGAGAAAAAAAACCAAATAACTTACACTCCAGAAGCAAAACTGGTCCAGAGCAAAGTAAACTCTTTGGAGACAGCCTCCTCTTCCGGCGTTCGTTCTGGAAAAAGTCCAGTCGAAAACAAGTAGAGCAGGTCGTCGGCATGCGTCACACCTAAATAAAGAAATAAACTAAGTACTTCAATTTCCGCGGTTATTTTTGTGTTTTTTACCATGAGGCAACGGAGGCTTCTCACTGGAGAACAGCAAGTTCCAGATTGAGTTGGGCCCTTCGTACTCGAAAGAGTAGAAGTGCGATTCTCCCCCGCGGATGTGATTGTACTTCATGAACTCGTAGGTTGCCGCCTTGATGAAGAAGGTTCCAACCAGCTAAAATGTTCGTTAGATTTTAGTGGCAGGGTCATTCATGGATGTATCTAAATAGTTATTGTATCCTCACATTAACCATTCCTGGCATCATGGCGTCCCAGTTGCCGAGGTCGGTATAGTTGAAGTAATCATGCTCCATCACTTCGAAAATGACTCCACTGCTGTCGTCCAACCCAAGAGCATTCAGCATGATCGGAATGAACTGATTCCTCAAGAATGTTTCGTTGTGCACGAGTCCGTGAGGCTCGATGAAGTTGTTGTACATCACTATAAAATGAGAAGAGTAAGTAAATTAAGTTTATAATTTCAGAAGGTCGAAACTCGAACGCTTACCTCCCAAAACAAAAGAACCCTCGTGCTTGTTGGCTCCCATGACCATTGGCTTGGGATCAAAGTTTCCTTCGATCAGGACTTCCTCGGGGTGCTTGTCCAAGAATATTTCTGTGCCGGCCGTTTGAGCACAGGGGCTCGTGCCTCCGAATCCCATTCGTCCATTGAAACGCTCGTATTTCTGTATAAAAATTTTGTCGGTATTTTGCTTTAATCTCGAGTGAAGGCTCACTTACAATGTATTCCGTGTGGGTGTCGACGATTTCCTTGATGGACTTTTCGTACTTCAAGCAATGGACCATATCGTCAATGTTGTCAGTTGGGCATCCAAGACGAGCAGCGATTTCCTTGGCGTGCTTTTCTGGCTCTTTGTCAAAAGCCCATCCTGCCAGCGCACTTCCGGATTCTCCAATGACTCGGTGGAAGTTATGTTTGGACTTGGGCGAAAGCATGTGGTAAGTAGCGGACGCTGCGCCGGCGGATTCTCCGAAAACCGTGATTTGTTCCGGATCGCCTCCGAAGTCGGCAATGTGCTCTTTGACCCATTCCAAGGCCAAGGCTTGATCCAACATGCCCATGTTACCGGCGATCTCCGGGTGGTCAAGACACATGTAGCCAAGGGGACCGAGTCGATACTGAATCTCGACGAGGACGACGTCGTGCTCGAGCAGGTCCTTCGGTCCCATGCCAAGGTATGTTCCCATGTAAAAAGCTCCACCGTGGATGAAGAACATGACGGGCAACTTCTTATCGTTATTCTGAATTTGCTTTGGCGACTGGAATGAAAGCAATTCGTTATTGCCATTACTAAATATGTAGAAAGGCTGGTAAGTCACGACAAACTTACTCGTGGAGTGAATACGGCAAGATGGAGGCAGTCCTCTCCGCCGGCGACTGACCGGGATTCGACATCTCGTCGATTCTTGCTCATAATCAATTTCTCTTCGTCGGTCATGTCATGAGTAGCCTCGGACATCATTCGGACGTAGGATTCTTTGAGGCTGATTCCGGCCTGAGGACAAAGGTTGTTGAGCCAGCTCAGGAGATAGGAGCTGTAGCTGCCGTCGAACCGATAGCTTCCATCGTTCAGCTTTCCTCGGGCTTGAGGGGGCGCGAACCTAAGGTCGCCGGATGTCGGTTTGCCGTAGGGAATCTGGTAGTAGCTGTAGATGTCACGGCCTGTGTATTGTGATTCCTATAAAGTAAATCCGGATCGATATCGCAAGTTTCAAGGGGATTTCAATTGCTCAATTGGTTACCTTTTTCGTTCCCAAGATCTTGCCGACTCCGTTGACATCGACGCAAGGGTTGGTAAGACATGTCAACAGCGCGTTGTCAAAATAGGGGCTGACATTTGCGGTGGTGTTACCTTGGCCTGAGGGAGCAGCCAAGATGTCTTGGAACAGAAGGCAAATTGCCAGGAGGTAAAGCTTCATTTTTTATGTTGCCTTAGAAAAATGGCCACAGTTGATACTGTTGTAAGTTAGTTGATCAAGTGAGACAACGACCCTTGCGACATGGCTGATATATATGGGTTTCTGGAGACAAAAGAATGTTTGGGGATTAACCTTAATGTGTAGCATGCAATTGAAACATGCCGATATACCTGTAAATAGACTACGCTGCATGTTTCAATATTTGTTATATTGTAGAATACGACGTTACGTGAGTCAGCAGGCGGCAAAATCAAGATATTTATTGGGCTTAATGAGATTAGCTGATTGCTCGCGGGATTATCCAAAAGTTCACAAAAGTATGCCACCACCTGGAAATATTTTTGAAACTGCCTACCGAGGACGACAACACATTTGTGCATTTACATAAAAATCAAATAGACAACGACACAAATTCTTTTGGATTCCGTAACCAAGGGAAAATCTTGTCGACATAATTCGAGACCGATTAATCTGCGATTAATTTAACAATGACCGCAATATTTTATTAGGGCGTTGGCCATGACGTAAGCATCTAAGGGTACGGAGTTTTATGTTACCTAACTTTAAGCTATACCTTCTTATATTGGCATAATATTCGTAGAATTTTGTCTCAATAAGGCAATGTAGGTTCATGAAAGTTTGATGGATGGAAATCAATAGTGTTTAAACTTTAAATAAATATTCGCTCAAGATTTTTATCGAACATTTGGTTGACTATTCGACTAAATAAATTCAGTCTATTGGTTGACTATTCGACTAAATAAATTCAGTCTACTCGAAAATATGGACCGGTCGTGTTGCCTTGTCTACGCACTAACGCCATTGGCTTTGTTAATTTTAGCCTCGACCATTCCCCTTGCCATCTTTCTTAAGGTTGGTTAGTGGTCATCACAGAAAATTCTTGGTTTTACACTTTAACGTAGCTGGTTTCCTCCTCTCAGGATCAACCATTCGGAACTGACAATGGGCTACAGACTTATAATGGCATTATTCTGGGAAATCCCTATAGAGGCCAGAAGAAGACATCATTAAATCTGTTGGACTTTTTCAACCCATTGGGTCCAGTCTCAGGATCGAATAGTTCTAACGTAAATGGATAGGTACATCTGAAAAGGTTTGAGTACTTGCGGAGAAATTATTTTTCAGGATGGAAAATCCACGCTAGGTACGACAGCCTCACAGCCTCCTGATTTTACTACTACTACTACACCATCAACTACATCGTCTGTTCCACTGAGCACGACCTCCACCGCCGGATTTGTTTGGGATACATCACCCTTCCCCACTATAACTTCGAGAGAGCCTACAACAACCACATTAGCGCCCCCAACGCGTAAATATCATTTGACAATCCCTTCAATATCAAGTACAGGGATATAATCTAAAATAATTTTCAGATGTGACGCAATTTCTTCTCATTGGCGGAAGAATCCCCCAAGAAAGGGTATATGGATGAAATTTTAGATCTGTACTGAATAGAGAAATCATTGTATCTTCATAAAACAAAACATAGTCATCGTCCAAGGAGCGATCGAGCCAGAACTATGGATCCGGAGAAGCTAGCTACAAAGTGACGTCAACGACCGAGATCGCAGATATCTATGTTGACCGAGACTGCTCGAATCCACGGCCTTTCCCGAAGCAAATACAACGAGCAAAGGGTAGGCAAACACTACAGAACAGATTATCCAAAAGTTCATCAGTTTTTACAGCTGAAAGCCATTTATTTAAAAGGCATATTATTGAACGGGCGACCTATTGTTTGCGGAGGCCTCACGTCACAGGAATCGGACGTATGCATAGCCTCCGAAATCACGACTTTCGAGTATATTCCACATATCCCCGCAAGTATTTCATTAAAAGTCAAATTGAGCACCTCAATTGAGTAACTTTTTTTCTATTCATTAAGCCGAAAAGGCCATTTGTCACCAATGGATGACATGCTTCGAGTACAATATGACCGCTTTGGAGTGGCAGTTGTTCTCCGACTTTCGCGACTACCTCAATGAAACAGTATGTATCTTTTAATTGAAATTCTAATCATCCATGATGATCCAACCATATCTAACCACTTACGTAGACGGTGATAGGTCAATGGTCGCTGGGAAACCTCCAATGGGACATGATGCACATGTTTGAAATGCCCGGAGCGGGGGACAGCTTTTTGCTCTTGGCCGATGAAGCAACGACAGGAAGAGGCTCAGCAACAAGCCTGAAAGCCTTCAACATATCAAAAGTATTGTGATTTTTAGAATTGTAGCACCTATGTCTAAATAATCGTAAAAGTATTTGATTTGACATTGTACAGGGGAGTTATGAGCCTATAGAGTTTGAACAAGATTCAGGGGAGCATGCCATACGATCGCTTTCATGCTTAGTCCGACTGACCGAATCGACAGTGATGATCACGGGAGGAAAGAAAGTTAGCACAGCAATTTTTTCAGGCGCTACCCCTTTGCGGGTAAACTATTTGAATTTGCTTACGGGCAGGGTCAGCACTGGACCTCGCATTCGACGGCAGAGGTGACCACCAAAATATTCGAGCTCAATGGCCTGCTCAAAACTGAAGATTATTTTTGATAGGATCAGCCATGCTTGCGGTGTCATGAACGAGGATAATGGTGACCGGGTTGTGATTATTGCCGGGGGAGAAAGCCATTGGGAGCAATTTTCGTCAGAGACTTTTACTCTCAAGTCTGGTCGAAGTCAATTTTCTGAAGGTGCATACATCACGTTGCAATTCAAACAAGCATATTCAATATTCGATTTGATTTGATTTTTGCAGGTCCAGATCTTAACAGAAAAGCCTACGCTGGCGTAATGGTGAACGATGCGTTTAACAAGGGAGTGGTCCTTATCGGTGGCCGATCGCATTACGACAACGTTTATTACTCCCTCGACAGAATCTTTCATTTAGCTTGCAAGGACTGCGAATGGGTCCAGCTCAAACTGAGGCTGAATGTAAGTATGGTATCTACATAAATAGATACGAAACGAACTTGCTGATCTTCTTTTTTCATGCTGACAAAGGTGGCAAGATTTGCCTCACTGGCTATTCCTCTCCCTGCAAACAATACAATTTTGAACCATTATTGCAAGTAAACAATCGATGTGAGTGAGAAATAAACGTATAGTGAAATAACTCGCAAGAAATATAGGAGGAGGAGCAAATGTGCTTTATGCCTTCATGCGCGCCCAATCACGGTCGGCCATCACTGTTTGCGGGGTGCTTTACAGGTGAATATGTGATCTATCCGCCTTTGGCGTCGCAGCTCGCCGTTACGAAGAAGAAGTTACTTCAGGTCTGTGCGAGACCATCTCAAATTCAAGAAGAGCTCCGAAAATATTTTCCTTTTCATTTGGTTACCTACACATACTTAGGTACAAACGGCAATCTCGTATGTACCGGGCGACGTCGTGACTTTTCCGATATCGGCGTGAAATTGGACCCCCAATGCGTGGTTCTCATTAGAAAATAAGCCTGAAAAAAGAGCGATCGAGAGCCGAAGACCTCACAGCTAGCGATCAAATTCGATCCATCATAAAAAACTCTATATGCTTCAAGCCGAGAGAAGGAGAAGAGCCATCGCGACACGGTCGCTGATGTTGGAACTCTTTTCAGACTTCTACCCGAATCGTAAAGCAATTTGACTTCGGTTTAGCCGATATTGGATGAAGCGTCAGAGTCTGCGCAAGTACGACAATCAAGTAGGGAAAATTGGGTTGCTGAGTGAAAATCGCCAAATTGGTCTTGTAACACAATACACGTTTCAGGTTGGCCTTGTTATTAGAGCTACTAAATTCTTGGTTGCTGTTCTATGACCATAATACTCCAAAAAGTGGACAAATACACTTCCTTGCAAAGGGAATGTGTTAGGGCAAAATGGCAGTAGGTCCTATCTGGAGCAATGCATGGGATGACCATATCATTACTTTAACACGAAGAAGCAATATGCTGAGACGCCATATGGATTTTTTATCGGCATCTCACGTTTCGACTTACATATTTAACGTAATCGTGGACCTGTTGGGCAAAGTAAGTATAAAGCGATCCCACTTTTGGCACTAGACATTTTCCCCCTAAAAGTAAACCTCAAAATGGAGACAATATTGACCTGATTTTTTCCCATGGGGAATTAAAGTAATTTCGCTAATATGCAGACCGTTTACAAGGGGAACGTGCAATCCGTTCTTGAAGCCATTGAAGTCGGCAGGACAAATCTAACGCCTCCAGATGTAGATCAGTGGCAGATCGTAAAATGAGTATGACCCCGTTTTTTGAGCATTTCTAGAATTGCCCAAGAAAAGAAATGGGCACAAAATGAGTCCAAATGAGCGGATGTTTAACATTATGGGGCTACGCAGAGTTTAACCCCTGTCTCGCACTTTGCCCCGAAAAGAGAGACCATTTACAACTACAAAATCACTGCTGCTACATAGATAGTTAGATGTGTGCACACAGCGCCACCTGTTGAAGTTTTAAGGTTTAAGAGAGGACTTCCATAATTGCTCTAAACATCCATCTTTGATTATTCCCTCCTCTGTGAAGGTTGTTAAATGCAAAGAAAAAGTTTTTTAAGAGCACAAACTTTATGAGGAGCAAAGTTTAAAGAAGCAGAGCGATCGCGATTTCTATCGCCAATTTTCGACTAGAGGGGAAGGAAATTTGGTTTTATGACAGGCAGGGTCAGGCAAAAAACTGAATTGAAATCACTGCTTCAAAACGAAGAGCCTCTACTGCGAAATTTGAAGTAGTGAGCCAAGAAGACTTTACATACACGCAAGAAATTGATGAGTGCAGTATACTTACTTAGCTGACCTGTTTTTTAGATAGTCTATCCAAACTCATACCAATACTGATTGAACAGCATGGTACTATAGTTGCGCTCAGAATTTTCCCAACCTGTCATAAACAATTTAATACGGGGTGACCCTATTTGGACTGTGAAAAGTGGCTTGAGCTTTTATGGCACATCTTTCGTGAGGTTTAAAAAGGCTCAGCTCAGGTCTCAATTTAAACTTCAAAGTGCGGCGGCAGCATCCTTTTGCAGCCAGGCCAAAACCCAAAAGAATAAAGATATCGTCGCTCTGATAAAATGAGCTCTCATATTGTGCCATAAAGGTTTCCAAAAAAATAAGTTCTCAGCCAATTTATATGGCAATCTGTTCCAGGCGTTAAAATCACTCTGGATCAGACCGAACAAAAATCAAATTCGTCAGATTTTAACAAAGCAAACGTCTCATAAAGAATCGACCACAAGAGGTCGGAGAGTTCACTGAACAAAAAAGCTCTGTTGCAATCCTTTAAATAGTCATGTTTTAAGAAAAGTCTATTACAATTTGTTGTTGTCGGTCTCGCTTGGCCAAGGTTTTTGTACCGTAAATGAACTTTATCAATTTAAGCTCGGCATACTGTCATTATATCAAACGGCCTAAGCTTGCCATAACAAGCTAGAGCAAGGGAGAGCTTCACACTACTTATTTATATTTAGCTAGATACGTGGAGGTCATCATCATAATCAACTTTAGTGCGGTGCTCAAAAGAAAACACAGAAGGAGACCTCTGTTGGAGAAAATTCCAACCTAATTGGACACTTCCTTCATACCAAAGAAGATTGCCTAGCTACTAGATTCTTGGACCTTTAAGAACTTTAAGAAGACGCTCGCGACGAGCAATATGCCGGACCGGAAATCTGCCATCAAATCAGGACGACTCTGATTCTTACTAGACTTTGCACGAACGCGATGGCCAATGTCTGGTCTTTTGAAGAAGCTAATTTATCGCTCAATCCATTTCATATTGTACTTACTACCTAAGACGACGACTATTACCGAAGCGCCTCTAGAGGTCAATCTCAATAATAATCTGCGGGTGCTTTAATAATCAAAGCCATGTGCGTTACGTAGCGGCTTTTGTACAGGAGGGGAGAATGAATTTCGAAAATTCCACATTTTCATTAGAAACCTTAATATCCGTACAATTAACGCCATGGAGTAACACCTTATGAGTACAGAGCACACATTTTTAGAGTATCTGCTTGTACATTTTGTAAGAATTTGTAAGAATGAGTATCGGCTTAGAAAAAATACATTGCAATCTATTTATAACGTCTCGAAAGAGAGATAAGAAACGATACAATACGCTCAATTTTAGTTTGATACTGAGCTCGGGTCTCAAGACTTTGTCGGCTTCATTTGGGTCTTGGAAAAATGGCCTTAATTACTTTGAAAACCCCTCCATAACATTACACATTATTTGCCGAACTTTGCCGGGAGCAATATCGAACTACAAATTGGTTTTGAAGGTGGCAGTGCTGTGCTTTCGTATGTAGTCTATTTAAGCAGGTCGTACACGTAAATATAAATACAAGAGAGCCCTCGCAATAAAAATATCGTTGAAAAAAGCTGGATTTTACTCGTCTATTTTGAATCAAGCCAAACACGAATGAAATGAAGAACAGCTGTTGCGCTATACTCTTGTGAAGTAGCCCCACGTAGACTTGAAGGAATGTTTCGTTCCGATTTTATCTGGATTTATCCCTCAAACCCTTTTTTTTATTTCTAGCTACCAAACGAAAAGTAAGTAGGTATTTCTATTTACTAAAACCCAAGTGCCATTTCAATCTGGGTGGTCTCAAATTCTGACCAAACAAGATGCTCATTGCAGCTAAACACGCGTGGTGTATTTATGAAAAAGTCTATAAAAGGGCTAGGTGGCAGCAGCTGCACTAAAACAATTGTACCCGGTCAAACTGTTTTTAATGGAAACCGATTTAGATTGAAATGAGTACTTTTTGTGAAAACCCAAGATTTCTGAGCAATTTGTAGTTTGTGCTTGATTCCATTTTTAGATTGACAATCGCAAGACCAGTTTCGACTGCATTTTTGAATTCCCAAACAAACACATGTTTTTCGACTCACTTAGACGAAATCTATTGAATAGTTTTTTAAGAAATAAAAGAAAACAAAAATATCTAGCAGTTTTTTTTCTGGTTGTGACATTATAATTTTAGTGAACTGCTGTTCTTAAAGTTGTCATAACCTCTGGGTTTTTGGCAAAACAAGGTGAAGTCACTGTCACCACCGCCGACCATCACACATCAACCATTATGATATACGGTATATTCTGTATTCTCACAACTGTGAATTGTGGACTCCGAGCCCTTTTATATGTATGCTACCTCCTTTGCCTTTATAGCTTTTGGACAATATAGATCTGGCCACACTAATTGACAGGTCCCGTCCACTGAGGAGATCATATCTAATGCAGAGTCCCATTCCAATATGGCTTCTCATACTCAACTTCCAAGATCCAGTTGCCAAGTTTAGGCATACCTGTGACAGTCGCTGATACGAGACTGAAACCTTAATATTCCTACGAAAGACTTATGCTTCTGTTGGTTTTTGCTCACTGCATTTGTGATCAATACAAAGGAGGAGACACTGAGAAGAATATATGGGGGTAACAAAGCCCTACAAATAATCTTATCTGACTGCCTCATATCACATGCAGCTGAAACATAGATATTTATATGCATGGCCTTACTTTATATTCTGGTGTTTACGCATACATAGATCGGAGTTTCAAATGCCTAATGCCATACCCATTTTCTATAAAACTAAATCTTGCTTGCGTTGCAGTATGTAGAAGATGACGAGACCCTCAAATCTCCAGTAGTAGTCATGAAAAGCGTTAGCCACAGTGAAATGGCTAATTTGCATTAGCAGCTGTTAATCTGGATTAGGTGGTAGTTTTATAACCACATAATGTGTTCATTGTCATTTCAAAACGCAGCCTGTTTCGGCACAATGAATTTGCCAGCACGCTATCAAGAAACAAACAATACGAGAGATTGTTTTAATGAAGCATCCAATTTTAAAATTTCTCGGCGTGATCATTTTTAAGAATAGGTTGCTTTGGCTGAACCCGAAAGAAATTACGGCGTTCAATGCACCAGAAAATGGGTACGCTACCTCTCTCTTGAAAGACCTCCCAAATTGCTTTTGAGGGCAGCTGATTGCCTTTGCTTCAAATATTGCACGGTTATCATCTTGCCTCTATGGCGGGGTTAGGTTAGGTTATGGTAAGTAGTCAGCAGATGGGATCGGCTCGCTCTATATGACGTGGTTATTGTGCTTACCACCATGAATTTTCCTTGCGCGATATCAAGATCGTTCGTTGTGCCGACCGACAATAAAGTTCATGACGAGGTATGAAAAACGGCCAAGGTGGAAAAAGTTTCACTACGTACACAACATCCAACCTCTTTCTCACATCAGTGATGGTATGATTCACTCCACCCAAGTAAATTGTCAAAAAACCATATACTGTGCTCTGTCGAGCTTAGAAAGAATTTTCCATGAAATTGCCGATACTGCAGATGCTGTTTTTTGTTACCTTCATGCTCATGATTATTGGGCTTGTCGCTTGAAAATTATCGTTTAGAAGTATAAGTAATGGAGCCGATCGCGGAGAAAAATAAGGCACCAATGCTCGCGTGATCGACATTGCCCCTAATTATCAATCAGCCATCTGACGTTACGTATGGGGCTTTTGCTATTGCTTTTGCATGTGGGCATGATTTAGAAAAGTGTACAGAAGAACACACGCCACATCACATCGTATCGTTAGCAAACGTTTGACAAAGGTAGAAAATCCAGAAACCCAATAAGTTTTCTCGTATCTGAGGCCATATGGTAGAGCAACATACCTGCGTTGTAAAATCTAAACTACAGTATTGCATTGTGCAGCAGACGCAAATTGGTAGTAAAAGTTAATTTTCTCCCCTGCCTGTCCCCCATCTCTCCAGACTCAAAAGTGATTGCCATAAGCATCAAGATACACAAGATTATTGTGGGGGGAGTGGAACAATCAAGCCCTCGAGAGTCAAGAGGGAGAAGAAGTTCCAATTCCAAAATTGAGTAAGAAAGTCTACCATTTTCTAAAATACATGAGCATCACGGAGCCCTCTTCATGGTCTATATAGAATTTCAGTCCCCAGTCAGATTAAATAATTTCCCAGATGACTAGGACTTGGTAGTCTCCGTCCCATGACCTGGGGCAAGTTGTCTCTCCCTGGAACTTTTCTCTATTATCCAGTCGTACGTGCGTCTCTCCCCAATCTTTTGACTTCTTGAGGGGTCCATAATTTACCAATTTTGTTTGTTCAAAACGCTCCTACTCGAAGCCTCGAACGTTGGATCGCGGGTGACACACTTACGTTTATCTTCAAAACCAAGGTGCCACTCAAAATCCTCCCCGTAATCGGGCTCCAAATTGCCAGCTTTTCCCTGGAAAAT
>JAAUYL010001805.1_pt1 | contig 14512 bp, 11 predicted proteins | sample 7278011 | NCBI WGS metagenome assembly JAAUYL01 (sample SAMN14350225, study PRJNA611818) | marine sediment metagenome | isolation source: surface marine sediment (1.8m) | place: French Polynesia: Moorea | collected 2018-08 | reverse complement strand
CGGGTTCCCCTCGGGAAAACATGATTTTCTGGTCTCTTTTGCCTCAATTTTTTTAGGCTCGGTGATGTTCTCAGTTTTTATTGCCCGGAACCGCGGTAGATATTATGTTATAATTTTTCTGTCAAGTTATCCATGTTGAATAACAAAAACCAAGTAAATATAATAAAGTTGTGGTGTTCATGTGGAGTTGTAAAGCTTATTGACTCATCACCGTTCTATGTCTGGTGTGCCTTTAAGAAAGGTAGAATGAAAATTTCTTACCAAAAGCCATCTCTGAATTTAAAATAAACTCTCATAAACTTGTCACTGTCCTACCATCTTTCTGATAACATGTCCCTATGAAAAGTTTGTGACTATTGAACCACGTGATATAACTTCATATTTTGTCATGAAATCAAATCAGTAAAACAAATATGACAAGCTATACATTTCTCAACCTCAGTCCATTTCAAAAAGAAGGAAACGAAAGAAACCCAAAACCCCAATACTACTTAATAACATAAATTCAAAGATTTTTCTTCTTAAACATCCACTTATCTATCAATACCATGTGAAATGACAAAACTAAACCTTCTTGCTTTAAATGTGTGTCTTCAACAATTTTTGTCCATAGGATGAGAAGAACCAATTGTTGATAAGCTGTTTGTGGCTAAACTTGGTGAGTCACCGTGTGTACATAGAATATGTCTTTACTTTTTATGCATAGGTGTGCATAATTGAACAGCCTTTAAACTACTTTCCAATCTGCATGTTGTGTAGAAAATAATCTTGTGCCTGAATCTACACTGATTGAGTATCACTAAACAAAAATAACACTAGATGCTTCCATTGTTTTTGTTAACTTCTTTTTTCTTTCTTTGAATTAGAATTGGAAGGACTACAGTCTCAAGTGGAATGCCTCGGATTATGGGGGCATCGACAATGTCCGGATTCATCCAAAGCGCTTATGGACACCAGACCTTCTTATGTACAACAGGTACAGTAGATTGTAGATCCATGCATGAGGAATGATCTTAGAAACACAGTATTTCTATCTTTCATCCAATAACAGTGCCGACGAGAAGTTTGATGGAACCTTTCAGACCAATGTCGTGGTCTCCAATGATGGTGGCTGCCTTTACGTTCCTCCTGGTATCTTTAAAAGCACATGCAAGATTGACATTACATGGTTTCCGTTTGATGATCAAAAGTGCGACCTAAAGTTTGGTAGCTGGACCTATAGTGGGTGGAAGGTATGGAATGCTCACAGTCACACCTGTGTGGAAAAAGTTTTTACTATTCACAGAACAATTTGATCACAAAGAATATTCCAGTATTCCAGTATTTGAGGTTCATACTCTATCATACTTACTTATCACAACATTTCATTGAAGAGTGAAAGCACCACTGAAACCGAAAGTTTGGCATTATCTTAACATTTTCTTCTCTCCCATTTGAATCAAAATCAATTTGTAACCCCATCTGTAGCAGGTTTGTCCTAGAAAAATGGCTTGGGAAGTGTGCAACAATTGGTTTTCTGGTTACTTGGCTTATTTTCCCCAAACAAGAACAATCCATGACTCCATATACCCTCTCTTGTGTTTTCAATGATCTAATAAATTGTCACTTTCAAGGTTCCAAGATATTATCCTTTAATCTTACACTCACAAGAATGATTGATTCGTTCTTTCCACTCCGATCAGTTGTTGCACATTTTCTTGGAGTTTAATGAATTATGATTTGAGCACAGAGCAACTAAAGGACCGAGAATGAAAGATTTTTTCAAGGCATAAATAACCAGACATGTACTGGATTTGAATCCCTGAAAATCCCTTCAAATGTAACTAACCCCTTATCAAAATTATTCCTCATTTTACAAAGTAATAACCCTGTACTGAGGTATCATTCTATAGCGTCATTTGTAAATTTTACCACTGACTTTTGGAGCTTTGGTATTTTGTAACAGAAGAACCTTCACCAAATTTGATCACCAGATTTTTAGAGATACTTTGTACAATCAATCATAATCTAACCACACTCAGGAGTTGTTAATTTATAAAGAAGTAGTTGATCACTTAACCTTGTCAAGCGGTATACCATGCAAACAATACTGCATGTCACATTGAAATAACTTCTGCACAGTCCTTTAAGCAAAGAAATTTCAAACAATGGGAATAATTGCCAGCTTATACTTTGCTTTAATGACTGTGTGGCATTATTGAACCATACCTATCAATGTTTGTAGTTAAATTGTATTTCACCTCCATTGATATCTCATGAACTGCTAACTAAATTAATGCAAAAAAATGCTGGTGCTCTGGAAGACCAATATAGCTTTTCATTGTGATATCATGTTTAGCTGGAGAGTGCTCCTCTTACAACTTAGCTATAATAGTTTTGAGATTAGCACCTTGGCTTATAAATCAAAGTCTTTAAGTTCCTGTCCAAAATGCGTGCAATAAGTTTTCAGTTGCCTTGCGAGTGTGAGTGACCCAAACCATTATTGTAGTAGTCTGTATACCTACATAATTTGTGATTGAGTCTATCAATTAATTTAAAAATTTACCGCCCTTTGTGCTGTGTGTGTGCGATATTATTATGTTTTGTTTAACATTTTTCTACAAAATCTCCTAAATGTTTTATATGTTGTGCTTGTTGCATTAAATACATATTCAAGTGTAGGCACAGGTTTCTGAGGGAGACTTGTAGGCACCGCAGCAAGAGAATTAACAAGTATGTGAATTGACACTATCATGCATGAGATAGGGGACCAATTTGCAATCAGCGATGGCTTAATGTCACTGCAAAGCTTACAATTGTCTCCGTCAGAACACGCCTTTTTCCATTTGAGAGGAGGGCTACAATGTTCTCGCCGATATTTTTTCTTTGAGGGTCTCCGTAAAAGTACTAACGCTACAATAAACAAGCTGCAACTAAAAAATTGTCTTTTGTCAAGAATCTCAACTTGGTGCACACAGCAACAAAATTTTTATCCTACTGTGTCCTGACTTGAATTGATCAACTTCATACTTAACACAGAGCTCAAATGTCTTGTATACTTTTTTTCTGGACTTTGCAACCATTGTCAATTGAATGCAGAAACAAACGACCATTCCTTACCTTTTACTTTTAAGCTATCAGTCAGCTGTGTACAAAAAACTAAAACTTTAAACAATCTGTTATGAATTATCAGTCCATGCTACTCATATACCTGCAATATCTAACTACATATATTTTTGTGTGTTATTGAAGAGGAACCAATAACAGTAAACAATTCCAACCAGAACCACAATTAAGTGATGTGGACAGCCCTTTGTTAAACGACTATTGTGCTAGCCCTGATAACTTAACTTATATATACATATTATTATATATACTACTAGACTTACATCTACTACACCCTCTAACAAAAAAGTGTAACAATTTCCAAACAGCAACAAACTGTATAATTCTTTTCCTTCACATTCTCATCTTGTCCTTGTGATGTCAATTGCATAAATCAATGTTATGAGACATGCTCTTTACAGGAATAATTAACTCAGGGGAGATTATAGGGGCCAAGATTTTGCTTTTTTCTAGAGGACAAATCCCCTATGGTAGTTGCATTGTGATCAACAGAACATAGTAAAAATATGGCTTTACTGTTATGATATTGCAATGACAATTGTATAAATTGTTCCAGCTGGACCTTGCCCTGAAAGATGATAAAGGCGGTGACATTAGTAGTTTTATCCCGAATGGAGAATGGGACCTAATAGGTAATCTTTGAGATCACTTCAGTAATCTATCAACAGAAAAGTAAAACACTTACCTAGGATTGTTACATCAAGTGTGAATAGGTTTTTTTCTCTTTATTGCTGTTTCACCTTTGGCACAGAGTTGTGTGCAGAAGTAGTAATTAATAATCACTTACAATCTACAGAAACGTAACTACAACAGTAAAATTGCACTTCACAATTGATACTTTTCTTAATGAAATTTTATATCACTACATTACAAACTACTAGATACTATAATCTACTAGTAGAAGATATACTCATTGCATGCAGTATATAAAATCAACTTTCTCCCTTGACCACTGGCTGCTTTACAAGAAAAACTAAAATTAACTGTGTTAAACTGTGTTTCTGCTCTTCACCCATAATAATCTAGGTGTGCCAGGAGAAAGGCACGAAGTCTTTTACGAATGCTGCCCAGAGCCATATGTTGACATTACTTTTACTATCCACATCCGAAGAAGAACTTTGTACTACTTTTTCAACCTAATCGTCCCATGCGTCCTCATCTCATCCATGGCTTTGCTTGGATTCACGCTGCCACCAGACTCTGGAGAAAAGTTAACATTAGGTAATGCTGATGTTTTCTATATTTTGAAATCTATTTAACCAAAAGTCTACATTATTTATATTAAAAAGAATTGGCTTCCAGGGGTATTATGCATTAGATGGTTTTACAGAGAAAGGTACAGAATTACCATGCTTGCCTAATACCAAAGCTCACGTTTCCAATATTTGTCTTGTCTGAAATTGAAATGAAAGCGTTAAATGATCTTTTCAGATGTAACAATTCTGCTCTCCTTGACAGTGTTCCTAAACACAGTCTCAGAGTCAATGCCCAACACTTCAGATGCAGTCCCCTTGATAAGTATGTTAGAGTAAACTATCTGGACTATATTTGTAGAAACAACATATACTACTACTATCTATTTAGCATCATTCTCTTGAAACATTATAAAACTCCTCAGTATTAAAACATGTAGATAGGATTGCCTTCAATGTCTTCATATCATCATCATATACCACTGCCTTCTTTTTCTACTATTCATATTCTACTTGCAAATCTATTAAAACATATTCAAGTAGGTAGAACCAAAAAAATTATAACTCCAATTGAATGAAGGTAGAATTATTAATTAGATTGAAAGGGGATAACCATGAACTATGAGCTTGTATAGACACTGATGTAAACAATGTAACAATTGATCATTGTAAGATTGTAAGATTGTTGTACTCTAAAAGTTGTAGCTTAAAAAAGTGCTCACAGAAATATATTCATGTGGTGCAAATGTTGTAGCTATTGTCAGGGTAACTACGTATAAATTGTGGAAAACTACTCCTTCTTCATGCATCTGTACTGTCAATTGCAATAGCTACAAGTACTTATTATACATTTAGCATAATTTAATTAACTATCTGCCACCAAGTAACATATCTTTGGCATATTATTTCTCATGTTGCATCTACTTGCTAAGTATTACCTGCTACCAGATCAAGGCTCAGTAAAGTATATTATTATTCCCCAGAACCATTTAGATAAATCGTTGTTATACTAAACATATTAACTAGAGCTAACTATTATTTTAAGCTTCAGTCTAAGTTGCTCAACTGTACTAACATCAAGACGCCAAAATTTGGTCTCAGTATACATGTTTCCGAAACTAATTGCATATGTGTCAAATATTTAGAACAGACATGTTTGCCCGTTCTTGATCGAGGGTATTTACTTGTTCCTCCACAACAACATTCAGGTCATTTGATAACTTATGGTATTTATAGAGCATAGAAGTAAGACCAGTAATTTTCTCAACTAATGTACATATCTCTGTCAATGCCATCCATATAAAACTTTGATCCCCTTCCATAGAAAGTCTAATCGTTTGGTTAGTATTCTTACAATGCTCTTTCCACTCTTTAATGCCATATTGCTTAAATACATAGCTGTTTCAGAGTCCTGTCATGAAGGATACAATCATCCATGCTTGTCTACTATTCCTCTCTTGCCTCTTTTCCAGATGTAACGGTTCTTCTTTCCCTAACTGTTTTCATGAACCTAGTTTCTGAAATAATTCCAACCACATCTGATGCAGTCCCACTCATAGGTAACCTGCTGAATAAGTCTAGCAAACACACGTATGCTTTCTTGCATCGTCTGTAATAACCTTAGAGAGACAAACAAGATTTGCAAATGCAACAATATATTTCACAGAACGATACTGATTGCAGTTTGATGACCGGTTGAATTTGATTGGCTGAAGTATTGTCATGATTCTGTTTCATTCCAACATTTAGCATTTTGTTGATTATTTGCAAACGATGTGATTTTATTATTCATTGTTAAGTTTCCCATCTATTAATGGCAACAAATTACAAAATATCTCTATATGACCCAAACAAATTATTGCAAGTTGAGCAACAAACAGAGCATGTAAGTGGTTTTGGTTTGATATTTTTGATTATTATGTAATACATTTAAGCTGGGTTTTGCTCAATCACTACAGTACAAAATATTTCTACTTCTTACAACAGTCCATCAAAAACGAAAAAATAAACAGTTTGGTAGGATGCAATGTTGCCAATTGCAGAAAATAAAATCCAAATTAACAATCTTATCAACATATTTCATCCAGCTGCACAAAAAAATGTTAAAACGATATGGGTTGCAATTGTCACAATAGTTTATAACAAGAGAAGGAAAGATATCTATACCCAAAAACACTTAAGTTTAGATTGCGCAGTAAGCCATGTCTTCTACTAAGACAGTAGTGTACTTTAAATTTGACAACTGATTGAATATATGTAGATTACTTAAAAATCCTACTCATATACTGCTATTATTTAGTTCCCTGTTTATATCTTGCTTTTGCAGATGTAACGGTTCTTCTGTCTCTAACTGTTTTCATGAACCTAGTTTCATCAATAATGCCTACTACATCAGATGCAGTACCTCTAATAGGTAAAATAGCCTTAATCAAACAACAGCTAACTAATATCCAACTCCTAGTGATTTGCATCATTTTTCTGCTTTTTTAAATGTGAAACAATTATTAACTCAACCTTAATATAATGCAGAAAGTTGCAGTAACAAATACCAAAACAATGTACTACCACCTCCTTTTTAACTATCTTAAAAATCAGTAACTGAAAGTACTTTAGCATGCAGCTCCATCATCATCTTCCTTTTTCTTTATTTAACCAATTTTTAAAGTACAGTTTAGATCAACAAAAAAGAAATCATGTTGCCTTAGATTCAGGCCAAGACTAGAATACATAAGTGTTCATGCTAAACAATCCCTCAGATGTTGCATTTTTTCATGTCAAAGGCATGAATGTGTACCTTACGAAACATGTAGAATGGCTAGTCATCTATTGTCCCTTATTCATTGAAATTGTTGAACCCATACCAAAAATAACAAATAAATACACACCATTTGCCATTCATTGTCATCAAAGACATCTTATCTGAGGCATTGCTTAGGAAAATATTTAGAACTGTAAATGTTTTTAAAGTTAGAATTAACATATTTCAGCTATCTGCACTGAGTAGAATACTTTTGCTTTGTACAAATCCATTTACACAAATGTCAACATCTGTAAAAAATAGACCCTTAAAACAGTTTTTGCTACAAATTGGGTATTGGGTACTGAACTCTAGATGCATTGGTTGATCAAATCTAGAAAGTTTTACTTTCTGCTTCATTGTTATTACTTTCAGGAGTCACAATTCTACTGTCCCTAACTGTTTTCCACAATATTGTGACAGAATCTTTACCTCAAGTCTCAGATGCCATGCCACTGTTAGGTATTTTCAATAGCATGGCTAATAACAGAAGCACATAACACGACTAATACTTTGATCAACATCAGATTTTATACTGATAATTTATGGAATTAAGTTTAGCTTGTTTTCATGAATGTCATGTTGTAAAACAATGACACAAAGTAATGTAACGTAAATGTCCTTTCATTTGCTTGCTGACATATAAAAAGAACAACTTCTAACTTTGATAAAACATTATGTCCTTTGTATCACTGTTCTATGTCATAAAGGTATGGGTATTTTATTTGAAGCCTAATGTACACATTGAATATTAAGCATTCTTGTTATTTAAAGTGTTAATGATTCCCGTAATGATACTATTTAACACCAAAGATTGTATAATCAAACAGTGGAGTTGGTTGAAATATGCTAAGAAATCTTACAAACAATTCATATTGCTAGCTGACATTTATTAAAATATGAGTACTTTGGCAACATTTGGTAGAAACTTTATTTAGAATAAGATAATGTTGATGCATGCTAAATGTGCTTGTGGAATTTGAAATAGTTAAAACATACACAAACATATTTATGTATTTGTGCATCGTCCATTGCCTGTTGCTGTTCTTGGTGCATGTAATAATATTGATTAATCGATCGATGTTGATAAATTGGTTCTTTAATTTGTCAATTGGTGTCTTGCCTGCGAATCTGCATATTGTACATAATACATCCTTTACTGTTGTGAGTATATGCATAATTTAATTGACCAATTAAGAATAATTTTCGAGAAGTATCCAATAACTAGTGATGCTGTCAATTTCAAAGACAGATGTGTGTGTCTATATAGCTCTTAGGTCATGATATTTGGAAGTGGGTTTCTATATTTTGTCATCATAACAACCATCCTTTGCACTGAACTAGTAATTTCTTATAAATCACACTTCTATTGACAGAACACAAATCCCTTCCCATACTTACCAAATCATTGATTTATTTATTAACTTCTAGTTTTACTCCAGTTAGATGTACAAATGCAGTTTTGCTCATGTATCTTATTAACCTCTTATTTATTATTTCTATCCCGTTTTTTTCTTTGCAATATGCATGCCTTATCCATCTATGCAACTACAAATAATATTTTCTCTTTTACTGTTATTACACCTAAAAAATCAAGATATGTCTTTATCATGCATTTGTATCATACCAGCTAACATCAATGACATTTTTGCAAGCTCTATTTTCATGTCAGCTAATTTCTTTCCTTTTTTACACAATAGGCACATACTTCAACTGCATTATGATGATGGTTGCCTCATCTGTGGTGCTCACAGTTGTTGTCCTGAACTATCACCATCGAACAGCTGAAACCCACAATATGCCGGCATGGGTAAACTGTTTAGAATGACCAACTCTCATACATAGTGTCAGTATTGACAATATCTGATGAATTTCAGGTTGCTGTGATATTCCTACAGTGGCTACCTTGGTTTTTGCGCATGCAGCGTCCTGGCAAACCAATCACCAGAAAATCCATCATGATGTCCAATCGAATGAGGGAGCTTGAGCTCAAGGAAAAAAGCTCCAAGAGTCTCCTTGCCAATGTCCTTGACATGGATGATGACTTCAGGTAAGACCATGTGGAATTTTGAAGAGTTATTGTAGAATTGCATCCGCTGCTTATAGTTGAATACGAATTCTTTGAGAAAGGAGAGCAGTCAGTTTAATCCTACATTGTTTCAGGCCAATGTCATCGGCTGGTGCAACATATGGGACAAGTGCTGGAGCCTTCATCAGGGTTAATGGCAATCCCATGGAGCAGGGGCTGACTGGAACCAACCTTGGAGCTAACATTGGTGCCAATCTGAGCTCTGCCAACCTTGGTGACAACATTAAGCCCATTGGGGGAGGATCCACGGGCTCCGTTGGAGGTGGTGGAATGATACCACCTGGTTCTCCCTATCCTCCAGCAGCTCACAACCATTCTGCCGGCTTGTGTTCCAGTACAGCAGCCAACAGGGAACTCCAGTGCATCCTGAAGGTATTGAAAGAAACATTGACATGTAATTGCTATTAATCACATTCACCTACCGCACCTACCGTATTTGTTTCAGGAGCTCAAATTCATTACAAACAGAATGAAAATGCATGATGAAGAGCTGGAGATTATCTCAGATTGGAAGTTTGCAGCCATGGTCATAGACAGGTACGAAAATGCTGATTACTTTTAAATCTTCATGCTATTGGTATTGACTATTCGCTTTCAGGTTCTGCCTGATCACATTCACAGCATTCACTGTGATCACCACCGTGGCTGTCCTGTTATCAGCACCCCACATAATAATTGAATAGCAGTAATAAGCTGGGTGCACTTTGATTTGGTGACAATTGTGACTAAGATGGTGATGACGAATGTGAATGAATCTCTACCATGGATGGAATAAAGACACTGAGTGATCCATGGGAGAGGAAAGATGACCCAACTCACATACTCTCCAATCTCCTGAGAAGAAGACAACAACAACAAAAACACTAATAATGACATTACATCAGCATTGAGTCAGCTATGTGGGAAAGACATCTACAAAACGTTAACAACATACAAACAACAATCACAACATCTCACACACCACCACTACCACGAAACCAAACTCTGCGACTTTACCAATCACGCACCCAGCTCTCTGAACAACAAAACTAGCAACTACACCTCCTCGACAGGAACCATCATCCGCTCCGGATTGACCTAGAGTTACATCCAGGACATTGATGTGCATGTGAATCAAATCTCAAGCCAATGTTTTATCATCAAGCATCAGAACATGTTACCATGCAATGAATTATTCCTACTTATGTCAATAGTATGACCTTAGGTAGCAAGTATGTAGCTTTTCTTACAACATACCATATGTAAATTTGATTAAGTATGGTGCTCTTCCATGTAAATGTTGAGTAATTTTTGATGACAGAACTGTGCTTTTCTAAAGTGCTATGTCAATAAGGAAAAGCTTTGGGGAGTACTGTCAATTTCAAGCACATACTGTATAGCTACTAAACATTCTTAGCATGTTCAAAATGTCTAGATGATGCCATTTATCCCTATAGGCAAAAGATACAGTGCATGACAAAACCAGGTTTTATATTGGAAACTTGTTTCTTTTACCTCTTTTTGGCCAATGTAAAAATGATAATTAATAGGTAATCTTTATTGTATTGCTGTAGAACTTTCATGTCTCTATGTGTTGCAAGAAATTCATGCTGACAAAAAGATCCTACTCCTTGAGTTCATGCTTTTACAATTTCACGTCACAGCATCCAGTAAATAGTAGAGTTGGTATCCATGAAACATCACGCAACATTTGAAAACTTACAGTTAGATGAAATGAATAAATTTTGATAGCTGCAAAATGTTGAACAAACATTATTAATAATCATGTACAGACACAGCCATTTTGTCTTTCCAAGCTTCCACAGAAAAATCAGATCCAGAAAAGCATTGATATAAGTAGTTTTGAAAAAGCCAAAGCTTTATAAACAGCATGCTGCCCAGAAGCTGTATCCTGAATGTAAATAGAATCCAAGAATCTACGAAGGAAAAAACTACCCACCCAATTTCAAGTTTCAGTTTTTCAATCACAATTAAAATAACAGAGGACAAAAAAATGTGCATGCCGAATCTTATAAAGTCTTCAGGTGTAAATAAGTAAGATAATCTAATCAATATGATAGGAAGCGTTGAAGTCAAATATAATTAAAAATGTATTCACTGTGATCAAGGGAAAAGAGAAATCAAAAGAAATATTTGAGTGCATGTACAAAAATATTGCTAAAATTCACAACACATCCCTCAATAATGACTTCACCTCAATGAAATCATCTGCTTGAATGGAAATTCAGAACAGAAACAAAGACATTGACAGTCCCCTGAAATCTTGCATCCTTGCATCAAAGATTGTAAGTTAAACGTACATAAGTATAACCAACACCCTTCCAAGAAAATATACTTAAAAACGCTATGTAAAGGATGAAATGTATGTATCACAATGCCCAAAATTGCGCTGGAAATATATGATGAGTTTTCATTTTGAGTGCTAACAAATTCTGAATGTCTAAATAGCAGGCTTACTTGTGCCATAAATTAATGCTGGTGGGTGGAGTGAAAAGTTACTTTTATTAGCTTTAAACACAGGGTAAAAATCGATAATTCATGGTTTTCTACCAGTTTATGTGGTTTTCTATGCCCCGAAACCGCCATACCTTAATTTTCCATGAAGGTGGAACTAATTGGCCATTGAATGGCATTTTTACAAAGGCTCAAAACAGTCTGGTTGGTGCTCAACATGGGTTGTACCGTTTCTTCCAGCCCAAAAGTTACAGAAAACGCCAAAACCGAGCCTTTGGAACAGCCTTGGAATAGCAAATGGTCTTTGACAAAAGTGATGCAAACCTATTATGGAAAGATCCAGAGCGCCATTGGAGCCAGAAAGCTGAAGCACTTACAGTTGGAACAGTTCCTGCAATCATTGCCAAAACAAAGTCCTGAAAGTCAAACCGTCAGGTAGGTTCAAAGATTGTCACAATCTGGTTTAATCCAAATGTGATTGTTTCCGACAGAGTCCTTGTCATGAATGGATTGCTTGGATCCTCAGCCGGGATTGACGTCAAAGTTCCAATTGACCCACCAGTATTTCCGGAATCATACCATGTCCAATCTGAAACAGGCAATCAAATCATATAACATTCTCTCTTTTTGTTTCGCATCCATAATGGCTACAGCATTGTTAGGAATGGACTGCTATTGGATGGCTAGCCAACTAGAAGTGACCAATCAGGTGACAGATCAGCAAGGAAGCATGGTCATTATGTGGGGATTCATTAGAACGAGACTGGTTAATCTGGAGACCCAGCGTTTAGCGAATTGGTCAGATGAAGACTGTCAAGTATGTTTCACAACTGCATCAATGTTGATTAGCTTCCCTGGTACCTAAACAACGTTAGCAACTGTTTCTTAAAATAATCGTTGACAGTGTAGTTGATATAGGACAGAACAAGGTGATCTCTAGAAGTCCCAATGTCATTTGGCCAATGGTTGGAGGAAAGCTCAGCTACAGCCAAGCTGGTTCCAGCTTTGCCTTTCAAGTCGGTCCGGATTCAATTTCTGGATCAACTGAATGTCTTCCGCTGACAGTCACCATCAACGACCGGGACAACATGTTTATTCTGTTAAAAGGTTGGCTAATTGTCATTGAAGGCTCGTTGTAATAAGTAATTGCATCCTGATTTTTAGTCGGTGAAAAATCAAATCCATCTGGAAACTCAATTGTCTTTGATTTCAAATCTGGATGTTCTTGTTTAAATGAACGTAACGGTACAGAGTTCTGCTGGCCTCAAGTCTACGTTACTGGAATGGTAAAACAGGAAAATATTAATAATTGCAACAGTCAATGGTTGGATTCAGGTTTCAGTGAGTGGAACAACATTTAAAATCAACGCTGGATCTGGATTTCTTTCACATTCCACATGGACTCCAAAACCACCGATTGTTTCCAGCGCTCCATTGAGGTTGCAGAACAATGATATTGCCGATCCAACGAGAATCAAACAGAAACTGCAATATTTTGATGGAACCATTTTCCTGGGAGAGGCTTCTCAACCAGCCGGAAGTAGTACTAAATAAGTAACCAAAGACTCTGTTAGAAAATATCTAATTGGATCTTGTAGAAGAGAACCACATTTTAAATGGCGCCGCGGTGGAGCCAAACGCTAGCTCCAACGATTGGATACCAGAATTGATCAGAAATGGATCCATGTTTCCAGTGTCAACGATGGACACTAATATTCCGGACTTTGATGACTCTAAGTCTAGCAGAGTCAATGTTCCATATGCTTGGAACTACTCGTTGGACCCTAGTCATAAAGGTACAAAATGCAGTTGGAAACCATTTGGATTCCTTTTTATGGTATCCACATCCTTTAGGCTTGATCGAGCTTATGTACGAGGAATACATTGACAAAATCGAAAATTTGTTCAATTTCGGCCTGAAAATTGAGGTTCCCGTGGTCAGTTTCTTCCGGAACGACAAAGGGGAGCTGGAACAGGATGGAGTTGGATTTATGGAAATCCTGGATTTTGAGCCAACGAAAGATTTCGTGCAGCGGAGCTTGAGCTTCATTAAGACATGATTATGCAATCAATTTGATTTTTGTTAAATCTAATATTAGTAGCAAGATTTGCGCAGTCTCCTTTGTTTTTCAAGATACAAAATAAATGCATCCACGAGGATAAAAACATTTTGCTGTATTTTCGGAAGCTCTTAATATAAAACTGACGTCAGTCAATCATATTTATGGCTTGGCAACGTCCAAGACTTGCAAAACTCAAGAAACATTTTAAGCTTCAATTAGGCCAGTTAAAAATGCTAAAAATTATCCTGATCGCTGCTTTCCTTTTGAGGATTGCAAAGTAAGAACATTTCGGAATCTTTATTATCTCAAATGCGTTAACAACTGCCTTTTTTCAGTTCTGTTGAGCCGCGACAGTTCTCCCCTGTCAATAATGTCGAACTTGACTTTTACCGAGATTCCAAAGTCACCAAATCCGACATTTACAGCAATCTCCATTGCACCTTCGAATGCGAGCACATGGGCTGGAAGAAGTGCAATGCCTTTAAGGTAATTGTGGTAACTAGTTACATAAAATCATATTGGTCGTCAGCTCCAGATTTATTTATTTTAGTTCCATCAAAGATCGTTCACATGTGACATCTACCTAATCTACAACGAAAAAGACAAGTTGCCTGACGGCCGTGAGCGAGGCATTTATGTAGCCAATCCAATCGGTAAACCAAGTAAAAAGTGCAGTCACAAATGTCACACGTCACACACGATTTTTACCCGCGAGCACGAAGTGCGCGGGTCTACATATTACTTTGGTAATCTTGTTGGGGAGTCTTAAGACGATTAAGCAGTTCTGAACTAAAACAAAGATAGAGATGTT